>OIYY01000289.1_pt1 | contig 37777 bp, 27 predicted proteins | sample 1588341 | NCBI WGS metagenome assembly OIYY01 (sample SAMN03283287) | human gut metagenome | biome: human-associated habitat; material: feces | host: Homo sapiens | place: Peru | collected 2012 | reverse complement strand
GATTTTGTTGTGCGCTGAACGAGGAGTATTGAGCGTTAGAAATGCAAATATCGTACATCGATTCAATCATTAAAGAGTTCGTGATGGTGATGAAAATCAGCCCAACGCCTCAGATTAGACTGTGCCACTTCCTTCTTCATAGCTTCGGCTGTAGACATGCCGTCAGGCGTGACGCTTTCCACAAAGCAGAAGCCAGCCTTGAGCAAGTCTTCCTTGGCGTCCACCCTACCAGCCACCAGTCCGACAGGCACGCCAATCTGCTGTCCGTGCTGCAACACCTTCTGCGGCAGCTTGCCCATCAGCGTCTGACGGTCAGCGTGTCCCTCTCCTGTTATTATCATGTCGGCGTCCTTTGCCACGTCGTCAAAGCGGCATAGACTGAGCAGCATGTCGGCTCCGGAACGCATCTCCGCGCCAAGATACTGCATGAAAGCATAGCCGAGTCCTCCTGCTGCACCTGCTCCAGGACAGCACGAACGGTCGTAGCCGTAATGCAGAGCAGACTTCTCTGCGAACAGCTTCGCCCTTCTGTCGAGCTGCTCCACCATCTGCGGCGTAGCGCCCTTTTGCGGAGCATATACGCAAGCCGCCCCGTTCTCGCCGCAAAGAGGATTGTCCACGTCGCACGCCAAGGTGAAGCGACACTCGCCGAGTTCGGTCTTCATGGCGTCGTCGAACGTCTTTCCCTTTGCAAAGATGTCAACAAGCGCCCTCAGCATACCAATTCCTGCGTCACTCGTGCCGCTGCCTCCAAGCCCGATTATGAAGTTGCGGCATCCGCGCTTGACGGCTCTTGAGAGCAGTTCGCCCACGCCGTATGTGGTGGCACGCATCGGATTGCGTTCGTCTTCCTTCACTAACTCCAGTCCGCACGCCTGCGCCACCTCCACAATGGCGGTGCCGTCAGCCGTCATACCGAAGGCGGCGTCCACACGGCGCATCATCTGATTGTGCACATACACCGGCTCTATGGTTCCGCCCAAAGCCTTCGTGAAAGCCTCCAGCATGCCGTCGCCGCCGTCCGACATCGGCAGGCTGACGACATCCGCGCCCTTTTCTGTTAACACTTCGGCTATCTCCGCCTCCACTTCCATGGAAGACAGGCTGCCTTTGAATGAGTCTGTAGCAAGAATGTATTTCATAATATGAATGGTCTATGGGGCAAAATTAATAAAAGAAAACAAGAAATTTATATGACATTAAGCTAAATCCGCTGAAAAGTTATGGCATATATCAGATTTATTAGCGAAATTTGCAGATTGAAACAATATGTAATCAACAAGAAATGACAATACAAACAAAAATGAAAAAGAACTTTTTCCTTATCTTAATGTTCTTGCTCTGCGCAATAACAGGAGCAAACGCACAGAAGAAGTACAGCCTTTACGCCGTAGGTTTCTACAATCAGGAAAACCTCTTCGACACCTGCCACGACGAGGGTAAGCGCGACTACGACTTCCTCCCAAACGGTTCGTATAAATGGAACGGACTGAAATACAGCCATAAACTGCACAATATGGCTCAGGCACTCGCCGATCTCGGAACGGACAAGCTGCCGGGCGTGGGATGCTCCGTAATCGGACTGTCGGAGGTGGAGAACTCACGCGTGCTGGACGCACTCATCTCTCAGCCCAAGCTCAAGGAGCGCGGCTATAAGTATGTGCACGTTGAGGGACCGGACAAGCGAGGCATCGACTGCGCCATGCTCTACAATCCACGCTACTTCAGCGTAAAGGACGTACACCTCTATCCCTACGTTCCCGAGGAAGCAAAGGACTCCGGCTTCGTCACACGTGGCTTCCTTACCGTGAAGGGCGAGATGGCTGGCGAGCCCGTTGCCATCATCGTTTGCCACTGGCCCAGCCGTTTCTCTTCGTCATACTATCGCGAGGTGGCTGCACGTCAGGTGAAGAAGATAAAGGACTCGCTCATCGAGGCTGACAAGAACTGCAAGGTGATGGTAATGGGCGACATGAACGACGACCCGACAAACAAGTCGATGACCGAAGGACTCTCATGCAAGCCCGACGTAGACAAGGTGGGCAAGGACGACATGTATAATCCCTGGTATAACATTCTCACCAAGGAGGGACGCGGAACGCTCTTCTACAGCGGCACGTGGAACCTCTTCGACCAGATTGTCCTCTCCCCCAACCTTATCAACAAGAACGGACGCAAGGACTATTCGTCTCTCAAGTTCTTCCAGAACCAGATTCACGTCCGCCCGTATCTTATCCAGAGCGAGGGCAAATACAAGGGTGCACCGAAGCGTACCACGGCTGGCGGCGTATGGCTGGACGGATATTCTGACCACCTCCCCGTTGTGGTTTACCTCGTAAAGGAGCAGAAGTAATGATGTCAGAAAACCAACTTAAGGATGGCGCCACACAGACTCTTCCGCCTGTGGAGCGTCATCCTTTCACGCCTTTCCTTCCAGAAGGATGCCGTCTGCTGATGCTCGGCAGCTTCCCGCCGGGGGAGAAACGCTGGACAATGCACTTCTATTATCCCAACTTCACCAACGACATGTGGCGCATCTTCGGCATCTGCTTCTTCCAAGACAAGATGCGCTTCGTCAGCCAGGAGCACAAGACATTCTTCCTTGACGACATCAAAAGCTTTCTTACCCGTCAGCGCATCGGCATGTACGACACCGCCACAGCCGTCCGCCGACTGAAGAATACGGCGTCGGACAAGGACCTCATGGTTGTGGAGCCTACTGACCTTAAGGCGATGGTAAGCGGTCTTCCCCTTCTTACCGACATCGTAACGACGGGACAGAAAGCCACCGACACACTTGCCGAATGCTTCTCCATAAAGGAAAGCCCGAAGGTTGGAGAGCATACCACGTTCTGCTTTGAAGGACGTGAGTTGCGTCTGTGGAGGATGCCAAGCAGCTCAAGGGCTTACCCGATGGCTGTGGAGAAGAAGGCGGAGTTCTATCAGAAGATGTTCGACAGTATATTCATTCCCTAAATCTCTACTAAAAACAAGTATATGGAAAACAATAAAATCACAATTATAGGCATAGCCGGAGGAACAGGATCAGGCAAGACCACCGTGGTGAAGAAGATTGTGGAGGCTCTTCCGCCTCATCATGTAGCCGTGGTGCCTCTCGACTCGTACTATAACGACACCACGGGCATGACGGACGAGGAGCGCCATGCCATCAATTTTGACCATCCCGACGCTTTCGATTGGAAGCTTCTCATCAAGCAGATAAACGACTTGCGCGAGGGAAAAGCCATCGAACAGCCCACATATTCCTATATTAAGTGCAACCGTGAGGAAGCCACCATCCACGTCGAGCCTAAGCCCGTCATCATCGTGGAGGGCATCATGGCCCTGCTAAACAAGCGTCTGCGCGACATGATGGACTTCCGCATCTTCGTGGACTGCGACTCGGACGAGCGCCTCATCCGAAACATCCAGCGCGACATCATCGAGCGAGGACGTACCGTACAGATGGTTGTGGACCGTTATCTGAAGGTTCTCAAGCCCATGCACGAGCAGTTCATCGAACCCACAAAGCGCTTCGCTCACGTCATCATACCTGAGGGAGGAGACAACGAGAAGGGCATTTCTATGGTCTGCCGATACATCGAGAGCATCGTAAACGGCAATAATCCCAAACAGTAGCCCCTAAACCACACCGCTATGCACAGTTCATAAGATTTAAAACTTATGAAAACTTACATAAAGCGGCTTTTTTTTATTCGTTTGCGGGCGTGCCTTTAGAATAATATTCGTACATTTGCAGAATAGATAGTTAAAGACAAGCCAAACAGAACTAAATATAAAGGTAGTATGAACAAAAGCGACAGCATCATAATCATCCCCACATATAACGAAAAGGAAAACATCGAGAAGATTATACGCGCCATCTTCGCTCTCGAGAAGTGCTTCCACATCCTCGTCATCGACGACGGAAGCCCCGACGGAACAGCAAAGATAGTGCATCATCTCATCGACACTGAGTTTGCCGACCGCCTCTTCATCGTGGAGCGCAGCGGCAAGTTGGGGCTCGGCACCGCCTACATCACAGGATTCAAGTGGGCTCTCGACCACGGCTACGACTACATCTTCGAGATGGACGCCGACTTCTCTCACGACCCCGCCGACCTGCCGCGCCTTTACGCAGCATGCCACGACGAAGGCTACGACCTCGCCATCGGTTCGCGCTACGTAAGCGGCGTCAACGTCGTCAACTGGCCTATGGGACGCGTACTGATGAGCTACTTCGCTTCAAAGTACGTGCGCATGGTCACCGGTTTCCAGGTGCACGACACCACAGCGGGCTTCAAGTGCTATCGCCGTTGCGTGCTCGAGTCTATTCCGCTCGACCAGATCCGCTTCAAGGGCTACGGCTTCCAGATAGAGATGAAGTTCACGGCATACAAGATGGGCTACAAGATTAAGGAGGTGCCCGTAGTGTTCGTCAACCGTCGCGAAGGTGTCAGCAAGATGAGCGGTGGCATTTTCTCCGAAGCTTTCTTCGGCGTTATGCGTCTGCGTTGGGACGGATGGTTCAGAAAGTATCCTAAGGCAAAACATTAAAACATTCGAGATACGTCGAGAGGACATCCTTAAATGCTTATGAAAATAAGAGAGATTAGCAACATATATTCAGCCCTGCCTCAGTGCGGGGCTTTTTTGAAAGCTGTAAATGACGAGTCGTTGAAGCATTTATTCCTTAAGGGAATGGTTGCTTCATCGGCTCCTGTGTTTTTTGCGGCAGCCGCAAGCCGTACCGGAAACGACAAGAAAAGAGCGCAGAAACCGCTCACAGCAGTCTTCATACTGCAGGACAATGACGAGGCAGGCTACTTCTATCATGACCTTACACAGATTCTCGGTACGGACAACGTGCTGTTCTTCCCGTCTTCTTACCGCCGTGCCGTGAAGTACGGACAGCGCGACGCAGCCAACGAAATACTGCGCACGGAGACTCTCTCACGCCTCTCGGCGGCTCATACGGCTGGCAAAGGGAAGGACAAACCGGGCTTCCTCTATGTGGTAACCTGTCCTGAAGCCCTCAGTGAGCTTGTTGTGTCGAAGCGAAACCTCGACGAGCGCACCATAAGCATCGGCGTAGGCGACATCGTCAATCTTACTGACCTCGGACGAAAGATGCGCAGTCTTGGCTTCGAGGAGGTAGACTACGTTTACGAACCGGGACAGTTTGCGATGCGCGGAAGCATCGTCGACGTCTATTCTTACTCGTCCGAACTGCCCTTCCGCATCGACTTCTTCGGCGACGAGGTGGACACCATCCGCACGTTCGAGGTGGCAGACCAACTCTCGAAGGACTCGAAGGAGACGGTTCAGATTGTTCCAGAACTGGCACAGACCGTCACAGACAAGCAGCCCTTCACTGCCATGCTGCCCGAAGACGCCCTGCTGGTCTTCAAGGATCGCCTCTATCTATGCTCCGCCATCGAGCAGATTTATGACAACGGCTTCTCCAAGCAAGCCTTCACGGAACGTCTTGAGGGTGCCACGGAGATGGAGCAGGAGCAGATTTTGCGCGAAATGCGGAAGGAGAACAATCTGGTCAGCGGCGTAGAATTTCGCAAGGCTATCAGCGGTTTCCGCTTCGTCGAAATGGGAGCACATCCGTCCGGCACTCCCCAAACCACCATCACATTCAACATTTCGCCGCAACCGCTGTTTCATAAGAACTTCGAATTGCTGGCTCAGACTCTCGAAGACTTCCTGCTTCAGGGCTATCGTCTCTACATTCTTGCGGACAGCGAGAAGCAGACACGCCGACTGAAGGAGATTTTCGAGAGCGACGAACTGCGTGCCGTACGCAACTCCCGCCATCAGAAATCGCCCAATTCGGAGGCTCTCTCCGTAGCTGACAACATCACGTTCACCCCCGTTGACCACACTCTGCACGAGGGATTCGCCGACGCCGACCTGCGTCTGTGCTTCTTTACAGACCACCAGATATTCGACCGTTTCCATAAATACAACCTCAAGTCGGACGCTGCCCGGACCGGAAAGATGGCGCTGACGATGAAGGAACTGCAGGAAATGGAGCCGGGCGACTTCATCGTACACGTGGATTTCGGTATCGGCAAGTTCGGCGGACTCTTACGCGTGCCGGTCGGCGACAGCTATCAGGAGGCCATACGCATCTATTATCAGCACGGCGACATCGTGGACGTGTCAATACATTCGCTCTACAAGATATCCAAATACCGCCGCGCCGACACCGGCGAACCGCCACGCCTCAGCGCTCTCGGCACGGGTGCATGGGACAGACTGAAGGAACGCACGAAGAAGCGCATCAAGGACATCGCACGTGACCTCATCAAGCTCTATTCGAAGCGACGCCACGAGAAGGGATTCCAGTTCTCTGCCGACTCTTACCTGCAGCACGAGCTGGAGGCTTCGTTCCTGTATGAGGACACGCCTGACCAGTCGAAAGCCACGCAGGACGTAAAGCATGACATGGAGAGCAACCGACCTATGGACCGCCTCGTATGCGGCGACGTGGGATTCGGCAAGACGGAAGTGGCCATACGTGCCGCCTTCAAGGCTGCCACGGACGGCAAGCAGGTGGCTGTGCTGGTGCCCACCACGGTGCTGGCATTCCAGCATTACAAGACATTCCTCAGCCGCCTGAAGGAGATGCCCGTCCGCGTGGACTATCTCTCACGTGCCCGCACCGCCAAGCAGACCCGCGAGGTGCTTGCCGATCTGAAGGAGGGCAAGATTGACATTCTCATAGGCACGCACAAGCTCATAGGCAAGTCGGTGGAATGGCATGACCTCGGACTGCTCATCATCGACGAGGAACAGAAGTTCGGCGTGGCTACGAAGGAGAAGCTGCGCAAGCTGAAGACCAACGTGGACACGCTCACCATGTCTGCCACCCCCATCCCGCGCACGCTCCAGTTCTCGCTGATGGGAGCACGAGACATGAGCATCATACGCACGCCGCCGCCAAACCGCTATCCCGTCCAGACCGAACTGGGCGTATACGGACACGAGATAATAGCCGACGCCATCAACTTCGAGATGTCGCGCAACGGACAGGTCTACTTCGTGAACGACCGCATCTCAAACCTTCCCGAGATAGCCGCGCTCATCCATAAGTATGTCCCTGACGCACGAGTGGCCATCGGTCACGGTCAGATGAATCCCGAAGAGCTTGAGAAAATCCTTATCGGCTTTATGGATTATGATTACGACGTGCTCCTCTCCACGTCCATCGTGGAGAACGGCATCGACATCTCCAACGCCAACACCATCATCATCAACGACGCCCACCGCTTCGGACTCTCTGACCTCCATCAGATGCGAGGACGTGTGGGACGCTCCAACCGCAAGGCGTTCTGCTACCTGCTGGCTCCGCCCAAGTCGGTACTGACGCCTGAGGCACGCCGCCGACTGGAGGCATTGGAGAATTTCTCCGAACTCGGCAGCGGATTTAATCTTGCCATGCAGGACCTCGACATCCGCGGCGCGGGCAATCTGCTCGGTGCCGAACAAAGCGGATTCATGGAAGATCTCGGCTACGAGACTTATCAGAAAATCCTCAATCAGGCTGTCACCGAACTAAAGAACGAGGAATTCCAGGACATCTACGCTGAGGAGATAGCACAGGGTAAGGAAATCAGCGGCGACGAGTTTGTGGAGGATTGCGCACTGGAGAGCGACCTGGAGATGTATTTCCCCGAGACCTACGTCCCCGGTTCGGCAGAAAGAATGTTCCTCTATCGCGAGCTCGACAACATCAGCGACGACGACCAGCTGGACGCTTATCGCAAAAGGCTGGAAGACCGCTTCGGCAAGATGCCGAAGGAGGGAGAGCAGCTGCTCCTCGTTGTGCCGCTAAGAAGAATCGGCAAGAAGCTCGGTTGCGAGAAGATCATCCTCAAGCAGGGTCGCATGCAGATGCAGTTTGTGAGCAATCCAGAGTCTGCTTACTATAAGAGTCAGGCTTTCGGACGCGCCCTCAACTATATATCTTCGCACACCCGTCGCTGCAATCTCAAGGAAGCCAGAGGCCACCGCTTCATGATTGTGACCGGCATCACATCGGTGGGCGACGCTCTGGAAGTGCTGAAAGAGATAGACAACATGTAATGGCAAGAGCCACACATTAAACATTAACAAACAGTAAACAACATACAATCATGGCATGCAAGCTTCTTCTTATCCGTCACGGCGAGACCGTTGACAACGTAAACCGCATCATGCAGGGTCAGACGCCGGGCAAACTTACAGAAAATGGCATCAATCAGGCACGCAATCTCGGCGCCGAACTGAGCCAAAAACACATCGACGCCTTCGTATCGAGCGACCTCCAACGTGCCGTCGACACCTGTGTGGAGGTGGCTGCCCCCCACTTCCAAGGCGACCGCCACACTGCCCTCGCCAACATCTTCCAGACTCCGCTGCTAAGAGAGCGCGACTGGGGCAGCTTCACCGGTCGATACATCCCCGACCTGAAAGACGCAAAGTGGACACCGGACATCGAGACCACAGACGCCATGCGCCAACGTGCCAACGCCTTCCTCCAGCTTATGCGCCAGCGTTACGACGGCAAGACAGTAGCCGCCGTAGGTCACGGAATAATAAACAAAGCCATACAGTCCGTCTTCTTCGGCAAGCCAATGCAGGACATCGAGCCGATGAAGAACGTGGAAGTAAGAGTCTTGGAGGTGTAAAAAAAACGATGATGCCATTTCTGACATCATCGTTTTTTTTATTGTTTTCTTCTTTATCTCTTTACAATCTTTACTGTCTTCTGCGTACCATCCGCCATTTTCATTGTCTTAAGATAGATGCCACTTGAAGGATTGCTCACCCGACGTCCGCTAAGATCGTAGAAACTTACACCCGTAACTCTGTCCTTATCATCAGTCACACCATTGACGGCAGTAGGTCTGAATCCGTCTTCAGTTATCTCAAACTCCACCAGATTCGACTTATACACCTTATCATTGTATTTATACATAGCCTGAATGCCAACCTTGGACACTCCGTCCATATAGAAGAACATGTTGTGCATACTTCCTGTGAAGTTGAAATCATAACCATCGCTGAACGAGTAAGGAATGTCTGTCATCGCCTCCTTTAGCAATACATATTTGTCAGGATAAGCCGTAAACAGTTCTCCATCGAAATATAAGTTGTAGTAGAGATAGTCAGCATTGAGCAGGTTATCGTCAACCGACATGTTATCAAGCCAATACAGCATTGCGCCATAACCATAGTTAGGGTCGTAAGGACGGAATTCCAGCAAATCGGGATCCTTAGGATTGGTAGGCAAATCATTCCAAGGCTTCATCTGCGGTTCCATAAAAACATTGATGAATTTCACGGTGCTCGTACCCATATTCACGCCAAACATATTGTCCGACTTAAGGGTCTTGTTCTCTGCGTCATAATCGAACGATATAGATTTCACGAAGAAGAAGCTGTCCGCCTCCTGATGATAATAATCGCTCCAAACCTTCTCGCTTCCTAAGGCACTGAAATAAGCATGGCATTTGTTCTCCTTATCCACGCCCATGTATTTCTTGCCTTCAAACACCACCTTGTCGCCGTCAATCTTACCCTTTACCCAATTGTCCGGGGCAGAATCGGTCAAACCTCCAAGATAGAAGTCATTGCCGTCAATAGCCGCATTAATGATACGCGAATCATACTGTTCACCCGTATTCACAAAGTTAAGCTGATACTTCATTCTGTTCGCAGATGCAGAAGGAACACAAGGCTCATCCTTTATCTTGGTCCAAGTCTGATAGTAGTCGCCGAAACCTGTCCATTCGCCGGCACCATTGCAAAGAGCAAGAATCACGCCATTGTCCAGATTGTCAACACGAATAAGCGAGTCATTACGAAGGACATAATTGATGGTCTGCGAAGTTTCGTCAAGGTCAAGCGATGTACGCTCGGCATTTATCCTACAACGGTAAAGATAGAAGAATTCCACAATACCCGTCGGATTGCCATCATCGTCCATTCCTTCTTGAGCCACATATTTCTGTGGGAAGACAAACTTAATGGTATCACCTTCAGCCTTCTCGCCTTTCACCCAAGTGTTGGGAGAAATAGTGCTGACGATATTCTGAATATACACCTCACCGTTGTCTGTTTCGACATAACGCTCAACAGTGCCGTCGGATGCCGACGAATACACACTGTTGAAGAAAGTCATGAAGCCCTCGCCAGTACCATAAAGATTGTCGTGCAGGGTTCCCTTTGGCTGTTCGGTGATAATGTCAGCATTGCCGGCAGCCTTCTTCATGCGTGCCAACATAGCTGTCTTATTGCCGACTGGCGACATGACAATGTCCACAGGCTTGCCCGTAGGCTTGTCCTTCATCGACCGGTATGTCGAAAGTGGTTGTGCAAAAGACATTGTTGCAAGCGTTGCTACCGCAAGCGCCATATATAATCTCTTCATAAACATTAGGATTAAGTGTTAGTAGGAGTTAGACATTCTATTTCACAAGGAACTTGCCCGCTTTCACCTGACCGCCGTAATTAGCATAATATGTGTAAACACCAGGAGCGGCGAAACGAATCTGGGCTGTACCCTTGACCGCCTGTTGAGCCACACGACGTCCCGAAGCATCCCATACAGTTAATGTGGTGGGCACATCTCCTGCAACAAAGCTCACCTGACGGTTGCCGAACTGAAGTTCGAATGATCCGCCATTATCCGAAGAAGGCAGCGGGCTGCTGATGCTGGTGGCAATATCGTCCAAATCCTTACGGTCGATTTTATAAAGACCGCTGCCAGAAGGAGCTCCAGGATAATTATAAACAGCCAAATAAACGCAGTCGTCAGCAGGAACTATGGTTAGCGGAGAAAGATATATGCGCTCGCTGTCGGGATTATACTGGTTGTAGGGCAGTCCTTCAGAGATGTTATACCACTTCTCGCCGAAATCAGGAGTGAAGTATAATCCACGCTGCTGCAAGCCAACATAAATGTTGGTTTCGTCACTTGCCAAAGAACGCACATTGTTGTCCATCAGCCCTTCAGGACGATAAACCTCTCCCCATTCGCCATTCTTGTCAAGCGTAAGAAGGAAAGGAACAGCGAAAGTGTCGTTCATGACAGAACGACCCAAAACAAGCTTGTCCTTATACTGTGTTGACACAGCCATAAAGTTGCTGTCATATCTGACCGGAGTCCATGTAAGCGTCTCGTCATCAAGCACAAAAACGAAATAAATGCCAAAGGCATAGAGACGTCCGTTATAGTCGACAAGCTGATAGATGTTCTCTACGTATGTTTCAGGCTCATCGCCCTTACCCTTGCCTTTATCTCCATCTTCATCAGCAAAACTATAGGTGAGCGAATTGATGTCGGTCTTCTTCCATGTCTCGCCATAATCTTCGCTATACACGATACCGCCCTGGCAGAAGTCGCCCACAAAGAGGTTGCCGTTATGCACAGCCATAGCATAGGCAACAGTCTGGTTAGTCTGATCGCCTAATACGTCCTTCACTGCATCCTCATAGAACAAAGACTTCCATGTCTTGCCGTTATCGTCAGAACGGGCGATACAGGTACTCGAACCGGCAGCAAAGATATAGTCACCGAAATGAAGGAATTTGCTATACATATAGTCCTCGGCATTGGTATGCACCCAACTGGCTCCCTTGTCGGTGGACAGATATATGCCTCCGGCATAGTCGTAACGATAGTCTGAAAGCAACAGGTTGCCTGATGGGGTAACGTCGGTTGAATAAGTTGCTTCAAGTTCTTTCACAAGTTTCCATTGGGCAGAAACCTGAAGAGAAGCTAAACACAATCCTGCCAAAACGATGGCACGGAAGGAATTGAGTAGGTTAAGTTTCTTCATAAGCCATAATGTTAAAAGAACAACAATCGAGTTAAATCTGCGCCAAATTTACAAATAAAAGCCAACAAAAGCAACTTTTTGCTTATTTATTTTCACTTTTCATACCAATATTATTTCAGACCGACTCTTTATAGTCAAGTTCTTCATTCAAGGCTTGTTTACGTATTTTTCCCGTAAACCACATAACCAACTGTGTAAATCCAGTAATATTCAGATAAGATTATCATAATAGCATACGATTTTGCTTTCACCCCTCTCTATTGCCTTGCTTGACACTCAAGCATAAACTCGTCAGCAATATAGAGATTGCCGTAGAGATAAAGTCCTGTTTTACGATTATGTAGGTCGACGCATGTCTTGCTGCGATAGAAGAGATCGAGGGCGCGGGCAGGCGAAATGTTCAGACGTTTGGACAATTCGTATGCCACACCACCAATCTGATGACTGAGAATCATATCCTGAATGGCAGGCGACTTTATTCGTTCTTCAAATTCTTTCTGATTCATAAAAGCACAGGTATTTGTCAGTAAGCTCCTGATTTAAAAGACATATCTGATTGTCAGCATGATAGGCTTCTTTCCTTATTCACTATATATTCCTCCACGTCCTCCAACACATACTCAAGACTTTCGGTATGCAGCATATCGTAGTTTTTGAGTATATAGTTCTCGATAGCCTCCACTTTATGCATTCTCTCATACACTTCGCCATAAGGCTTGCCCATCTTCCTTGCAAGACCTTCCACACAGCTTGCAGCAAAGGCAAGCTTCAGCTCATCAAGCGGCAAGCGTATCTGCTTTTCAAGACGTAGGTTCTTCATAATGTATATTATTTGATGTGGTATGTTTTTGCAAAAATAGCGAATTATAAATGAATATACAAGTAATGAAGCAGATAAACTGAAATTTAGCGGTGCGTGCACCGAATTTTGAATTAGGAGTTTTGAATTAGGAATTATTCTCGGCTTCGCCTGCGATTTTGAATTATTCAGTTGTGAATTACAGCAGACAAGGCAAACTGAGGAGGCTACGGCGAGGACGCCATAGCCTCCTATTGATGTCTATACATACAAATATTGACAGTTGTCTATACCCAATTGCCAACAGCATACAAAGGTCTGTTTTCCATCCATTCCTGATCCTGGTATGGCATCATGGAAATACGCAGACCTTTTAGTTCCGGGTGTTTGCCTATGAATGTCCTCAATGATTTGGCATGTACATTCTCCTCTGCCTTAATCTCTATCGGAATAACGGTAGCTCCTTTCTGCACTACCAAATCGATTTCTACCCTCGAATCATTGCTACTATAATAATATATCGGTAAATCCTCAGTTATCAGCTGTGTCAAGACAAACAGTTCTATAAATGCACCTTTATACTCTTTAAAAAGTGTATCTGCCACTATAACACTTTCAGCCGGAGCATCTGACATTGCACCCATTAATCCTATGTCAAGAACGAATAGCTTGAATACGGACATCTCTTCATAGAACTTCAAAGGAATGGAAGGAGTTGAAATACGGTTAATCTGATATATCAGTCCCGCATCCAAGAGCCATTGTATGGCGATTTCGAATTCAGAAGCTCTCGCTCCTTTCTTTAAAGCACCAAAGATGAACTTCTTGTTCTCTTTGGCAAGTTGCGCAGGTATAGAGTCCCATACCATATTGATGCGCGGGACTTCCTGAACGGGAGCATGCTTGGAGAAGTCTCTTCGGTAATCAAATAGGATTTGCTTCTGGATGTTACGCACTTCCTCCAGATTCCTCGTTTCGGCAAATTCTGCCACAGCAGCAGGCATTCCTCCTACATAATAATACTGACGCAGACAATCAATCAAACGAATAGACAGCGAATCGATAATTGAGAAATCCCTTGTGGCAAGAACATCCACTAATGGTTGTTCGCCTATAGCCATAAGAAACTCATCAAAAGTCATTGGGTACATCTTCATCATGTCAACCTTGCCAACGGGAAACGAGGTGTCACGATGAAGCGAAATGCCAAGTAGTGAACCTGCTACAACAACATGATATTGAGGAGCATCTTCACAAAAATACTTCAAAGAGTTTAGTATTGTCGGACTCTCTTGTATCTCGTCGAAAATAATAAGAGTGTTCTCCGGTTCGATATTTATATGCAGTATGGCTGAGAGAGAAAGCAATATTCTGCTTATATTATAGTCCTGCGCGAATATCTTTTCCAGCATCTTATTCTTGTCACAATTAACATAAGCCATCTTCTCATAGTAACAAGAACCAAATTCTTTTAGTATGAATGTCTTACCGACCTGCCGTGCACCATTGACTATCAACGGCTTACGGTTCTTTTTATTCTTCCATTCAATGAGCTTTGATAGAATATTTCTTTTCATATCTACATTTTTTTGCACGAGTAAATACGATACTGTTACATTTTTTTGCACGAGTATTCATGGCAAAGTTACATTTTTTTGCACGAATATTCGCCATAAACCTACATTTATTAGCACGAACCAAATCTATATTGAATAATATTAACAGTATAAAATCCGTTATCAACATCCTTCACACCCCACATCCGTGTAAATCCGCATAATCTGTGGGAGACTCATACTCAATCAGCAGTGTTCGTGGGCGCGTGCTGTGCATAAATAAAAGGCTTTACGTTAGGGCGTCGAGAACTGGTTCTCGTAAGACCTAATGTAAAGCCTTTTATTTAAATCCGATAGGATTTGCGCCCATAAACGGACTGTGGAGTCAGTTTTTTGTCAAAGCCCTGCCTTCCATAACATACTCTTAGTATGCGGTGTCATTCGCAAGATGCCATGTTGTGAGGAACGAGGCACGCGAGATGTCGGTCAGCTTGGGATAGTTGATGGTGTTAGGCTCGTCCGACGGCTGGTTGTAGTGGGGCTGTGCGTCGGTGTGATACCAGATGATAGGCACTCCCTTGAGGTGGAACGAACCCTGGTCGCTGCCTCCGATGGGGTTGTCCCAGGGACGGTAGCTGGGGTTGAGCTTGAGCGAATATCTGTTGATGTCGTCCTTGAGCCAGTCGCCGAACGCAGGATGAGTGTCAGTATAGAAATACACCATGTATGTGGGGTCCTCAGGCTTGTTGTTGCCACCCACCATGTCGAAGTTGAGATATCCCTTCACCTTGCTGATGTCAGCATAGTGATTGACGAAGTACTTAGAGCCTAACAGTCCGAACTCCTCACCGTCCCAGAATGCGAACACAATGGTGCGCTCCGGTGTGGCACCGCTCTCAGCGAACGCCTTAATAATCTGCAGCACGGCAGTAACGCCTGAGGCATTGTCGTCGGCACCGTTATAGATGTTGTCGCCAGCGACGTCGGCATACATACCCTCATGATCGAGGTGGGCACCCACCACTACTATCTCGTCAGAGCGACGTCCGGGAATGACGCCGAGCACGTTGCTGAGGTCCATGCGCTGGTGTACGTGCTTCTTTATCTGCGCGATGGAGTCGGCATCCACAAAGAATCTGACGCCGCGCTTCAGCTTCTGGTCGGCATAAGCCTGGAAGGGCTGCTCATAAGTATCGCCGAAAAGCGGCTTGACGCCAGCCTCACGAAGACGCGAGATGATGTACTGCTTGGCGATGCGCGAGCCACGTTGACCGGCACGCCGACCCTCAAGAAGGTCGTCAGCGAGGAAATAGACGTGGGCACGGGCGGCGTTCTCAGTGATGGTGGCAAGACCCGCTTCCTTCTGGCGGGCGAGCAGTTTGGTTGCCGACTTGGGTGAACGGGGACCTGCGGCGCAGGCGGGCATGGCAAGAGCGAAGGCTGCTGCCATGCACAGAAGATTAGTCTTTACTTTCATTTGTATTTGTTTCGTTGTTATGTTGTTGCTGTATCTGGTTCTGCAAAGCACGCTCAATGGTACGATGCAGGAGATGTATCTTCACGGCGTTTATCACCTCCACTACGCCATACACCATCATTGCCCATCCTATCACGAAGAGCGGAGCCGAGGCAATGGACGAGGGAGAGATGACGGCAATGAGACCTACGAGAAGCGTCAGCGTGGGCATTATCCAGAAATATATGCCCACACGAGCCAGGCGTGAGGCGGCTATGAGATTCATAAACTGCGTGACGGCGCCGAGGATGAGTATGGCAGCAAGGATATACATTAGGCTGCTGACAAACGTGCCGGGCATGATGGCAAGGATAAGGCCGAGAATAAGGCTGCCAAGACCTACGATGGGGAAGGCTGGTCGCATGCCGCGAAGCTGGCGTCCCTGTGCATCGAACACCTGTACGTCGTCCTTACGACTACGCGCTATGAGATATGAAGCGCACGAGAAAACGCCTGATATGAAGAACAATACGCCAATGGATATCGTCATCCACGTAACCGTCTGCTCGCGATACTTGACGAGCAGCGCTCCCACGACAATGGCGCAGACGGCGCGAAGGAGCGAACTCTGTAATACTTTCATCGGATAATTGTATTTAGTTATTAATGTAAGGCAAATATAAACATAATATTCCGAAAAACCATTGTTTAACGGTAAGAAAAAACAAGAATAGGGAATTTCCCACCGGCGTTTAGGGAAAATCCTTTTGATGCTATGATTTATGTGGCTAACTTTGCAAGCGTAAAGAAACAAGAACGGAAAAAATAACAATTTAAAAAGATAGAGTTATGAAAAAGTTTATATCAATCTTAGCGTTACTGTTCACAATGACAGTCACCGTAAACGCAATGAGCTATGAGCAGGCACGCCAACAGGCACTGTTCCTCACAGACAAGATGGCGTATGAACTCAATCTCACAAACGACCAGTATGAGGCAGCTTACGAGATAAACCTCGACTACCTCATCGGCGTAAACACATACGACGACCTCTACGGACCGTACTGGCGCTATCGTAACGTGGACCTCAGCTACGTGCTCCTCGACTGGCAGTATCGCGCATACTGCGCCGCCAGCTACTTCTATCGTCCGCTCTACTTCAGCGACGGTCTGTGGCACTTCAGCATCTACGCACGCTATCCGCACCGCGACTACTTCTACTTTGACCGTCCGGTGGTGTACGTAAGCTACTGCGGAGGCCACTCTTGGCATCGCAACGGAGGCCGGTCATGGTATAACGGAAGACGTTACGCTGAGCGTCGCGGCGACGCACACTTCGGAATGCGTGACGGATTTAATCGCGGCGATTATGGCAGAGGCAACCGCCAGTCGTTCGGTTCGCGCAACCAGACGCAGCAGCGCTTTGGTAACAACACTAATATAAACAACAACGGACAGCGTGGTTCGTTTGGTTCGCGCACCAACCGCGAGAGCAGCACACGCACCACTGTAAGACAGCCGAACAACAGCAGCAACAGCTCGTTCGGTGGCAGAGGCGGCTTCAGAGTGGCTTCTCCTGAGAACTCCGTACAAAGCTCGCCGCGCTCTACGTTCGGCAGCGGTCGCTCAAACAACAGCTCACGTTCGTTCGGCAACAGTAGCCGCTCTAACAGCAGCTCACGCTCGTTCGGAGACAGTCGCTCTAACAACGGTTCGATGAGTGCTCCTCGCGGAGGTGGTTCGTCATTCGGCAGCTCACGCGGCGGAGGATCGTTCGGCGGAGGCTCACGCAGCGGTTCGTTCAGCGGAGGTTCGTCTTCACGCGGTGGCGGTTCGGCACACGGTGGCGGTTTCGGCAGCCGCAGATAACGCAGCAACACATTAAAACTTTATCATATGATTCATTAGACATAATAAAAACACACTATTCTTTTATGCGTAGGGGTTGTGGCAGAGTGGTTCTGGTGCAGCCCCGCTTTTTTTGTTGTCAGTAAGGACATAAATAAATTTGTACGCTATGATAGCCTCAACGTACAATAAACACAAAAAAACGTCGTTATAATATAATATGGTGTAATACGCACTAAAATCACTCAACCGACAAACACACTTTATAATAAAATGATAGACTATATAAAAGGCGAGCTTGCTGAACTTACTCCGGCACAGGCCGTCGTAGAAGCATACGGCGTTGGCTATGCGCTCAACATCTCGCTTAACACATACGAAGCCGTACAGGGCAAGAAGGAAGTGAAGCTCTACGTACACGAATCGCTTGTCACTGGTGGCAGGGACGACTCGTACACATTCTTCGGATTCGCCTCCAAGCAGGAGCGCGACCTCTATCGTCTGCTCATCACCGTATCGGGCGTGGGAGCAAATACGGCTCGCATGATTCTCTCTGCGGCTTCTCCTGCTGAGCTTGCCGGAGCCATTTCGTCAGGCAACGAGCGACTGCTGAAGGGCGTGAAGGGCATCGGTCTGAAGACGGCACAGCGCATCATCGTGGATCTGAAGGACAAGATCATGTCGCTGGGTATCGCCCAGGAGCTTCCTGCCGGCACCGCTGCCGACAGCACCATCCCCGCAGACGTCAGGGACGAGGCAGTGGCAGCGCTCACAATGCTCGGCTTCTCACCGGCTCCAACAGCCAAGGTGGTGACAGCCCTGCTTACGGACGACCCGACTCTACCTGTGGAACAAGTGGTGAAGATGGCGCTGAAGCAGATCAAGTAAGACAGTAACAGGATACGACATAAGACAATTCAATACGTTGAAGCAAATTCTCAATAACATACTCCTCATATTACGCCGATTCCCGTCGCACAAGACGGCACGGACAATGGCAGTCGCGCTCCTTCTGGTGGCAGTGGCTACGCTTGCCATGACCGGAAGTCCCATAATGCAGGACGTCAGACAGCGTGAAGCAAAGCCGGAAGGCGGGAAGGCAAAGACAGCCCGCGACACCATGGCGATAAAGGCGCAGCCCGTAATAGAGGGAGACGACTCAATACCAGACTCGCTGCTGCATACACGCTGGCCCATACAGCGCACCATGCCGATTACTCTCGACGACCTCTCGCAGGGCGCCGCCGACCTCAAACGCCCTGACAATTTAGGGCAGCAGGTGGAATATAACGACTCTCTCGACAGGTATGTCATCGGATCGAAGATGGCAGGTTCGTACATCGCGGCACCCGTGATGATGACCGCAGAGGAATATATGCACTGGAGCGAGAAGCAGCTGATGAAGGACTTCTTCCGCAAGAAGAACGACGAAATATATCAGGCGAAGGGTAAGGAGAAGTTCGACTTCTCTGACATGCACTTCGATCTGGGTCCGGCGGAAAAGATATTCGGTCCCGGCGGCGTGCGCATCAAGACGCAGGGAACGGCAGAGCTGAAGTTCGGAGCGACGATGAAGAACATCGACAACCCGTCGCTGCCTATCCGCAACCGCAAGACCACCACAATGGACTTCGACGAGAAGATAAACCTTAACATGAACGGACGCGTCGGCGACAAGGTGAACATGAACCTCAACTACAACACCGACGCCACGTTCGACTTTGACGCACAGAGCCTCAAGCTCAAGTATGACGGCAAGGAAGACGAGATAGTGAAGCTGGTGGAGGCTGGTAACGTGTCGTTCCCGTCGAACTCGTCGCTCGTAAAGGGTGCCTCATCGCTCTTCGGCATCCGCACCGACCTGCAGTTCGGCAAGCTGAAACTGCAGATGGTGGCGTCGCAGAAGAAGTCGACAACGAAGAGTGTATCGTCAAAGGGCGGCAAGCAGTTTACGCCGTTCGAGATTGACGCTGCCAACTATGAGGAGAACCGCCACTTCTTCCTCTCGCAGTATTTCCATGACCGTTATGACGAATGGATGCGCTCACTGCCCAACCTCACTTCGGGAATGAAGATAAACCGTGTGGAGGTGTGGGTGACCAACAAGACAGGAACAACGTCAAACACGCGTAACATCATCGCCCTGACCGACCTTGGCGAGAACACACGCGTATCTAACCCTATATGGGCTACCACCGGACAGCCCGTGCCTTCCAACGCTTCCAACAGCGAGTACTCCGCAATGACCACGCAGTATGCCGGCGCAAGAGAGATTGACCAGACGTCAACAGTGCTCGACGCCATACCGGGATTTGCCGGCGGCACCGACTATGAGAAGCTGGAGAAAGCGCGTCTGCTCTCTTCTTCGGAATATACCGTCAACACTGCGCTCGGCTATATCTCACTGAAGACAGGTCTGCAGACCGACCAGGTGCTTGCCATCGCATACGAATACACCTACGGTGGCGTGACTTATCAGGTGGGCGAGTTTGCTTCTGACAATACTGATGTGAGCAAGGCGCTCTTCGTGAAGTCGCTCAAGAACACGTCGAACAACCCGAGTCAAGGCAACTGGGGACTCATGATGAAGAACGTCTACTACCTTGCCTCATCGGTGGAGAAGGAGAAGTTCCGTCTGGACGTGAAGTTCCAGAGTGACACGGCTGGCGTATACCTTTCTTATATACCAGAGCCGCAGGTGAAGAACCAGACAATTATCAAGGTGCTCGGAGCCGACCGACTGGACAATAACAACAAGGCACACTCCAACGGCTACTTCGACTACGTGGAGGGATATACCGTTACCAACGGTCGCGTGTTCTTCCCTGTTGCCGAACCGTTCGGCAAGCACATCTACAACTACCTTACTTCCAAGGGCGTGACAGCAGACCAGGCTTCCAAGTATGCCTTCACCGAGCTGTACGACTCGACGAAAACCGTGGCCAAACAGATAGCCGAGAAGGACAAGTATGTGCTCATGGGACAATTCCGTGGTACGTCTGCCAACGTCATATCGCTCGGCGCATACAACATTCCGCAAGGATCAGTGGTGGTAACGGCAGGCGGCGTGACCCTTGCCGAAGGCACCGACTACTCCGTGGACTACTCGGGTGGCGAGGTGACCATCCTCAATCAGAGCATCATCGACGCCGGAACAAGCGTGAACGTGTCGCTCGAGAGCAACACAGACTATGCGCAGGAGCGAAAGACAATGTTCGGCCTCAACTGGGAGTACGACATATCGAAGAACTTCCAGCTCTCCGGTACGTTCCAGCATCTCTCCGAGCAGCCGCTCACCAACAAGGTGAACATGGGTTCGGAACCGCTCAACAACACCATCTGGGGACTCAACATAAACTGGAAGAAGGAGAGCCAATGGCTCACCAACATGCTGGACAAGATACCATTGCTGCACCTTACGCAGCCTTCGTCAATATCGTTCTCAGGTGAGTTTGCACAACTCATCGCCGGTCAGAGTCACGGAACGCAGGACAACGCATCGTACATTGACGACTTCGAGAACACGAAGAACACCATAGACGTGTCTACACCGACGTCGTGGATAATCTCAAGCGTGCCGTCAATGTTCCAGGAATCGAACGACAAGAACACGCTGCGCTCGGGCTTCAACCGCTCTCGCATGGCTTGGTATACAATCGACCCGCTCTTCACACGCCGCTCGTCGTCACTTACGCCGGGACACATCAAGAGTGACCTCGACCAGCTGTCAAACCATTATGTTCGTGAGATATACGTAAACGAGCTGTTCCCTAACCGCGACCAGAGCGCTTACAACGGCAGCACGTCAACTCTCTCCATCCTCAACCTCGCCTATTACCCCAACGAGCGCGGACCGTACAACTTCAATCCGGACCTCAACTACGACGGAACACTCAACAATCCGCAGCAGCATTGGGGCGGTATGATGCGAAAGCTGGACACCAACGACTTCGAGACAGCCAACATCGAGTATATCGAATTCTGGATGCTCGACCCCTTTATCTACACCCGTGAGCAGGGAACGGCGTCCGACTACGGTGGCGACTTCTATATCAACCTCGGCGAAATGAGCGAGGACATCCTCCGCGACGGTAAGAAATTCTATGAGAGCGGAATGCCTACGGACGGTTCAGCGGCTTACACCACCACACAATGGGGTAAGGTTCCGAACCAGGCTACCGTAACTTACGCCTTCGCTACGTCAAGCGGCGCAAGAGCAAAGCAGGATGTGGGCTTCAACGGACTGACCGACGAAGAGGAGCAGAAGTGGGAGTCTTATCAGGACTTCCTGAAAGAAGTGCAGGGTAAGGTCAATCCGGCTGTGTGGGACTCTATATGGGCAGACCCCGCAGGCGACAACTATCACTACTTCCGCGGTTCTGACTACGACCGCATGGAGGCTCCCATCCTCCGTCGTTACAAGTATATCAACAACCCGCAGGGCAACTCGCCCGACAACGACTCGCGTACGGAAGGCTACGACACGTCATACAAGTCGACCCCGGACGTGGAGGACATCAATCAGGACTATACGCTCAACGAATATGAGAAGTATTTCCAGTATCGCATCTCCATCCGTCCTGAGGACCTCGAGATTGGCAAGAACTACATCGTGGACATGCGTGCCGACACACGACCGCTGCGCAATAAGAAGACGGAAACCGTACATTGGTATCAGTTCCGCATTCCGCTCAGAGAGTATGAAAAGCGCGTCGGAGCCATCAGCGACTTCACCTCCGTGCGCTTCATGCGTATGTTCCTCACAGGATTCAAGCACCCCATCATCCTGCGTTTCGGCACACTCGACCTCGTTCGCGGCGAATGGCGAGTATACGAGCAGAACATTGACAATTCAAGTTCAACGTCAGGACGACTGGCTGTTTCGGCTGTCAACATCGAAGAGAACGCTGACAAGCAGCCCGTCAACTACGTACTGCCTCCGGGCATCAAGCGCGGACAGGACCCGACGCAGCCTCAGCTCGTGGAGAACAACGAGCAGGCGCTTGCCATGACCGTCACTACTCTCGGTTCGGGCGAGGCAAAGGCGGTATATAAGAACACCACGCTGGACGTCCGTCAGTATAAGCGTCTGCAGATGTTCGTGCATGCCAACGCCTTCGAGCAGAACACCACCGGGCTGGAAGACGGACAGCTCTCCGTTTTCGTACGTCTCGGATCGGACTATAAGAGCAACTTCTATGAGTACGAGATTCCGCTGAAGCTCACAGCACCTGGCAAGTATGACCGCTACTCAACAGCAGAAGCACGAAAGGTGTGGCCAGAGGAGAACATGCTGGACATCGACCTCAAGAAGTTGACCGACCTCAAGAAGGAACGCAACAAGGCGAAGGCCAACGGACAGGCATCGTACAACCGTATGTTCTCTGCATACGACTCGGACAAGCCGAAGAACAAGATTTCGGTGATGGGTAACCCGACTCTCGGCGAGATAAAGACGATGGTGATTGGTGTGCGCAACAACTCGGGCACGGAGAAGAGCGGCGAGGTGTGGCTCAATGAGCTGCGTCTGCGCGAATATAACAACTCCGGCGGTTGGGCTGCACAAGGCAACCTCAACCTGCAACTCTCTGACCTGGGCACCGTAAACGTGCAGGGCAGGTATATGTCGTCAGGTTTCGGCGGACTGGAAGAGGGTGTGGCACAGCGCAGCACCGACGACCAAGCCAACTATACTGTCACGGCTAACATAGAGCTGGGTAAGTTCTTCCCCGACAAGGCGAAGGTTTCTGCCCCACTCTATTACTCAGTGACGAAGGAGAAGACTTCACCGAAGTATAATCCGCTCGACACCGATATGGAGCTGAAGGACGCTCTCGACGCAGCAGGATCGAAGCACGAGCGCGACTCCATTGAGAGCATCGCCGTGACGAAGGTCACTCAGACCAACTTCTCGCTCTCCAACGTTCGCGTCGGCATACAGAACAAGCGCCACCCGATGCCGTACGACCCTGCCAACTTCTCGTTCTCATACAGCCACTCCCACTCTTACACGTCGGGAGAGACCACTGTTTATGAGAAGGAGGACAACTGGAGAGGATCGATGACATACTCGTGGATGCCGGTATACAAGCCAATTGAACCGTTCAAGAAGATTAAGTCGAAATCGAAGTGGATGGACTTCCCGAAGAAGTTCGGCATCAACTGGTTGCCGCAGAACGTAGGCTTCAGCACCGACATCACGCGCAACTACTACGAATTGCAGGAGCGCGATATGGAATCGACAGAAAATTCGGCTCTCCCGTTGACCTTCTCTTCACAGTTCCTCTGGAACAGAGAGTTCAATATCAGATGGGATATCACGAAGAATCTGCACATGAACTTCCAAAGTGCCACGAACGCAGAGATAGAACAGCCTTACACTCCGGTGAACAAGGACCTCTATCCTGACCAGTACACGGCATGGAAGGACTCTGTATGGACGTCCATCAAGCACATGGGCACGCCGCTCAACTACAACCAGTCGTTCCAGGCTTCATACAAGTTGCCTATCAACCTCCTGCCAATCTTCGACTGGATTACGTCGGACGCTTCGTACAACGCCACGTACAACTGGACACGAGGAACTGACCTTGAGGACGGAACGTCGCTTGGAAACAACATAGCCAACAACCGTCAGATAAACATCAACGGACAGTTCAACATGGAGAAGCTCTACAATCACGTGCCGTTCCTGAAGAAAACCAACGAGCGATTCAAGAAGGAAACCAACCGCAACAAGAAGATAGAGAGTGGCAGGCGGAAGAACTTCAACACCGTAAAGAAGGGCGAGGACGATAAGGAGAACGCCGGAAAGAAACCCGGCGGCAAGAACAAGCCTCTTCTTGGCGACGACAACGTGGTGGGAAGAAACAAGAACCCGAAGAAGAAAGCCTTCGAGAAGGAGGTGACGCTGGCGCCTGACACCACCATTAAGGTGAACCATGCCAAGCGCACCAAGCGCATCATCGTTTCGGCGAAGACAGCTGACGGCAAGGCGTTCGACATCAAGTATCGCCGCACTGACGCCAACAGCATCGTCATCCTCAACAAGGTGGACTCGGCAACGAAGATTAAGGTGTCGGTACTTGCGAAGGAACCGCTTGAGGACAAGGGCTGGTATAAGACAGCACAGTCTGTAGCAAGAGTGCTGATGATGGTAAGAAACGTAAGCCTCAGCTATCGCAACCAGTACTCTATGGCGCTGCCGGGCTTCAAGCCGATGATTGGCAACATCTTCGGACAGCGCTCAGGAATGGGAGCAATGTCGCCGGGACTCGACTTCGCCTTCGGTTTCATAGGCGACTCCTACATCGACAAGGCGAGGGAGAACGGATGGTTGCTTATGAACGACTCATTGGCAACACCTGCCACAACCAACCGTACGGAGGACCTGCAACTCAGAGCAACGCTCGAGCCTGTACGCAACTTCAAGATTGACCTCAACGCCAGTCGCGCGATGACGACGGCACGCTCCGTACAATATATGTATGCTGGCAACCCAACAACGCAGAGCGGAACGTTCACGATGACAACGCTGTCGCTCAAGAGTGCATTCGAAGGATCTGGCAATGCCTCTAACGGTTATCACTCGCCGTCATTCGAACGCTTCTGCAAGTCGCTCGACGGCTTCCGCAAAAAGGTAGAGGCACGTTACGCGGGGGCAATATATCCGCAGGGAACGGCACTGGCAGGACAGAAGTTTGACGCTGCCAACGGTGCTGTCAACAAATACAGCGCTGACGTAATGGTGCCGGCATTCCTCTCCGCTTACACAAGCATGGGAGACGGAGGCATGTCCATATTCCCGTCACTCTCCAAGCTGCTGCCCAACTGGACCATCAAGTACAGCGGACTTTCTAAGCTGCCTTGGTTCAGGGACGTATTCAAGAGCGTGAATGTCAACCACGCATACAAGAGTGTATACGCCGTAGGTTCGTATTCGTCGTACAGCACATTCATGGAATACATGAACGGACTGGGATTCATCAACGACGCCACGACCGGAGCGCCTATACCTAATTCTATGTATAACGTGTCGACAGTCAGCATCAACGAGTCGTTCTCGCCGTTGCTCGGAATAGACGTGACGCTCAACAACAACATGACGGTGAAGGCGGAATATCGTACCACACGCGTGCTTAGCCTCAGCATGACGTCAGTACAGATAAACGAGTCGTCATCGCACGACTGGGTGATTGGTGCCGGATACACCATCAACAACTTCAATCTCTTCGGAGGCGGCGGCTCCAACAAGCACCGTCAGGTGAAGGGAAAGAAGAAGGGAGCCAACGACAATGAGAACAAGACGGCTTCAATGTCAAACCGCAGCCGCTCAACAGGCGGCGTAAACAACGACTTGAAGCTCCGACTGGACCTCAGTCTGCGCAAGCAGGCATCCATCAGTCGCGATATCGCCTCGATGACGTCGTCAGCCAATAGCGGCAATACGGCATTCAAGCTGTCGTTCTCAGCCGACTACACTCTCTCACGTCTGCTTACCATGAGCTTCTATTACGACCGTCAGACCAACACCCCGCTGCTCTCGTCAAGCTCCTATCCTACAACGACGCAGGATTTCGGACTGAGCATCAAGTTCTCACTGACAAGATAACAAACAGTATAAACAGAATACAAACAGGAAAGTTAACGGACTTTTGCTTTATTGAATCAATAAAAGCATTAGTCCGTTAACTTTTATTTCGTTATAAAAATCATAATAAATGAGTATTTCAAGGAATAAACGAAATACCTAACTTTGCATCCGCAAAACAAAACCATTCTTTTTATAGAATAACAAACAAAGCCCTCTATACAAAATTATGAACATCAACAAAAGTATGAAATCAAGAATGTATCCCGGCAAGACACTGGGAGCACTCCTTATTGTGCTCTTGCTAATGCCTCTCGGTCACGCTCTCATGATTCTTATGGAGCATTTTCTGGAACCGACAACGCTTCACTACTCGGCTTTCTTCATGGGCCTTGTGGGTCTCGCCATAACCATTTGGGGCATCTTCGTCAAGGGAGACACCAAGCAGACTTGCCTCGGCATAACTGGCGCAATGCTCTTCTGGACAGGATGGGTAGAGTTTCTGTTCGCCTATTACGCCCAGCGCTACGGCGTCCACTGCGACCTTGTAGGCAACGGTGTCGTTGAGACAGTCAGCCGATACGTCAACGGAGTGGCAGTAGACCACTCGTTTACCATCAACGGCACACCGTTGGAAGACTTTTCACGCACTGAACTGAAGGAGATACGCGGCTCAAGACCCGAATATCTCATTATGCCAGCCACGTTCGGAATGTGGATAATGACCATCTTCATGTATGTGTTCTGCACACGCACAGGATGCGACTTCATCCGCTGGATACAGAATCATTGCGGCGTAAAGCAGCACGTGGAGCTTCGCCCGATGGCATACCATCCCAGCGTAGTGGTGTTCATGGAATGGAACATCATGATGTGGGGCCTTTATCTCCTGCTCATGTTCTGCTACGACCCCGTGTTCTTGGGTAGCGACCATCCCGTCACTTACGGCATAGGTGCGGCTTGCCTTATATTCTCAGGCATGATTCTCAAGAAGCAGCTCCACATCGCCTCATGGGGCAGAAACCTCCGTATGGCTCTCGCCAACGTCATTGTCTTCTGGTCGTTTGTTGAGGTGGCAGCACGCAACGGATTCTTCAAGGAGATATGGGTGGACCCGATGCACCACGTGGTAGAGATGGTTGGCATCCTCGCCCTCTTTGTTGCCCTCATTGCAGGCTTCTGGCTTTACAATGTCAAGGACAGTCACGCTGACCATTCGGACAATTCAGAAACAGAATAAAATATAGAATAACATAAAACGTAAAAATAAAAACAATAAGAATATGAAGAAGATTTTTACTCTCCTCTTTGCTGCCTTCACTGCAGCCTCAATGTCAGCACAGCAGCACACACCAATGTCTTTCGTAGGAGCGTCCAACGCTAAAGTTTCAACAATGGACGTAAACAACGAGAGCGACACCATACAGTTCAAGATGAACGGCATGACATCCGGCAACATTACATTGCCAGAGATGAAGGGCATGGCTGCCATTCCTTCGTTTACCATTAAGGGAGCCACATTCACGATGGGTGCCAATCACGTGGTGGAATTTCCTTCACAGGAGTTCAGCGCCACTGTCAACGTAGGCGGTAAGGAGAAGGCCATTAAGGGTTCGTCATTGAGCGCCACATACAATATGGCTGACAACTCGTTCGATCTTAGAGCCACTTTCACATACGGCTCAATGCCCTTCCCCATAACTTATACCGTCAAGGGATATTACGTCAAGCCGGTAACTGACGCCATCAGCGTTTGCATCGGCGGCGCCTACACCTACACAAACAGCAGCGTCACCTACAACGTACGTAAGTATAAGGACGGCGACGTGGATAAGGTGGATGTTACTGTTCCGGCCTACACACTCGACAAAACCCTTATCGGCAACCTTTCGCTTGGCGCATACACTGTTAAGGGACTGGTTTATGACAGCGAGCAGGGTGGATTCTATCGCGACTATAAGGACGACGGTCTCACATTCCACTTCTCGGCAGAGAAGGACGGCAATACCACAATTAACGGCGACTATGTCTTCAACAGCAAGAAGGACAATAACATCCTCGTGAAGTATGACGGTACAAAGGTTACTTCCATCATCAACAAGTTCCAGATGGGTGCAATGCCGTTCGACATCGTATCAACATTCAATGTAAACACCACTGCCATCAACACCGTAAAGACAGACAACAAGCCTATGGACGGTAAGGCATACAACATTGCTGGACAGCGCGTGAGCGATGACTATAAGGGCATTGTCATCATCAACGGCAAGAAATACCTTAGAAAATAAAGCAGAAACAAAGAATAAAACACTGAAATAACAGGAATGTTAAAGTATACACTAAAATATTCCATCCGACTTGCCGTTGCATGCATGGTAATCTTTACCACCACTGCCTGCAACGGCATTCTCGACGATATATACGACCAACCAGACAAGGAGATTGTAGCAGCAAAGGGACAGCTGGTCGTGGACGCAACGAGCTGGACCGACTGGCACTACTTTGACCTCAAGAAGCTGCAGCGTCTGGCGGAGAGCGGCGACGAGGAAGGGCTGCAGAAAGCACAGATGGAGCCTGAGACTTATCCCATTCCGATGACGCTGACAAAGGAGTCGGACGGCAAGTCGGGACAGTATATGTACTGGTTTGATGTGTTCGGAGAGGGAATAACGAAGAGCGAGTTTCGCGAATATACGCCTTGCGATCCACAGGAAGAACCTGAAGAATGGACCATAGCCATTCATCGCAACAATGTACGCACGAATGGTGGAGCCGTTCTGCGAACCAACTGCAAGTCGATGGCCGAACTGCCGGAGTCGTCTGAGGCTTTCGATGGAATGACTTTCACGGAGGACGAATGGTCAGAGAACGACGTTTGGGACGGACAGGAGAAGATGCTGTTGGGGCTGGTGCCGTCGCAGGGAATAAAGATAAACCGCCTGCTCTCGTCATGGCTCATCGTAAAGGTGCCGCCAATGCCGCCAGAGTTCTCAATGGACAGCCGCGTGTTTGTGCTCCGACTCAACGACGGAACCTACGCCGCTCTCCAGCTCGACAACTATCTGTCGCCGCAAGGAGAGAAGTGCTTTATGACCATCAACTATAAGTATCCTTATTAATACATTAATAATATAATGATAAAGAGAAACGCTCTTATCGCCACCATCTGCTGTTCAGCGCTGCCGCTTGCCGCACAGACAAGCGAGGCTTTCACTGACTCCATCATGCGCAATTACATGCTGGAAGAGGTGGTGATAACCGGAACACGCACACCGAAACTGCTCAAGGACACTCCTATCCAGACCCGACTCATCACCTCACGCGACATCGAACATACTGATGCCACCAACGTGCAGGACCTGCTACAGCAGGAAATACCAGGCGCAGAGTTTTCATACAACATGAACCAGCAGACACACCTCAACTTCTCCGGTTTCGGAGGACAGGGCGTGCTGTTCCTCGTTGACGGTGAACGTCTGGCTGGCGACGTCAGTGGCGACATCGACTTCTCACGTCTTTCCATGGACAACGTGGAACGTGTGGAGATTGTGAAGGGTGCGGCTTCGGTTCTTTACGGCAGCAATGCCAACGGTGGAGTTATAAATATCATAACCAAGAAACCTTCAAAACCTTGGACGCTGAACGTCAACGGACGTATATCAAAGCATGGCGAACAGCGTTATGGCACGTCGTTCGGACTGAAAGGCAAGCACGTGCACAATCTGCTTACGGCTGAACGTACGTCAATGGACAACTATAACGTCACCAGTGCGCCTAATCCTGTTACGCGTGTCATCTCCACCATCTACGGAAGCAAGACTGTCAACGTCGGCGACAAGCTTACTTGGGTACCGACAGACAAGCTGTCATTGACAGCACGTGCAGGCTATTTCTTCCGCGAGACAGCACGTACGGCAGACCTTCCGGAGCGTTATCGCGACTTCTCGGGTGGACTGAAGCTCGGCTGGAACATCTCTGACGCGGACGACCTGAAGGTGGGCTACACCTTCGACCAGTACGACAAGTCGGACTATCAGACTCGTCGCCGACAGGACATCCGCGATTACAGCAACGTGCAGAACTCTTTCCGTGCCGCTTACAATCATGCGTTCGACAACGGCGATATGCTTACCGTCGGCGCAGACTATATGCATGACTATCTGTTCAACACCAACCTTGAGAACAAGAAGAGAGAACAGGACTGCTTCGATGTCTTTGCACAGTACGACTGGATGGTGACGTCAAAGCTGGAGGTGGTTGGAGCATTGCGTTATGACTATCTTTCTGACGGTCAGAATTCGCGCGTTACGCCAAAGCTTAACGTACGTTATCGTCCTTGCAGCAACATCACTCTCCGCACAGGTTACGGCATGGGATTCAGAGCGCCGTCGCTGAAGGAGAAATACTATAATTTTGATATGGCTGGTATTTGGATTGTTGAGGGTAACGAGAACCTGAAGCCGGAACTGAGTCACAACTTCAACGCTTCTGTGGAAATGGTGAAGGGACAATATAACGTTACGGCTTCGGTTCTTTACAGCCACGTCACCAACAAGCTTTCCACTGCAGCTCCTTACTTCAAGACTCCAACTGACAAGCTGCCTTACCTCCCCTATGCCAATCTCGGCGAGTATAGTGTTTGTGGCGGCGAATTGGCTGCCCAGGGAAGATGGGACAACGGTCTGTCGGCACGCCTCACTTACGCCTACACCAACGAACAGTTAGCAAAGGACAAGGACGGCAACACCATCAACAACCAGTACATTCCAGCCCGCAAGCATGCCGTGAACGTCCGTCTCGACTACGATCATGACTTCACAAAGAATTACGGGATAAGCGCAGGAATAAGCGGACGCGTTCTCTCTGGAAGCGAAAACGTGGAGTATAAGAACTATTATGACGTGAGCGAAGGAACCGTAAGCGTCAAGTATCCTGCTTACACCATCTGGAAGCTGTCGCTCGTACAGCGCATCGGCAAGGCCATAACGCTGACCACAGCTCTCGACAACCTCCTCAATTATCGCCCAAAACACTACTATCTGAACTGTCCGCTAACGGACGGCACCACGCTGCAAGTGGGGCTGAGAGTGGACATTGACAAGCTGTTTTAGGAGGCTCTCTCTTTAGGCTCTGGACGGTCTGGCTCTTCTGACGTTCTAGAGAGGCTAGACGTTCTAGAGCTTCTAGAAGAGCTAGAAAAGCTAGAAGGGCTAGAGACACTAGAAAGCCTAGAGATGCCAGAAAGGCTTAAAGCCCCTCCTCCCCCAGCAAGTCCTTCAGCCTCTTTATCTCTTCCTGCTGCTTGTAATATGCCTTAAGCGCTCTTTGCTTAAGGTCTTCGTAAGCAGCCTTCCATTTCTCGGCAGCGGCACGTGCTTCGTCAAGCTCCTTTCTCATAACAGGCAGCTCAGCCTCCAGTTGTTTGAGGCGAGCGTCCTGCTGCTGTCTGTAGCCAGTCCGTGCCTTGTGCATGCGCTCTTTGATGCCTCCTTCCGTCACAAACTCCCTTTCCAGCCTTTTCAGAAAAGACATCATCATACGGTCTATCATGTGGCAAAGCGTTAGGGCATAATTACACATCTGCTCATCACTCCATGTCTGGAAGAAAGGTTCATAATCCTTCAGCTTGTTATGACGGCTGCAATAATCAAGCATGACATCATAACGCTCCTCTCCCGCTACATAAAACTCGCGATGACGCGACTTGAGATAATCCTCAAAGTCCTCACGCAACTCTTTAAGCGAAGCTCGCGCCACGTTCAGCAGCTTCAGCTGCATCTCTGAAGACGTCACACCGTCAGCCAGCCCCTCCACAATGTTCTGCTTGCAGGAACGGGCAGCCTGAATGACCTGATCGCGGGTGCGGTCCTTATAAAGATGGATGAATCTGTCACAGAAGACAAACGATAGCTGATAAATAACGTCAGCCTTCTGATAAAAGAAAAGGTCCTCCCACTTGGTCTGTCTGCCAAGCACAGAAGGAACATTGTTATTGTTGTCTGCAATGGCCATAGATGTAAGATTAGTAATGTCCATAGATGTAAGGTTAGTAATGTCCATAGATGTAAGGTTAGTAGTAATTAAGAAAAACAAAGAATGGCAAGCTACAGCTGCATGAGCTGCTGCTTGCCAATATCATTTTTATTATGGAAGCCTGTCCTATTAATAAAGGCTAATCCGCCCTGATTATTTAGACTTCTTATTGTCCTTATAATACTTCAGTCCACCCTTTACGTTCTGTATAAGAGCCTTTGATGAATATGTGGCGCCACTCACGCCGTCCACCTTCATGGCTGAAGCCTCATCCACCGACTTGCCGACGAATCGCTTAAGTAGCTCTTCTGCCTTGGCAAATACAGCCGGCGTTTCCTGATTAGGAAGCGACTCAATCTTGACTATCTTATTATTGCGAACGAAAATCTTCACTGGCGTATTGCCCATATATCCACGCGCCTTCACTATTGAAGACGTATTGATTACGGCAACATCCTTATTGTACTTTATGGCGTTCTTGCTGACGCAGAAGCTCATCAGAGCGAAAGCGGCGCAAGCCACAGCCACAGACCAAACATTCTGTTTCATAAGCAGACTTATTGTGTCAGGAAAGATTTATTTCTTGTCGTAGGCGTGAAGCGGATAGTCTGTCGTGTAATGCAGTCCGCGACATTCCTTGCGCTCGATGGCCTGACGTGTAATAAGGTAGCCCACGTTAATCATATTGCGGAGCTCGCAGATGTCACGACTTGCCTTCACACGCTTAAACAGTTCCTCTGTTTCCTCATAAAGCAGATCCAGACGGTCCCAAGCACGCTTCAGACGAAGGTCAGAACGAACAATGCCAACATAGTTTGACATTATCTCGCCCACCTCTTTCACGCTCTGCGTGATAAGCACCTTTTCCTCATTGGTCATCGTGCCCTCGTCGTTCCATGCCGGAACCTTATCGTTAAAGTCATACTCATCGATATGCTCCAATGAATGCTTTGCTGCCGCATCGGCATAAACCACAGCCTCAATAAGCGAGTTGCTGGCAAGACGGTTGCCGCCATGAAGTCCTGTGCAAGAACACTCGCCGATGGCATACAGACGCTCGATGGACGACTGTCCGTTAAGATCCACCTTGATGCCGCCACACATATAGTGCGCCGCAGGACGAACTGGGATATAGTCAGTCGTGATGTCGATGCCTATAGTCTTACACTTATGATATATATTCGGGAAGTGCTTCTTTGTCTCCTCCGGGTCCTTGTGCGTAACGTCCAGACAAACATGGTCGATACCGTGTATCTTCATCTCCTTGTCTATGGCGCGAGCCACGATGTCACGCGGAGCAAGCGAGAGGCGCTTGTCATACTTCTCCATGAACGATTCGCCGTTAGGCAGACGCAATATGCCGCCGTAACCGCGCATAGCCTCCGTGATAAGGAAGGCGGGATGAGTCTCGCCGGGATGATAAAGCGCCGTCGGATGGAACTGCACGAACTCCATGTCCTTCACTGTTCCCTTGGCACGATATACCATAGCCTCGCCGTCACCCGTTGCGATAACAGGATTAGTGGTGGTCTGGTATACAGCGCCACAACCGCCTGTACACATCAGCGTCACCTTACTCAAGTAAGTGTCCACCTTCTCCGTCTCCGGATTGAGCACGTAAGCTCCATAGCAGTTAATATGTGGGGTGCGGCGCGTTACGCGAGCTCCGAGATGGTGCTGTGTGATAATCTCCACAGCGAAGTGGTTTTCCTTAATGTCGATGTCCGGACATGCACGCACGGCAGCCATCAGGCCGCGCTGAATCTCAGCTCCCGTGTCGTCGGCATGGTGAAGGATGCGAAACTCAGAGTGTCCGCCCTCACGATGAAGGTCGAATTCGCCGTCTTCCTTACGGTCAAAATTCACACCCCACTTCACCAGTTCTTTTATCTGTGCCGGAGCATTACGCACCACCAGTTCCACAGCATTACGGTCTGAGATATAGTCGCCCGCAATCATTGTGTCCTCTATGTGCTTGTCGAAATTGTCGACTGCGAGGTTAGTCACTGAGGCAACACCTCCCTGGGCAAACGAAGTGTTTGCCTCGTCAAGCGAAGTCTTGCAGATAATGCACACCTTTCCTTTGTGTGCGCGGGCCACTTTCAAGGCGTAGCTCATGCCGGCTACACCGGCGCCAATAATTAGAAAGTCGTATTTGAAAACCATCGGTCTTGTTATAAATGACTCACAAAAGTAGAAATTTTTGGCGAAACCTTATTTTATGATACCATGACAATAACTAAGTTTAACCTTTACGTTACCGTATGTTAACAGTATTGACATAATATCAACGTTTTCTGATTTATAAAAAGCAAGCAGCACGCCCGTTGCAGCTATCCAAATGCCACAAATTAAACAATAATATAAACACTTTGCTAATAAAACACACCTCTCCGCTTGTCAATAAACAATTAATTGCGTAACTTTGCATCACCCTAAAGGCGACATTTGCCTATATCTATTCAATTAAAGACAAAACACATTATTTATATGAGCACACTTATTTATCCCGAACATTACACCGCCCTGCTCGACGTACACAAGACCGAGCAGGGCATCAAACTGATAAAAGACTTCTTCCAGCAGAACCTTGCCACTGAGCTGCATCTGCGCCGCGTCACCGCTCCCCTCTTCGTTCTGAAGGGTCTCGGCATCAACGACGACCTTAACGGCGTGGAGCGTCCTGTTACGTTCCCCATCAAAGACCTCGGCGACGAGAAGGCGGAGGTGGTGCATTCGCTTGCTAAATGGAAGCGTCTGACTCTTGCCGACTACGGCATAGAGCCGGGAGCGGGCATCTATACGGACATGAACGCCATCCGTGCCGACGAAGAACTGGACAATCTGCACTCGCTCTACGTCGACCAATGGGACTGGGAAGCTGTCATCCGCAAGGAGGACCGCACGCTTGCTTTCCTGCGCGACGTGGTGAAGAGGATATACGCAGCCATAAGACGAACCGAGTTTCTCGTCTGCGAGACATATGACAACATCAAGCCTTTCCTTCCCGAGAAAATCCATTTCGTACACAGCGAGGAGCTCCAGCAGATGTATCCCGGGCTGACACCGAAGCAGCGCGAGGACGCCATTTGCCGCAAATACGGCGCCGTGTTCATCATCGGCATCGGTGGAAAACTGGCTGACGGCAAGAAGCATGACGGACGCGCCCCCGACTACGACGACTGGTCCACCGTGGCTGAGAACGGACGCGCTGGCCTCAACGGCGACATCCTCATCTGGTATCCTGTCCTCGAGCGCTCCTTCGAGCTTTCGTCCATGGGCATCCGCGTTGACCGTGAGGCTCTGCTGCGCCAGCTTAAGGAAGAGGGCGAGGAAGAACGCGAGAAGCTCTACTTCCATCAGCGTCTGCTCAACGGCGAGCTGCCACTCTCCATCGGCGGCGGCATCGGTCAGAGCCGTCTCTGCATGGTGCTCCTCCAGAAAGCGCACATCGGCGAAATACAGGCAAGCATCTGGCCTAAGGAAATGCGTGAGGAATGTAAGAGGCTCGGCATGCCGCTGATATAATCAGCAGCTGAGGACTGATATGATTATAAAATAAATATACATTCGATTCGATTAACCGGATTTTTTGCCGTACCTTTGCGAAAAACAACGAGCGTATGGCCCAACATAACGATACGGGAAAATGGGGAGAGGAGCTTGCTGCCGACTTCCTTAGAAAGAACGGCTACCAGATAATGGAGCGCAACTGGCGGTTCGGCCACCGCGACCTCGACATCATCGCACGGTCGCCGGAGGGCAACGAGGTGGTGTTCGTGGAGGTAAAGACACGCTCGGGCGACATCATCACCAAGCCGGAGGACGCCGTGGACGTACGCAAGATACGCAGTATCGGATATTGCGCCAACGCCTTCGTCAAGCAATTCAATATCGCTGACCTGCTGCGCTTCGACATTATAGCCATCGTAGGCAGAAATAAGGACGAAGCGGAGATAGAGCATGTGAAAGACGCATTCAATCCGTGCCTGGTTTATTAAGCAACCAAAATTCTCACCGACATGAACAAAGAAATGATTCACCTCGACGTCACGACGTCCACTAACGACTATCTGAAGAACTGTCCCACTCCCGCCCCCGACCATTTTGTCATGGTAAGGGCGGACTTTCAGTCGGCTGGACGCGGACAGAAGGGCAACTCATGGGAGAGCAATGCGGGCGAAAACCTGCTCACGTCCATTCTGACAAGCCCCAAGGGAGTGCGCATAACCGAACAGTTCGTGCTGTCAATGGCTGGTGCACTCGCCGTGAAATCCGTGCTCGACAACTATTGCGGAGCCATAAAGCTGAAGTGGCCTAACGACATCTATTGGTTCGACAGCAAGATAAGCGGCACGCTCATCGAGACTGCCGTGTCTGGAAAGGAAATCACACGCTGCATTTTCGGCATAGGGCTGAACGTCAATCAGGAGATATTCCGCAGCGACGCGCCCAATCCCATATCGCTGCTCAACATCACCGGACTTTACACGCCGATAGAAAGAGTGGCGAACGAGCTTGCCGAAGCTTTCGAAACGTATTACCAACGGGTCGTGGAAGGCGACAAGGACGCCATCGTAAGCGAATATAACAATGCGCTCTACAGACGCTTCGGGCTGCACCGCTACGAGGACACAGCCACCGGTGAGACCTTCCTCGCCAGCATTGACCACGTCGGAACGGACGGAATGCTGCGGCTTACGGACGAGAACGGGCGACAACGCGCCTACTCGCTCAAGGAAGTAAGGTTCGTCCTGAGATAAAAAACGAATCAGAAACGTATAAACATAATCATATAAAAGAAAAATGTCAAGATTTAAGAGAATCCTACTTAAGCTCAGCGGCGAGAGCCTCATGGGCAAACAGAGTTTCGGAATCGACCCCGTTCGTCTGGGCGAGTATGCACAGCAGATTAAGGAAGTGCACGAGATGGGTGTGCAGATAGGCATCGTCATAGGCGGCGGCAACATCTTCCGCGGCCTCAGCGGAGCTTCCAAGGGCTTCGACCGCGTGAAGGGTGACCAGATGGGCATGTGCGCCACAGTCATCAATTCGCTCGCTCTCAGCTCTGCTCTCGGCGCCATCGGCGTTAAGACCAAGGTGCTCACAGCCATCCGCATGGAGCCAATCGGCGAGTTCTACTCGAAGTGGAAGGCCATTGAGGCAATGGAGGCAGGCTACGTCTGCATCTTCTCTGCCGGAACAGGCTCGCCTTACTTCACCACCGACACTGGTTCTTCGCTTCGCGGCATCGAGATTGAGGCTGACGTTATGCTCAAGGGCACACGCGTGGACGGCATCTACACTGCCGACCCGGAGAAGGATCCGACTGCCACAAAGTTCGCAGACATCACTTACGACGAAATCTATACTCGCGGTCTTAAGGTGATGGACCTCACCGCCACAACCATGTGCAAGGAGAACAACCTCCCCATCTACGTATTCAACATGGACATCGTGGGCAACCTCAAGAAGGTTATGGACGGCGAACCCATCGGTACGCTGGTGCATAACTAAAAAAAGCAAATTGCAGTTTAGCTGTTAATCAGCTATGTTAGGCAGGGCTTTAACAAAAACCTGACTCCACAATCCGCTTATGTGCGCAAATCCTATCGGATTTAAATAAAAGGCTTTACATTAGGTCTTACGAGAACC
>OIYY01000287.1_pt1 | contig 37867 bp, 35 predicted proteins | sample 1588341 | NCBI WGS metagenome assembly OIYY01 (sample SAMN03283287) | human gut metagenome | biome: human-associated habitat; material: feces | host: Homo sapiens | place: Peru | collected 2012 | reverse complement strand
ATCGCCAATACTTGTTACGCTGTTTGGTATTGTTACGCTTGTTAAACTTGTGCAAGAAGAAAATGCACTATCACCAATACTCGTTACACTGTTTGGTATTGTAATACTTTTTAAACTTCTGCAATTAGAAAATGCATATCTGCCAATACTTGTAACGCTGTTTGGTATTGTTACGCTTGTTAAACTTGTGCAAGAAGAAAATGCTTCCTTGCCAATACTTGTTACGCTGTTTGGTATTGTTAACTCACCGATTGCATAGTTAAAACGCATTTTAACAAGTTTATCATCTTTTATACAAAAGCCATTTTTATCGGTATCGACTATTGTTACATCTGCTGTTACATCTGCATATTCGCACCTTGAATTGTTTATAAAATTATCAGCGGTAAAATAGCAACCTGAAAATGGATAATTACCAATACTTGTTACGCTGTTTGGTATTGTTACGCCTGTTAAACTTGTGCAACCTTCAAATGTATAATTACGAATATATTTTACGCTGTCAGGTATTGTTACACTTGTTAAACTTGTGCAATCAGAAAAAACTTCCTCACCAATAATTGTTACGCTGTTTGGTATCGTTACGCTTGTTAAGTTGCTGCAAAATTCAAATGCATTATCATCAATATATGTTACGCTGTTTGGTATTGTTGCGCTTATTAAACTTGTACAATAATAAAATGCATTCCTACCAATGCTCGTTACAGGTAAACCATTAATTTTTGACGGAATATTTGCCACATTAGAAGAACCGATATATTTAGTTATTTGAACCTCTTTATAAGATTTAATATATTCGTATTCATAATTAGAAATATTTTCAGGCGAATTAATGGTTTCGTCAATTTCCTCTTGTGATTTATCAACAGTTACTTTAATTGAAGCCGAATTTCTTCTATTATATGAAGTGAAAGTAAGTGTACATGTACCTGAACCGACGGCTGAAATATAACCGCCGATACACATACTGTTATCAACTTTGATTACGCTTTCATCAGAAGAAGAAACATTTTCACCAAGTGATATTTCAGTATGATTTTCAGGAAGATAGTTTATTTTGAAAAAATCATAAGCAGGACCTTCATCGCCTTTTTTAATTGTTGCGCCTTGAGTTACCGTCATATCAGTAATAGGAATTACATCCTCTGTATAATTGCCATAAATAGCATCATAAAGAGAAGGAGCATCTTTTTCAAGATAGATTTTATATTCATTGATTGACACTAAAGAAAATGCTAATTGAACATTTCTTTTCATTTGCTCAACATTTGATTTTGTATTTTCAAGAGTTTGACTTTTACCAAAAAGATTTTTAACAGAGTTTACAAGTCCCTTTTCAAATGTAATTTGAGCAAATTCTTTTGTATAATCATATCCCAAATCGTGTGTGGCAAGCATAAGTTCAATAGAACGCAAATAGTTATCCGCATTTTCAGGTGTTTCATTTGAATCAAATTTTTCACTAAACTGAGATACAGATTTACAAATCAGATTTTCAAAATTAACCAATGCTCTCATAGCATAATATTTGTCTATTGTTTCATCAGTAGAAAAAGCGAAATTACTGATAGAACGACCTATTGCTCGACCGATAATCATTCCTTTACCAAAAGAGCCAAGCGCAGTGGTAAGAGCTTTATCCCATAAATCTCCGGCAATTTTATCAAAACCGAGGGTAATTATTTCCTTACCGCCTTCCATCATTACTATCATTTCGCTACTTAAAGCGCCTGTGACATATTTATAAACATTTCCTGCGGCTGAACGCATCGGAGCATTATCTTTTGGACAATTATCATATATATTTTTTAAAACAACTTTAGTGGCTTGCGTAGCATCGTTTAAAGTTGAATACATAGAAACTGTTTTAACAATATCTGAAACAGTTTTACATAAGCTTACAGCGTCTTTAATAGTTTTAATGTTTTTACCAACAGCATCATATAAGCCTTGGGTTTCTTTTGTTTGACCGATTTTTTCCATTAACTTGGAGAACTGACTTTCTGTTAAATCACCAACATTAACTTTTTCCAAGTTAGATTCGTCAACGCCTGTCAATTCTTTTAATATATCAGCCGTACTTTTTGATAATGAAAGAATTGTTTTGTTTGCAGTACAATTCAAATCTTTTATAAATTCATTATCTGAAACTTTGGCGTTTAAAATATTCAACAATATTGTAGTGTAATAATCTTCTTCTTTAAAAGCATCTTCGGCAACACTACCGTCAAATGTTAATAATTTCCAAGCATCTACAGAATTCATAAAGCTTGTATTTTCTTCTAATGAATTAACTAAGATTCTCGCATAGCTGACATTTTTAGGGTCTTTCCAATAATCTAACTGCTGAGATTCAGGAGTTTTTTGTGATGTATCATAATCACTTGCCACACCCATATAATTATTGCTGACTAAAATTTTAGCAATATACTGATTGACTGTTAATTTAGAATAGTCTACTACGCCTATAACTTCGTTAGCAGAATTATCCTCTGCATACGCTTTGAAATCAATTCCGGCTGTTATGGACAAAAGCATAACAATCGACATTAAAAAGCTTAATACTTTTTTCATTTTACTGCACCTCTTAATAAATTTATTATATATATTATAAACATTTATCCATATTTTGACAAGATGTGAACACGCTGTATAGCGAAACGCTATACAGGTAGGTAACACCCCTATATAATGTATTTTTTAAGTTAATTAGTGATGCATATTGTGGTTGCGAAAATTGTAATCAAATTGTAATATTTAGGCAAAAAATACAGCAGTCTTGAAAAAAACTGCTGTAAAAAAGTTATAATAATTATTCGGTATAATGACCTGTTGAGTCAAAACCGTCAGGTTCTTCCGGAATTACAAAAGAGCAAATAACATAAATGAATACACCCGGCACACTTGCGGACAAGAGCGAAACTGCTACCCAAATAAGTCTTACAATAGTTGGGTCAATATTGAAATAATTTGCAATACCGCCGCATACTCCCGATATTTGCCTTTCTGTTTTTGAACGATATAATTTTTTCATAATATTTCCTTTATAATCTTTTATCTTTCTTTTCGAGGTTATCGTAGTGCTTGCCCATTTTGTCATAAACAACTCTGATAAGTTTCATATCAAGGTTGAAGAAATAAATCAAAAATGTAAGAGCAAAAAGACAAAGTAAAACGATAAGAATTATAATTAATGCTTTCATTATTTTGCCATTCCTTTCTGCCTTGCATATTCGGCGGCACCGAGAGCACCCATAAGCTGAGGGTCGATTGAAAGGTCAACAACTTTAATTTTAAGCACCTTTTCAATAGCTTTTTTAAGACCTTCGTTTTTAGCGCAACCGCCTGTTAATGTGATAGAATCGGTAGCGCCTGCTTTCTTAGCCATAACGAAGCAACGCTTTGCAACAGCAAGCTGAATACCTGCGGCAATTTCGTCCATAGGCTTACCCTCGCCGACGAGCGAAATAACTTCACTTTCAGCGAAAACAGTACACTGAGCAGTGATAGGAATTGTATTTTTAGCCTGAAGCGAAAGCTTACAGAAATCAGGCAAAGACATTTCAAAAGCGTTAGCCATTGCTTCAAAGAAACGACCTGTACCTGCGGCGCACTTATCATTCATAGCGAAGTTTTTAACAGTACCGTCGGTATCGATAGCAATACCCTTAACATCCTGACCGCCGATATCAATGATAGCTTTAACGCTTGGGTTAGTTACATGAACACCCATAGCGTGGCAACTGATTTCAGATATATTTTCATCAGCAAAAGGAACTTTATTTCTGCCGTAACCTGTACCGATAAGATAAGTTAAATCTTGAGCGTTTTTAAGGTCGTCAACTTTATCTATAGCTTCACCCAAAGCAAGCTCGGCGCTTTGAACGGGGTTAATTTTACTTCTTACTGTAGCGTCGGCAACAATTTTGCCGTTTTCATCAAGAATTACACATTTAGCGTAGGTAGAACCTACATCGCATCCACCAAAATATTTCATTATATTATCTCCTTACCAAGCCATAGTATCATCAAAATCAACAAGTGTCGGGTCAACAGGTTCTTCCTGCAACACGGTTGTCATATATTTATTAATCTGCTCACGCATATCACGGCGGGAAATTGTACGAGGGTCCATAAGGTCCTGATTAACCCAAATGAAGTTAATATTTCTTTCCCTTGCCTGGTCATCAAAAAGACCGTTAAGACCGTCCATACCTTTGCAGGAAATTTGGTCGTACATAATTACAGTATCTGCGTTGAAATCTTCACAAATTCTCCAAAGTTCGTCAAGTACATTTTGATAACCGCCTTTGGTATGCTTACGCATTGTTGTACGCTGAAGAGTTTTAGCATATGTTGCAAGTGATTTTTCCTTGTCCTCGGTATCGTACATTATGTAAGAAATCATAGTTTCCATATCCATAACTACATTGATACCCCAGCAGTTTTCAAGCCAATTTGCGAGGCTTGTGTAATAGTTTGCCGGACAAGACCAAACAATCGCTCTGTGGCGCATTTCTTTAGAACACGGAGTCTTTTTTTCATACGCTTTCATCATAATCTTATTAACCTTTTTGTCGGTCTTTAAGAAGCGTTTATCAAAACCGCCGGAAAGATGAAAATAAAATAAACGGTAAAGCCAGAATGTTGCACCCGTCATTTGAGGATATTGAGTTTTGTTAACATCCCACTTTTGAAGTTCATATTCAAGCTGTTTATTATATGTTTTCATTGCGCTGAAATATGCGTCCCAGTCAAACTTTTCTCCTGTTTGCTCTTCAATAAATCTAATGCAAGATTTAACTTCCTCTACTGCATATTCCTGTGTTGATTCCTCAGTATATCTTAAAGGAACATTAACTACATGAGTAGGCATATTAAATCTTCTTTCCAAAAAAGAAGAATTCATAGTTGAGCCATCGCAAGGCATATTGCAAGACAAGAAAATTTTACCCATCATAGGATAATCATCGCAAATTGCGACACCTGCTTCCGCAGAAGGGAGCGGACAAACATCGGCAGGAACACCGTAACTTTCAGTAGCGTCAATATAAGGAGCAGAAATATGCTGGTCAACCATTGATGAGAGGAAGATAGGCATTGTCTGAACAGGGTTACCATAAAGATTCGGAAAACCTGCCATAAGTTCAAACGAGAAAAGCTCATCCATACAAACAACTTTATCCGAGAACTTATCATTAGGATGAAAATGTTTATCGTGTTTAAAAAGGATATGAATCATATCACAAGCGTGCTTAACCATTGCATTAAAATGAAGCTGAGTGATACGAAGTTGAGGACCTCTAAGTCCCTCAGTATGGCGATCTATCCAAGCAGGAACAGTAAGATAGCTGCACATCCATCTATAGTTCCAAAGACCTTTAACGGTAGACACCGGGGCTTTCATTACCATTTTAATCATATCTTTCCAAGTTATGAGCCAACGGTAATAGTCATACATAGTATCTTTAAGACCACGCCATTCCCTATGCTTTAGTATACCGGTTTTATCTTTATGAAGATTACCGAGGTTTTTAGGTTGATTAGCCACTTACTTACCCTCCTTTTGAATTTTTTTAATTTCAAGGCTTTCAACAAAAGCCTGAACTCTTGTTCTGAGCTGACCTGAAGCATTTGCGGTATACTGCCTATCAACTGTTACAGACGGTATACCATACTCATTAGTCATAATATGAGAAGCAAGTGCACGCTCGTAGCCCCAATATTCGCAGAATTTGATTTGTTCATAAATTACACCGTCGGCATGATACATATGAACCAAATCTCTGACATATTCTTTTCTGCCGTGTACCTTTTCGGCACTCATATAGCGAGGACACTGGCAGGTTCTCATATAATGAAGAACAATTTGCTCAAGAAGCGGAGTACCGTCATCTTTTAGATGAATTTCCTCCCTTCCCGGAAGCGAGCCGAAACAATATCTGTCGGCAACAACAAGCGCACCCGATTCTTCAATAAGTTTTGTAAAATCAGGGTCATCCATTTCAGAACCGACAACAACTACCTTTGCTCTGTAATTTTTCTTATCATCGGGAACACGGGTTTTAAGTTCCTCGGCTGTTTCTCTAAGCTTATCAATAATAAGATACTTAGGGCAGCAATAAGTAACAAGATTGATTACATGAAACTCATAACCGGTAATTCTCGGGTTATCTTCTTTCCTATACTCTCCTATTTCCGTAATTAATCGGCAAATCTCATTATGCTGTGCAACTGCTTTACGAATAGCATCATCACTGATATCAACACCGTAAACTTCGTGAAGTTTATCAAGAACTTTAATTTGCATTTGGTTTGTATAATGCTTGATTGTATGCGGTTCAATTTTAAACGGAATATCGGCGATGCTTACAAAAAACTTATCGTTATCAACAAGATTAAGAAGCTTAAAATGCTCATAAGTTCTGTTCATTTCAGAACAAGATTCCGAACCGATAAGTGCCGAAAGGAAGTTATATCCGCCCTCAATGCCTCTTTCTAAAAGAGCTTTTGAATAGCCGCATAAATAAGAACTCAAATAATATGTGGCAATATCCATTGAGCCTGTTCTCGGGGCACGAAGCCTTACAGAAAAGCAGTCATCAAGATTAAGTAAAACTTCAGGAATGTGATAGCAAGTATAAGCAATCGCCTTCTTGCCATCATTTCTTGCTTGCTTAACAAGCTCGTTATTAGCCTCCTGAAGCAAATTTTCAAAATAAATAAGATGTTTTAAATCTTTCATACCTTACCCTCTTATATAAATAAAGATTTATATTTAACTTAACTAATTATACACAAATCGCTATATAAAAACAAGATTTTGTATAAATTTCAATAATCATTGGTAAATTTTTGTCAATATACACAATTTACAGAATATATTTTTGTTAAATATTTAACAAAAATATATAAAAAAAGAAGTGACATATGCCACTTCTTTTAAAATTACATTTGAAAATTTTTAATATAACTGTCAATACAATTTTGAATGATTTCTTCAGCGACTTCTTTAGGCTTAACTTCCGTAACAGAAGTTGTCTTTTCATGCTCAAGACTTTTATAAACCTCGAAGAAATGCTTGATTTCGTCAAATCTGTGACTCGGAAGCATGTCAATATCTGTATAGCAGTTATAGTTAGGGTCATTAACAGGAACTGCAATAATTTTTTCGTCCTTTGCACCGCCGTCCTCCATAATTAAAACGCCGATAGGAACACATTCAACAATAGTCATTGGTTGAATTTTTTCACTGCACAAAACAAGAACATCAAGCGGATCATTGTCGCTTGCATAAGTACGAGGAATAAAACCGTAGTTAGCCGGATAATGAGTAGAGGTGAAAAGAACACGGTCAAGCTTTAACATACCGGTTTCTTTATCAAGTTCATACTTATTTTTACCACCTTTTGAAATTTCGATAACAGCATAAAATCTGTCTTTTTTTATTCTTTTAGGTGAAATATTATGCCAAATATTCATAATACATTTTCCTTTCCGTTATTTTGATATAATTTTATCACAAATTTTTAAATAAGTAAATATACAAAAAGTGAATATTTCTTGAAAGTAAAACATAATTGTTGTATATTATAATGAGAAATAAACGGAGGTAATTTTATGGAATATCGCATTGAACACGATTCTATGGGCGAAGTTAAAGTACCGAGCGACAAATATTGGGGTGCGCAAACTCAAAGAAGTCACGAAAATTTTGAAATAGGCGTTTCGATAGAAACAATGCCGAACGAAATAGTACACGCTTTCGGAATACTCAAAAAAGCTTCAGCCATCGCTAACAATAAATTAAAAAATGATAAGATGACGGATGAAAAACTCAGCGCAATATCAAAGGCTTGCGATGAAGTTATCAGCGGAAAGCTTAACGAACACTTCCCTCTTGTTGTTTGGCAAACAGGTTCTGGAACTCAGTCAAATATGAATGCAAATGAAGTTATTGCAAACAGAGGCAATGAAATTGCAGGAAAGAAAATTCTTCATCCCAACGATGATATCAATATGAGCCAAAGCTCAAATGACACATTTCCGACAGCCATGAGCATTGCGAGCGTTATCGGTTTGGAAGACAGAATTATCCCTGCCATTGATGAATTAGCAGCAAGTTTTAAAAAACTTGAAAAAGATAACGAAGGCATTGTTAAAAGCGGCAGAACTCACCTTCAAGACGCAACACCTATTGCCTTTTCACAGGAAATCAGCGGTTGGAGAAGTTCCCTTGAAAAAGACAAAAAGCTTATTGAACTTGCGTTACCCGAACTTAAAGAATTGGCGCTTGGCGGTACAGCAGTAGGCACCGGTCTTAATGCACCTAAAGATTTTGACACAAAAGTTGCAAAAGCAGTTTCTGAAATTACAGGCAAAAAATTTGTAACTGCACAAAACAAATTTCACGCTCTCACATCAAAAGATGAAATCGTATTTGCTCACGGTGCACTCAAAGCTCTTGCGTGTGACCTTATGAAAATCGCAAATGACATCAGATGGCTTGCGAGCGGTCCTCGTCTCGGTCTTGGTGAAATTCATATACCTGAAAACGAACCGGGTTCATCAATTATGCCGGGCAAAGTAAACCCTACTCAATGCGAAGCGGTAACAATGGTTGCAGTTCAAGTTATGGGAAATGATGCCGCAATAGGTTTTGCTGCAAGCCAAGGAAACTTTGAACTTAATGTTTTTATGCCGGTTACAATTTATAATTTTATGCAATCTGTAAGGCTGTTAAGCGAAGTTATGATCAGCTTTAACAAAAACTGCGTAAGCGGTATCACAGCTAACAAAGAAAAAATGAACAGCAATCTTCATAATTCGCTTATGCTTGTTACTGCACTTAACCCATACATAGGTTATGAAAATTCTGCAAAAACTGCTAAATATGCATATCAAAACAATATTTCGCTCAAGGAAGCTTGTGTCAAACTCGGTTTCTTAACCGAGGAAAAATTTGACGAAGTATTCCACCCTGAACAAATGATATAAATATAAATGAGACATAAAAAGGCACGAACCAAATGGCTCGTGCCTAATTTTTTTCAACCTGTCAATTATTTGTTGATTTGCTTTGAATATTTAGCAAGGTAAACAGTTCTCATAAGGAAACATTCAGCCTTTGGAACATAATGAGGGCGATTGAAGATTGAAACATCAACCTGAGCTTCGCAACCCTTTTCCATAATAAGGTCAAGAGCCTGCATATCGCCGTCACTGTTGCCTGTAACCATAGCGCCGTTGCCCTGAATAAGAACAGCATTTCTGCCGTCAATAGCCTTAGCGATTTCGGCAGCACATTCATCCGTGTCACCGTCAATCCACGGAACACACTTAACATCAACACCAACGATTTGAGCAAAATCGTCAATCATCGGGTACATTGTTTCATCAAGGCAAGAAACAGCAACTTCATAAGGGTTGGCAACATGCTTAATCATAGTGCAATTTTCAACTTCATAAATAGCCTTATGAATCTTTGCACACTTAGGAGCAAAGCCGTTAACTGCAAGACCTGTTGTCATATCAACATCAACTTTCTTGCCGCCGTCATATGTAAGAGTGAAGATGCCTCCGTTTCTTACTGAAGAACCGAGGTCACAAATAGCTTCAGGCATTTTACCTGCATCTTCCTTTTCAAGGAAATAGTTAAGTTTATTGTCAACAGAATATTCCTTTTCCCAAGAATGACGAAGATAGTTATCCTTAATAACCTTTTCACAGCACTTTTCAAGAGCATCTGCAACTTCAAATGCTTGGTCAAAGCTGTCGCCAAGGCAAAGTGTACCGTGGTGCATAAGCATAAAAGCACGGCAACTTGGGTTCATCATCATACACTTCTCAACTTTTTTACGAAGCGGAGTAGTTGTAGACATAGCATATTCGGCAACAGGAACATAATCACCGAGTACCGGCTTAAATTCATTGTATACATCTCTAATTTCCATGCCGGTAATGCTGACGATTGTAGCAGCCTTTTGGTGAGTATGGATAACAAAATTAACAAGCGGATGATGCTTGTAAGCGTCTGCGTGAATACCCTTTTCAGATGATGGTTTAATGTCACCCTCATGTGAGCAATCATCAATATTAACAACAACTACTTCGTCAGGTGTAAGTGTGTCATAAGCACGACCTGAAGGAGTGATAACAAACTGAGTATCACTGATTCTTGCAGAAACATTACCCCAAGTACGAGCAATAAGACCTGATTCAAGAAGCTTTTTACCTGCTTCAACTACTAATTTCTTAGCTTTTTCAACATCGTAAGCCATAAATTTTCTCCTTAAATATAAATTATATAAACGCACATAAAGGGAGCAGAAAACAGCCTGCTCCCTTGAGTTTATTGATTAGTAATCAATCTTTTCACACTGTGCAAGAACCTTGTCGAATCTCTTGATACATTCATCAATATCCTCTTCAGTGTAAGCACTTGAAGTATAAAGACGAGAACCGGCAAGAGTTACAAGACCTTCAGCCATATAAGCAGCACCCATATACTGCATTTCTGTCTGACGGATACCTGTTTCCTTGAGTACTGACGGAATAGTCCAAGGCTTTCTCCAGTTAATTCTGAAATGCATTGTAGCAACTGTATGAAGTTGGCAGATAGAACCAATGTTGTAGCAAACGAACGGAAGGTCATACTTCTTGATAGACTCATTAATACCCTTAACAAGTCTGTCAGCCATCTGACCTGCAACCTGGCAAGCATTTCTCTTTTCAATTTCTGTAATTACAGTGTAACCTGCAACGCAAGAGATAGGTGTAGCAGCCATAGTACCGCCGCACATAGCCTTATGAATCTTCTTGCCTTCAGCCTTATCAAGACCTGCACCAAGATACTTCATAACTTCCTTGTGACCGCCGATACCGCCTGCACCAGGGTAGCCACCTGCGATAATCTTACCGAAAATAGTGATATCAGGGTCGATACCATAGTAACCCTGAGCGCCTGAAAGACCGATACGGAAACCGGTTACAACTTCATCGCAAACAAGAAGAGCACCATACTTACGGCAAAGAGCCTGAACACCCTTAGGGAAGTCCTTATCTACAGGACGGGTAGCTGATTCAGGACCGCATGGTTCGATGAATACAGCAGCTGTACCGCCACGGAATTTGTTAATGATGAGCTTCTTTTCAAGGTCTTTAAGGTCATTAGGGAAGAATTCCTGTGTATGCTTAAATACGAACATAGGAACACCGTGTGACTGAAGATTAAGAGTACCAGGAACACGCATACCCCAAGCAAGCTGATCAGACCAACCGTGGTAAGCACCACCCATCTTGATGATGTTCTTATGACCTGTAGCAAGACGAGCAACACGAACTGCGCACATACAAGCTTCAGTACCTGAACCGAGCATACGGAACATTTCTACTGATGGTACACATTCGCTGATCTTCTTAGCAAGCTTATATTCGTAAGGATGGAATAAACCTGTTGAAGGACCGCAGTCATCAAGAAGTTCCTTAACTTTCTCTTTTACAACATCATCATTTGAACCGATGATTGTAGGACCGCCTGCCTGAAGGAAGTCGAAATATTCGTTACCGTCAATATCCCAAAGTCTGTTACCCTTGGCCTTTGTCATAACGATTGGGAACGGATAGTTAAATGCAAGGTTGTGCTGAACACCGCCAGGAATTACTTCCTTAGCTTCAGTAATCATTTCCTTTGACTTTGCACATTTCTTTTCAAAGTATTCTTCTTCATACTTCTTGAGAGATGTACGGTTGATTGAGTAAATTGGTTTTTTGATGAGCGCATCAAGCTGAGCTGTGAGTACGGCTGCATCAGGATACTCGGTAATAGCGAATCTTGTATCCATTATGGTATTCCTCCTTAGAAATAGTTGTATTTTGATGTGAGTAGCTATTCACCTATAGTGGTGTGAGTGACCGCTCACTAAAATTTACACTTTAAGTATATCACTTTTTTACGATTTGTCAAATTAAATATTACATAAATTTCGGCTATTTTATTGCAAATATCTCAGTAAAATGCTAATATACATTATATCAATTAACTTTTGAGAGGGAGATTTGTAGAGCTTGCACAAAGGCTAAGACACTAATTTGTGCAACACTACAAAATTAAAAAATGTTAGAAAAAAGATACAAAGAAGCTTTTGAGCGCATAAGCGAAGAACGACAAGAGCTTATACTTGAAACAGGAATTGAAGAATTCTCGTCAAAAGGGTATGAAAAAGCCAATATTAATGTAATTGCCAAAAAATGTGGAATAAGTATCGGGCTTATGTACAAATATTTTTCAACAAAGGAAGATTTGTTTATCACCTGTCTTCAGCGTGGTATGAATATACTTGACGATATACTTGATGATATAATGGTAAGCGATGATAAAATTCTTGACAAAGCAGAAAAAGTAATCAGAGCTACTTGTTTTCATTCAAAAAAATACGCCAACTATATAAAAATGTATAACGAAATCACTTGCAGTAAAAATATTGAAATGGTTGACATACTTGCAACTGCCATTGAGGAAAGTACAAGTAAAAAGTATATTACAAGCATTACTCAAGCGCTTGAAAAAGGCGATGTAAGAGCCGACCTTGACCCTAAACTTTTTGCTTTTTTCCTTGATAATCTTTTGACTTCGCTTCAATTTTCCTACACTTGTGAATATTACAGAAAGAGATTTGAAATATACACCGGAATTGATGTAAGCAAAATGGATGATGAGCAAGTTGTAAGTCAACTTTTAAGCTTTATTGAATCTGCGTTTACTTATGAAAAGAAAAAACAGTAAAATTGTTCCATTTTCGCTTGAAAATGAACAGTGTGTACAGTATAATAGATATATTACACAGCATCTCTAATCAATATTCTTTATCGGTCTGCTGGGTATAAGAATTACGGAGGATAGTAAGTTTATGAAAAAATATGTAATCACATATGATATCGGTACAACCGGTATTAAGACCTGTCTTATTGAAATTGAAGACACAATGAGAATTTTAGCTTCTGCAACCGCAGGCTACAATCTTTATGTTGATGACGAAACAGGTGTTAAAGGCGGTGCCGAGCAGGACGCAGACGAATGGTGGGCAGCAATGTGTTCAACTACAAGAACTGTATTTGACAAAATGCCTACAATCAAAAAGGAACAGGTTGAAGGTATCAGCTTCTGTTCAGCTATGCAGGGTCTTGTACTTGTTGATAAAGAAGGTAAATGCATCCGTCGTCCAATGACTTATATGGACCAAAGAGCAAGAGAAGAACTAAAAAAAGGTATGGCTCACGGTTTGCAAATTGCAGGTGCTGAGGTTACAAAGCTTCTCAAATATTTAAAATATACCGGCGCAGTTTCATCTTCTGTAAAAGACCCTATTTGGAAATACAGATGGGTTGAAGCTCACGAGCCTGAAAACTTCAAAAAAATATATAAGTGGCTTGACATCAAAGAATATCTTATTCTTCGTGCAAGCGGCGAATTTGTTATGACGCAAGACTCGGCTTTCGGTACACTCCTTTATGACACAAGAAAAGGTCACGAGGGTTGGTGCAAGCCTGTTTGCGATATGGTTGGTGTTAAGATGGAACATCTTGCTCCTATCAAGCAAAGTACTGAAAAAGTCGGCGAAGTTACAGAAGAAGCTGCAAAAGAACTCGGTCTTGCTCCGGGAACTGCTGTTTACGGTGGCGGCGGTGATGCTTCACTTATCGGTGTAGGTGCAGGCGCTGTTGAAGTCGGCGATACTCACATTTATTCAGGTACATCCGGCTGGGTTGGTACAGTTGTTGAAAAGCAAACTGTTGACACCGGTGCTATGATTGCCGCTATTGTAGGCGCTGACCCTAACACATTCAACTATTTTGCCGAGCTTGAAACAAGTAATAAGTGTGTCGGTTGGGTTAAGGACCACCTTGCTCTTGATGAAATCGGCGTATTCCTTAAAAAGTACGGCAATGCTGCTGACAGCCTTGAGCAGACCGAATTTAACCTTTATGATTACCTTGAAGAAGTTATTGACACTGTTCCGGCTGGTTCAAACGGTGTTGTATTTACACCATGGCTTCACGGCAACAGATGTCCGTTTGAGGACCCTAATGCCGCAGGTATGTTCTTCAACATCAGGCTTGAAACAGGTAAAACAGAGCTTATCCGTTCAGTTGTTGAGGGTATTTGCTTCCATATGAAATGGATGTATGAAAGGCAAGGTCTTAAAGTTAAGACTTCTGACGCTGTTCGTTTCTGCGGCGGCGGTGCTCTTGGTGAAACTACTTGTCAAATTCTTGCAGATATTCTTGAAAAAGATGTTGTTGTTGTTGAGTCACCTCAAAATATCGGTGCAGTCGGCGCAGCCGCTTGTATCGCTGTCGGTATGGGTCTTGTAAATTCAATGAAGGATGTTAAAAAGCTTATTCCTATTAAGACTACATATCATCCGAATACCGCTAACAGAGCAGTTTACGAGAGAAACTTTAAGGTATTTAAGAATCTCTACAAATGTAACAAAGAAAACTTTGCTATTCTCAACGGTGTTAACTGATATTAAATACAATATAAAATTCGTAGGGCATCTTCAAATGAAGATGCCCTACTTTTATGATAAAATTGCAGTAAGAAAACATAAAAGAAAATGCCTAGTGGAGACAGAAAAACTGCAATTTATATCCTATATATTTATGCCATATGCCAAGCTTGACAAGTTAAAACTGTTACTGAACAAAAAATTGAACTATAATAAGTACCAAAATTATAACGGTAAATAATCTTATATGAGCTAAAATTTCAATTTGATTTTTGTAAATTTTATAAAGTAATTCCTCAGTTGTGTACTTATTATCAAAATCATTTTTATTCTTTTTCATATGTATCACCTATCTTTAACTTGTCACAAAAGTAATTATGTTCTTTTTGCTTTAATTTTTTTTATTATTGAATCAAATACTATACAAGCTATAATTCCGCCCAAAGTATTGAGAATTACATCGTCAATATCAATGCTTCTGTAGTTGAAACCGATTAACATACCTATTATAAACTGTACAGTTTCAATAGCTACGGAAAAAAGGAATATGCCAAACATTCTTCTTTTTCTTTCACTTATGTAATAATCAAAGAAAATTCCCAAAGGCATAAGCATAATTAAATTGCCGAAAACAGAAATCAAACCATAAGGTGTATGATTACTTATTGATTCTTTAAGACTTGCAATAGTGCTTTTAAACGGAATAAAATTATTCAGCATATCAATTCCGCCGCCCTTTATTCTTAAAGGGAAGAAACAAATTGCAACAATCATCAGAAGATATAAACCAAATGCTAAATTAATAAAAAAATTTACAGGTTTTACCTTTTTAAAAATCATCACTATTGCATATAATACCAAGATTGCAAAACCTAATAAAAATATGCCTTCTCTTGTAATAGTCATAAATTACCTCTTAATATTAATAATTTTCTATAACAACATTACTACTTGAGAGCGTAACTCCATCATTACTTTTGTAAAAAGCTATACGGAATTTACCTTTTCCGCAATTCGACCATTTCGCTGAACCTGAGCCTACTCTTTTTAATTTTACCCAATCACCAACATCTAATGCCCACATTCCGCTTTCCTTTTGAAGTATAACTTCATAAGTATCGGTATCTTTTGATTTACTGCTTTTCATTGTTGCAGAATATTTTATATTCTTACCGTCAAAACTTCTCATACTACCTTCATAGGGATTTTTAAATTTAACAGTTGTATTATAAGAACTTGCATAAGCACCTGTGCAAATTGAAAGCATAAATACAAATAATAACACTGCTGCGATTAACGATTTTTTGTTGTTTAACTTTGATTTTAAATTTGTTTTCATAATTTTATACCTCTTTAATATTTTTAATTCATTGAAAAGAATTAATTAGAGCAATTTAACCACAACCTTTTTAATAACAATACAGTTAACATTTAACCGTTCATTATATTAGTCGATATTACGACATAAAAGGTAACGCTTTTTTTAAAAAATTTCAAAAAAATTAAACTGTTACAACATTTGACACATTATCAATCTTTTGTGTTGAAAACAAATTCTTTTTAGCATAGTGGGTGCAGGTTACTCGGTACTGATAACCACTTGCAACTGCGATTGATTTGGTTAATTTATAGGTATAAGAATCATCATATAAATCATCGTATCTTTTGTAGTCATTCCAAGTAGAACTACTATTTTTTCTTCTTTGTATTGTTACTGTTTTAAAACCGCATTTTACAACACTATCACTGCAAGTTGTAATACCCGCAATAATCAATGTTGTTCCGCTCTTGGCAACTGATATCGCAGTTTTTTTAATTAAATCATCTGAACAAGTTGTAATGTTTTCATTATTGTTCGACAATATATTTTCAAATTCAGTTTTACTTAAAGATACATCCTGCCAATCATTTTGATTATTTTCATTTGCAAGTGCAATTTGAGGTAATAATAAACTTATAACTAATAATAAAGTAGAAAAAATACTAACAAACTTTTTCATAATAAATTTCTCCTATTCATTTAATGAATTTACAATTTCAACTGCAAAATCTAAGTCACAATTATTCAAATAAATTGAATATTCAATATCCTCATCCAAATAACAAATTAATGCATCATTATCAGAAGAATTATTCGTATATATTAATACATCCATACCATTTACGGTTACTTGCTTAACAGAATTATAATAGACATTTGCCTTTCCTTTTATATCGTCTGTCGATTCTGTTTTATATTTTATAATATCAACATAACCTTTAACATCATCAATCTCAATATCAAAATCAGCAGTAAGCATTAATTCGTTATTGTCAATTTTGATATCGTCTTCATAATAGTTTTGGTTTAATAAAGTTTTGGGCAACATAACATTGTCAAAACCGTTTTGGTTCAGAATTTTTGCCAAAGAATTTGCTTGAGCAGAATTTTTTGAAGTATTATTTTTGCCTTGCAAATTCATTTTAAAATGGTCTTTGGAATACTGAACAAAATCAGTTGAAGCGTCTTGACGGACAAACTTAGCAGTGGCCGGAAATGCAATACAGATTGAAACAATAATAACTGCGGCAATCAATAAAACCTTATTGAACCTAACCCTCTTTCCTTTATTATTTGAAACGGAAGAATCGGCTTGTTCACTGTTTGAAAGAGCGTTAACGCAGAGGTCTACAAGCTCGGTATCCATTTCAGCCGGGTCTTTTGCAAGCTCTTCGTCCATAATGGCTTGAATTTCTTTTGAAGAAAGAAGCATTGATTTAGATTTTAAAGTATCAAAAAGTGTTATTTTATCCATAATATCACCTTTCTATAATATTAGTCGTTTTTAGAGGTAAAAAGGTAACGCAAAAATTAAAAATTTTTTTCAAAATTTTTTGCCGCCTTTCTAAGCTTACTACAAATGCGATAATGTTTCTGCTTTATTGCTGATTCATTTGAACCGACTAATACTGCAATTTCTTTCATTTTGAGCCTATCAAAATATATGTAATGAATAATTTTGTATTCATCTTCGCTCAAAAAATCTTTAAGATGATTTTTAATCTGTTCATTATATATCCGCTCAAATTTTTCTTCTAAAAGATTATCTTCAAAAGGAAGTTCAACAGGAATATCCTCAATATAAACTTGATTTTCTTTATTCTTGTATATTTCTCTGTATTTTTGGCTTATCAAATTATAAAGCGTAGCATAAAGCCACGCCTTTGGGTTACTCGGCATATCTCCCCTGTCAGCCTGTTTGCAAAGGGCTAAAAATGTTTCGGATATAATATCATCAATTTCATCTTCATAGCCCTGCATTTTAACTTCGCAAATTTTACGAAGCAAAGGCTCATATTCTTTAAAAAGAGATTTGCACTTTTTATTATATTTTTTATCCAAAACAAATTACCTTATTTGTCATTACCTTCCTGAGTTGCGGGATTTGATGAACGAAGAAGTTTATGTACTTCATTATCTGTCAAACGGCGTGTTTTGCCTGTTTGAAGCATACCGAGTTTAACAGGACCTATAGAAATTCTTTTAAGCCTTGCAACCTGTAAACCTACAGCCTCGCACATCTTTCTTATTTGACGGTTTCTGCCCTCTCTCAGGATAAATTCAAGCACCACTCTGCCATCTTCTTCAGTAATCACATTAATGTCGCAAGGAGCTGTTTTTCTGCCGTCGATTTCAATGCCGTTTCTCATTTTTTCAAGAATTTCGTCATTAACAGCCGGTCTTACGGTAACACGATAGACCTTAGCGTAGTTATGCTTTGGGTGAGTTAATGCATTTGCAAAAGAACCGTCATTAGTTAAAATAAGCAAGCCCTCGGAATCTTTATCAAGTCTGCCGACAGGATAAACACGAGCGTCGCAATCAACAAGGTCCATTACTGTTTTTCTGCCGAGTTCATCGGAAACAGTAGTTACATATCCACGAGGCTTATTAAGCATAATATAGTACATACGCTCTTCTTTATTGATTTTCTTACCTCTTACTGCAACAATGTCTTTTTTAGGGTTAACCTTATCGCCGATATGCGCAACATGACCGTTAACCTTAACTTTACCCATTTCAATAAGTTCTTCACTTTTTCTTCTTGAAGCAACGCCGCACTCAGCCATAAATTTTTGAAGTCGTACTAAATTGTTGTTTGCCATAATTTTTAATATCCTCGTCTGCCTCTATCGGCAGTCTTTCTATAATTTTTTCATTATAATACACTACAGCCACCCCAAGTTTATCCCCTTTTTTAACCGGTAGATAAACAAAAGGGTAGTAGTATTCTTTTATTTTAACATTATCAAGAAGGTAATATTCCTTTTGGTAACTGCATTTAACATAATTTTTGCCTGAACCGACAGCATCAATATTAATTTGATTTTTAATACAAAAACGGTTATATTTCTTTTTGCATATATCGTCAAAATAAATATGTGCGTCCCAATCATCTGGGCAATTAAGCGTTACGCAAATAATTGTATTACCGTTATATTCTCTCGCACTCACTAAGCACCTACCGGCTTTTTCAGTAAAACCTGTTTTAACACCTACAAATTTACCGTCATCAAACGAATAATTCAGGAGTTTATTGTGGTTATAAACAGTTTTTACTTCATCGTTTATTTTAACATCGGCACTTTTCATTGATACTATTTTTGCAAATGTATTATTATCAAGCGCAACTGCCGTCAATATTGCCATATCATAAGCGCAGGAATAAGGGTTACCGTCATCAAGACCCGAAGGAGTAACAAACATTGTATTTTTCATTCCGAGTTTTTTTGCCGTATTATTCATAATATTTGCAAACTCAGCTATACTTCCGGACAAATAGTATGCCACCGCATTTGCACAGTCGTTTCCCGAAACAAGCATCATACCGACGCAAAGATCGTAAAGCGATATTTTATCATTCGCTTTAAGATATAATGACGAACCCTCAACACCGACAAGCATTTCGTCGGTAACAGTAACCTCATCATTCAGCTTTCCGCTTTGAACTGCTATAAAGCAAGTCATAATTTTAGTGGTTGATGCTACACTTCTGTGCTCATAAATATTATTTTCATAAAGCGTTTGGCAAGTGGTTTTATCAATAACACAAACACTTGAAGAAGAATATGTTGAGCAATAAGCAATATTAGGATATGCAAAAAGAAGAGTCAGCACAAAAGCAAAAATTTTCTTAAACAAAACAATCACCCACATAAAATATATGCAGGTGATTTATGAAATAATTTACTTTATTATTCCTCTGTTTTGCTTGATTCTTCAGCCTTTGCTTCTTCCTTTTCAGGTTTAAGAAGTTCAGTAACCTTGTCAACAAGTTCAGGAATCATAGCAATAGCTCGGTCAGCAGAAGAAGTGTAATTGTTAATCTGCATCATTCTGCACTTGCCGTTTTCAATAACGATAAAAGCAACAGGTGTGATGGTGATACCGCCACCGCCGCCACCGCCGAAAAGCTCTTGATTTTGCTTTGACGGAAGGTCTGTACCACCTGAAGTAAAGCCGTATGAAACCTTAGAAACAGGTATAAGAGTAGTTGTACCCGTTACCATAGGTTCACCGATGATAGTCGAAGTATCAACCATCTGGCGCATCTTTTCAAGTGTGTTTTCCATTATTTTGTTTACCGGAGTTTCTTTCATAACTATTTATCTCCTTTATAAGATTTTTTATTTGAAATTAAATTTTTGATAAATATAAATACTGCTTTAAAACCGACTTTAAGAAGCAATTTAACATTAATGCTTGCAATAAGTTGAAATTCAAATTCGGTTTTATCGGCAATAAAATCAGGTTGAATATAATCGTCATAATTATCAACCCTCATACCGTTAAGAATCATACCTTTTAACGGATAGTAGTAGCTGCAAAGCGTACCATAAGCACGGGCAATCAAATCAGCGTCACCGCCGCCTACTAATATCATAACATAAAGTGAGTAAATATGTAAACCCCTAATTAAGGTTAAAACAGCATTATTTGCGGTATCGAGCACATTTGTGAGCAAATCAAGGATACCGAGTATACCTTTTGAATCCCAAAGTTGCTTAATAGGATTAGGTTTAGCCGGCTTTTTATCCTCTTGCTTTACTTCTTGGGGTTTCTCAACTTTCTCTTTTTCAGAATTTTCAAGCGAAGCTTCTTCAGCTTTTACCGCAACTTCTGCCACTTTTTCTGCGGCAGAATCTTTATTCTTTTTGTCTTTTTTTGCCTTTTTCTTGTTTTCGCTGTCTTTAGCTACCTGTTCAGCTTTTTTTTCGGGAAATAAAATAAAGGAAAGAATTTTTGACAAAACAATATCTTTTTCAATAAAAAGAATTTGAACTTTTGTATGCCATCCTTTATCATAAACCAAAGTAACCGTTGCCGAAAGAGAAAGAATAGCAATAATTATCACTGCCAAAACAGCAACTATAATAAGAAAAACTTTCATTATTCTTCCTCCTCGTTATCATCAAAAATCTCAGCCTCAGGCATTATCGGCTCGTCATTTTCTTTTTCAAAAAGCGATGTTTGCTCATCATCCTGCTTTTCTTCTTCAGGTAAATCAGGCAAATCATCAAGACTGTTAAGAGAAAAACAGCGAAGAAATCTGTCTGTAGTGCCGTAAACAAGAGGTCTTCCCGGCAAATCAAGTCTGCCCTTTTCTTCAATAAGTCCCTTTTGAATCAAATTAGCAACCGGACCCGAACAGTCAACGCCACGAATTTGCTCAATAAAAGAACGGGTTACGGTTTTATTATAAGCAACAATCGCCAAAACTTCAAATGCGGCCTGACTTAAAGGCGTATTTTTTTTGATTTCAAGGAGTTTCCTAACCTCGTCGGCATATTCTTCCCTTGTGCAAAGTTGATACTTACCGTCAACCCTGATAAGCCTAAGCCCCCTGTTATTTTCATCATACATAGCTTCAAGGTGACCGAGCATTTTTATTACATTTTCAACATCCACATCAAGCACTTCGGCAAGCTTGCTCGGTTCAACCGGGTCACCTGCGGCAAAAAGCATTGCTTCAAGGGATGCAAGTATATTGTTATTGCTCAATATCGTTCACCTCTTTCGTCATTTGTACTATTGGGTTTGACATTTCACCGTCAATAATTATCTTCTTCGTTTTAGCAAGTTCAAGCACAGCCAAAAATGTTGCAACCATATCGCTCTTCGTTTCGGCATCGGCAAACAAATTTAAAAACTTTACTTTCTTGCCGCCAAGTAGCTTTTTCATAACAGAGCCGACCTTAGTAGCAACAGCAACAAATTTTTTAGCAACGATAACTTTAAAACTGTCAAGCGGAGGAGGAAGTTTGCGTTTACCCCTGCCGGCAGCATTTACATAGGCATTGAGAAGTTCTTCACCCTCGTGAAAACGCTCATAATCGTAATTTATATGACCTTCTTCAGGCTTACGAACAAAACGGTCAAAGCCATCAGTTTGCTTTGCAAGCTTACCTGCCATAATTTTACAATCTTGATATTCAATAAGTTCACCGGTGAGTTCTTTTTTGAGTATCTCGGCTTCCTCGTGCCTCGGCAAAAGAGAAACCGTTTTGATATAAATAAGCCTCGCAGCCATTTCAAGAAATTCACCGGCAACATCAAAATCTTGCTCCTGCATTTGCCTTACATAATCAAGATACTGATTAACAAGTTCAACAATAGGTATATCATTAATATTCAGTTTATGCTTAGAAATAAGATGCAAAAGCAAGTCCATAGGACCTTCAAACACATCTATTTTATAACTGAGTTGTTCCATTATTTACCTCTTAAAAAAGATTAAATATAAGTTTTGGAATAATGCCGACAATACGCATCATAAAGTTTGAAAGAAAAGAAATCGGAGTATCCAAAACACCTGTAAAAAGTGCTATCATAAGCGCAATCATAATATATCTTTCGTACTGCATATATTTGAAATACTTATCATCAGGCAAAACCGCAAGAAGTATCCTTGAACCGTCAAGAGGCGGAATAGGAATAAGGTTAAACACTGCGAGAGTAACATTAACGCTTGCACTGAAATAGAAGAAATATGCAATGGCATAAACAACTGTATTGTTCAAACCTATTTTAGCAACACCATAGTAGAAAAACAGCGATACAAAAGCCATTAAAAGGTTTGAAACCGGACCCGCAAGTGCGGTAAGTGCCATGCCTTTTTTAGGATTTTTAAAATTGTTTGGATTAATTGGGACCGGATTAGCGTAACCTATACCGAAAAGGAAAATCATAATTGTGCCCAAAGGGTTCAAATGTGAAAATGGGTTAAAAGTAAGCCTGCCCTGATTTTTTGCAGTATGGTCGCCGAGTTTATCAGCCATTAAGCCGTGCGCAAGTTCGTGAATCGGCAGGCAGCAAAATACAACGAAGCAACGAGAAAGAATAGCAATAATTGCTTCGATATAATTACCTGTTCTTAAATAAGAAAGAATAGAAAGCATAATATCATCCTTAAATTATTTTTTATCGGCTTCAACCATTCTGTCGTTGCCGTAAATATCTTTGTAAACATTTATATCAGTAAAATTGTTTAAAACTGAATTAATAATTTTCCCTTGGTCTTCCCCTATTTCAAGGAAAAGTTTACCGTGTTCTTTAAGCTTATCATTCCAATTATCGTTGATTATGCGATAAAAGTCAAGACCGTCTTTTCCGCCGTCTAAAGCCATAGAAGGTTCTTTTTTTACCTCGGTTTGAAGATTCAACAAATCTTCGCTCTTAATATACGGTGGGTTAGAAATAATAACATCCGCCATTTCTAAATTATTAAAAGCACCGATGTCGGTTATATCACCTTTAATTACTTTTACATTTTTAATATCTTTTGCATTTTTTTCAAGATAAGTTAAAGCTTCTGCACTTTTTTCTATAAGATAAACAAAAGAGCCTCTACACTTTTTAGCAATGCTTAAACCAATACAGCCACTGCCGGAGCACAAATCATAAACAGTGCATTTGTTAAGAGAACTAATGTAATCAACAGCTTTTTGCACAAGTTCTTCAGTTTCGGGGCGTGGAATAAGAACGCCGTTGCCAACATAAAATTCGCTTTCATAGAAGTCCCATTTTCCTATTACATACTGCAAAGGAATACCTTCTTTAACTTTCCAAAGCATATCGGCAAGCTTCTTCATTGATACAAAATCGTTTTTGTGCATCTCGTACTCACTGTTTTTTATATTTAATATTGAGCAAACAATACAAAGTGCTTTAAAATCGGCTTCATCAACATTATTTCTCTCAAAAAAAGTAACGGCATAACTGTATGCTTCTTTTAAATTCATTTGATTTCATCATCCTCGGGATTATCTGTTATAACTGCTTTAAGCGATTCAATACCGACTTCAATTATATCATCGGTAGGTTCTTTTGTAGTTAAACGCTGCATCCAAAGACCCGGAGCACTTAAAATTTTAACAAGAAGATTATCATGCTTACCGGCATATTTAATAAATTCGTATCCGATACCCATAATAAGAGGAATAAATGCAAGTTTTAAAAGCATCCAAAGAACACGAATCTGAGCAATAGACGGAAATAATTTAGACAAAATAGTGCTGAAAATAATGCTGAAAATGAGCATAACAAAAATGAACGAAGTACCGCATCTTGGATGAAAACGGCAACTTTCTCTTACATTTTCAACTGTCAACTCTTTGCCGGCTTCATAGCAAGCAATAGATTTATGCTCGGCACCGTGATACATAAAGGTCCTTTTAATATCTTTCATACGGCTTACAAGTGCTATATAAATAACAAAAATTGCTATTTTCATAACTCCCTCAATAGTGCCCTGCCAAGGAGTTAACGAACCGGAGCAAGCTTGATTAAGTTTGTTAAACGCAAGTACCGGAAGATAAAAGAATATAACAAAAGCAAGCGCAAAGCCCAAAACAGTAGCAATACCCATAAGGATATCCATAAATTTATCGCCGAGTTTATCTGTAAGCCATTTTTCAAACTTGTTCATTTCAACATCTTCAAGGTCTTCCATACCGGAAGCTTCAGCAGAATACATTAACATTTTGTAGCCCAAAATCATTGACTCAACAAAATTTACCATACCTCTGATAACGGGCAAACCCCAAAATTTATGTTTATCCCTTATATGCGAAAATTCGTGATGTTTTACAACAATATCGCCGTCTGCCTTTCTTACTGCCGTTGCAATACCACGAGGACCTTGCATCATAACACCTTCAATAAGTGCCTGACCGCCCACAGAGGTCTTGTGAGTTTTTTTATTATCCATATTTAATAGCCTTTCAGTGCTTAATTAGATTAATTTTTATTTATGTCAACGCCTTCATTAATTTCAGCGTCTGCCGGGTCTGCGTTTTGTTCCATAACATTTAATTCATTTTGACTCGGACTGTTTTCAACCGGCAAATAAATGGTAACAAGCGTGCCCTTGCCGACTTCACTGTCAATTTCAAGCCTACCGTTGTGCAAATTTACAATTTCATTAGTTACTGCAAGACCGATACCCGAACCCCTAACCGATACATTAGCCTTATAAAATTTTTCCTTAACATGAGGTAAGTCTTCTTTACTTATACCACAGCCTTGGTCTGCAATAGAAATTTTGACATAATTATTATTATCAAGCTTCGTAAACTCGGCTTTGACAAATATCTTGCTCGGTGCTCTTGAATATTTAAGCGCATTATCAAGAATGTTCATAAATACTTGCCTTAACCTGTTGGCATCGGCATTGGCAATAGCCGGCACTTCAGGAATGCTGTATTTTACAACAATTCCGTCTTTCTGTGCTCTTTCACGGAAAGTGAAAACAGTTTCATCAAGTTCTGCAAACAAGTCTGTTTTTGCAAGTTTGAGTTTCATTCTTCCGCTTTGAAGCCTTGAAAAATCAAGAAGTTCTTCAACAAAACCTTCCAGCCTGCCTGCTTCCTTGACAATTACTTGCAAACCTTTCCTTGTAAGCTCATCAACACTGTCATCCATGCCAAGCATAAGAGTTTCACCCCAACCCTTAATTGAAGTTAAAGGCGTACGAAGTTCGTGAGAAATGGTAGAGATGAAGTCATTTTTCATTTTATCTGTAGTTGAAATCTCCTCAGCCATTGTGTTAATGGAATCACATAAATTACCTATTTCATCATCATACTTTTTTTCAATTCTGACGCTGTAATCACCTTGCGATATCTTTTTGGTTGTTTGCGTAATTTCCTGAATTGGGAAAATAATTGAACGAATAAAGAACAGGTTAGAAAAAATAATTAAAGCAAAAACAATAATTAAACCGCAGAGGACAAGAAGAATCAGAGTTGTAACCTGACGGTCAATCTGTTCCAGTGATGACAAAACCCTGATTGCACCGACTGTGTCGCCGTTGGAATCTTTTATAATTCTGCAAACAGCCATAACTTTTTCGCCGTTGCTTATTTTGCCAATATATTTTGCCTTGCCGTTATCGGTTGAAAGCGCTTCTTCATAATCGGGCATTTTTTGCTTATCAATCGCAAAACCGCTTGACGACACAACAACATTTCCGTCATTGTCGATTATCCAAGTGGTGGTTTTTTCTTTATAACTGTAGCTGTCGATATATTCTGCGGCGGACTGTTCAAGTGTGTTGCCTGCGTCCAAATTTGCCGAAAAATAGCTGACAGCCGTTGAAGAAGCACCTGAATTAAGAATACTTTCAACATTTGAATAATAAGTGTTTTTTATTGAAAAAGCAGAAATCACAAAAACAATAATAAAAAATACTACAATTACACCTATAATATTAATAAGCCATCTTAGCGTGATGCCTTGAATTTTAGGTAAATGTAATTTTTCTTTAGACATTTTTTTCATTGCTTTCTTCGTCCTGCCCAGTTTATTTATTAATGGTTATCCGTTATCCATTTATAGCCAAGTCCCCAAATTGTAACAAGTCTTGTAGGACTTGACGGGTTATCTTCAATTTTCATTCTTAAGCGTCTGATGTTTACATCAACGATTTTCTCGTCGCCGTAATAGTTTGCACCCCAAACGGTTTTTAATATATCCGTTCTTGAAAGAGCAGCATTCGGGTTTTTAAAGAAATATTCAATAATTTGAAATTCAACCTGAGTAAGTTCAATCATTTCACCGCTTTTTGCAAGCGTACGATTTCTTAAATTAAGTTCAAATTCGTCAAGAATGATGCTGTCGCCTGTGGTATCGTTTTTGCGAAAACCTCTTGTCATTTCAACCCTTCTGTATATAGCGTCAACTCTTGCCATAAGCTCACTCGGTGAAAACGGCTTTGTAACATAGTCATCTGCACCGTACATTAGACCTGTCACCTTGTCCATCTCCTGAGTTTTGGCACTGAGCATTATAATACCCAAATCACTTGAGCGCTTCCTAAGTTCTTTACAAACAGCAAAACCGTCAAGCTCAGGCATCATAATATCAAGAATTGCAACATCAAATCCGTTTTCATCCTGCGAAAACTTTTCAAGAGCAACAAGACCGTTTTCAGCTTGTTCTACATTATAGCCACTTCTTGTCAGATTGATAACTATAAACTCTCTGATTGATTCTTCATCTTCGGCAACAAGTACCTTTTTCATACCAAAGCCCCCTTAGTAAACTTTAATCATATCTTTAATTGTTTGAATATCTATCTTTATATCGGAATTGTCATTAACCTTTGCAATATAAACAAAACCGCTATTTTTTAAAACAGTTGTATAACCTTTATAGTTAGGGTCATTTCTGCTATAGTTTGAACTTATAAGAGTTATTATCTCAAGTACGGTTTCTTTACTTTTTTTATCTACAAGCCTAAAACTTCTCTTTTCACTGTCATACTCAGGCTTAACATCGACAAAAACATCGTCGCCGACAACCAAAATATAACCGTCACGCTTACACGCAAAAGAATAACACTTATGAGATAAAACAGTATTACCGTAACTCATCCAATTTTGCGAAGTAATTTCACTCGACTGCTTTTTTGAAGAAGTATCTTCAGGTATTTCAATCACTCCGTCATTATCAATATCACGGCAAGTTACCAAACTTGAACGAACAGTTTCTCTCGTTCTGCCGGAAGAATAACTGTAAAACGGAGAAATGATTGAACCGTAATAATCTGACCAATATATAAATTCCGTCACCATAGAAGAACCGTCTGCACAAAGTGCGTCGGCATAAACAGAAGTACCCTCGTCCGTTTTTGCATAAGTTATATTTTCAAAAGAAGTAATTGTGCTGTCAAGTCTTGTTTCGCCAATAAGATCTTTTTTTCCACCCGAAAACGAATAAAGCTCAGCTCTTGGATTTTCACTTGAAGTACCGGTTGCAAATACCAAAAGTTCAAGTATAGAATCATCATTAGCATCAACGCAAATAAAGTCACTGCCCGTAATTGCCTTTGACATTGATTTAAGAACGCTTTTACCGTTTTCTTCACTTTGGGTATAAACATTTATTGAAGTACCGGTAAGTTTTGAAACAACACTCCAACAAACAATTATTTCCTGCTTGCCGTCATTGTCAAGGTCACAAAAATCAACACTGTTAACATCTGTCGCCGTGCCGTCAATTTTAGAAACGACGCTCCATCTTTCACCGCTCTTTTTGATAACAGCCATACAAATAGTACCGACTTTGTTTGACGGCTCATAAAACGCAACGGCTTCATTTACATTATCTCCGTCAATATCTTTAAGAATAAAAGAAGTTGTGTAACTGCCGGTTGCAGGAATTTTGATAGAATAACCGCCCTTGCAATATTCGTCAACCGCACTTTGAACGCCGGCATTATCACCGCTCGGCGAAATAGGCGAAATCAAATCATCAATCGAGGAGGACAAGCGAAAGTTACCGCAACCGCAAAAAACAAATGCAACAAGTGACAACAATGCAACAATTTTGATTGCCCTTATTTTATACACACGCACTCCTCCTTATAATAAATATATAATATTATAGCAGAAACAAGCATTAAAATAAACAATTATTTTAAAAATATTTACACAAATATTACATATGAATTATAGTTATAATAAACAAAATGAAATTTTGTAACCATAGTTACAAAGAAAAAAGCTTCCGCAAAATGCAGAAGCTTTAATAAATTATAGCTTTTGTTCAAATGAAGTACCGATATAAGTTCTTTCGTCTGCTGTTTTAACAGTAGGAGCGGTTACATTTTTTAATGCTTTGCAGTTTTCAAAGAAACCGTAATAAGGTTCTTCGTAAGCGCCCGGTGCATATGCGTAGTCCTTAAAACTTGTAATATCAGCCTTTATATTTACTGTTTCAAGCTTTTGACAATTATAAAACAAACCCTTACCTACCTTAGTAACAGTTTTAGGAACGGTGATTTTTGTAAGTCCCGAACCTGCAAAGCACATATTACCGAGAGTAGTGATATTTTTAGGAATTGAATAAGTTTTAAGCGCCTTACAATTACCGAAAAAGCCGTAAGGATATGCAACAAAATTGTAGCTTGAAAGTTTCTTTAAAGATTTCGGTAGTTTAACGCTTTTAAGTGCTTTAGAATTATAGAACACACCTGCACCTACATTTTTGGAAAGACTGATATCAACACTTTTAAGATTTTTTGAATTAGTAAAAGCATTATTTCCGATTGATGTAACTTTCTTAGATGAAATGAACTTTTCACCTGATTTAGATGCAGGATAAACCAAAAGCTTAGTGCCTTTTTTATTATACAAAATACCGTCTTTTGAGCTGTAATTTTTATTATTTTTATTAACGGTAATTTTCTTTAATGACTTTGCATCAATAAAAGCAAAATCTTCAATATGAGTAATATTTTTACCTATCGTAACTTCTTTTACCTTACTGCCCAAACCGGATATAACAGTTACCTTTTTATTATCTATTTTATCGGGAACGGTAATTTTTGTTTTTGTACCGGTATACTGAGTAATCATAATTGTTTTGTTATCGCCAGAGTAATACTCGTACTCATTATTCTTTGCAAAAGCCGAGATTTCAGATAGTGCAAAAACAGACACTAAAAGTGCAAATGAAATGATTATTGATATACTTTTCTTAAATGAATTTGTCATATTGTACTCCTTTTTTTATCAATATTTATTATGTACTTTTTCAGCAAAGCACAAAAAGTCTTTAAGTCTTATAACAGTTCCGTCGTCAAGAACTGCTTTACCGCTCATTTTTCCGAATACTTGGTGCTGATTTGTTACAATAATATCAAGTACACTTGTGTAATCACTTCGGTCAATAATCGGTTCAAACTTCATTTCAAATCTGCAATCAGAGGAAGTGAAAGTCCAAGGGTCGATAAAATTGTCGCTTATATTGAATTTGACATCATCAAGTTTATGTGCCACACCGTCGTAAAAAATTACATTTTCACTTGCAGCAGAAGTATCGCCGAAGCCATAGCCTATATTAAAACCAAAGCGATGACCGTCAACTTCACCCGAACCGCTGCCCCAATACCACACATTATCATAAGTCCAAACTCCACGACCCCAATCAAGACCGCCAAAATCGGTTTTAGGGTCAAGTTCGTAAAGCTTGCCGTCGTACAAAACTTTGCCGGAAGCTCTCATACAGTTAATTTTCTGATTATAGTAGAAAGCCTTTTTGTCTGTTTTAAACGGAGTTGCAATAACCATTGTGTCATCATCAAGACTTTCAAGAGTGATTAACGCTTTAAGACCCTTGCCTCCGTCAAATGACGGAAAATCACAGCGAATTATCCTTTTACCGTCCTTAACGAGAAATTCAAGACCGAGTTTTGAATTTGCAATTTTCACATCGCCGAATGACGAATCACTCGGCATATGAAGTTTACCGAGAGGAAACGGCAAAATGTTTCCCTGCGTATGCTCTCTCGGTACTGAAAAATCAAGAAAACTAACGCTGTCAAGTTCAATATAGCCGAGGTCGGATACGGTAAAACAAACCGCAATATTATTTTTACGGGAAATTACAGAATAGTAGTCCCATTCTTTAATTCTTGTAATTCTTTTCTTAATATCCTTGCGGCAATAAGTTTGAACAAGGCTTTTGCTCCACCCAGGTTCACGAAGTGAACCGTCGATATTAAGAAGCGGTTGTTTATTAGTTACTAAATGGTTTCTCATAAATTTTCCCCCTTATGAAAATTCAAAAGATTGTTTATATTCGTATACTAATCAAGCAATGGTTTTAAATATTGTCCTGTGTATGATTTTTCACAAGCGGCAATTTCTTCAGGAGTACCTGTTGCAACAATAGTACCGCCGCCTTTACCGCCCTCAGGTCCAAGGTCAATAATATAATCTGCCGTTTTTATTATATCAAGATTATGCTCAATAACAACTACCGTATTGCCTGCGTTAACAAGCATATCAAGAACAGTTGTAAGCCTGTGAACATCGGCGGTATGAAGACCTGTTGTAGGCTCATCAAGAATATAAATAGTTTTACCTGTGCTTCTTCTTGAAAGTTCGGTTGCAAGCTTAACTCTCTGTGCTTCACCGCCTGAAAGAGTAGTTGCACTTTGACCGATTTTAATATAGCCCAAGCCAACATCTTGAAGCGTTTTAAGTTTCCTGTAAATTTTAGGCTGTGCCTCAAAAAATTGTGCACCCTCATCGACAGTCATTTCAAGCACATCATAAATTGATTTACCTTTAAACTTAACATCAAGTGTTTCTCTGTTATACCTTTTGCCGCCACATACTTCACAAGGCACATAAACATCAGCAAGAAAATGCATTTCAATCTTAACTATACCGTCGCCCTCACAAGCCTCACATCTTCCGCCTTTAACATTGAATGAAAAACGATTTGCCTTGTAACCCTTCTGCTTAGCATCGGGAGTTTGAGCATAAAGTTCACGAATATCGTTAAAAACACCGGTATAGGTTGCAGGGTTTGAACGGGGAGTTCTGCCTATCGGTGACTGGTCAATATTGATAACCTTATCCAGATTGTCAACACCCGTTATTTTTTCAAACTTGCCCGGTCGTTTTTTTGCGCCGTTTAATGTATTTGCTAAATATTTATACAAAATTTCATTAACAAGGCTTGACTTGCCCGAACCCGACACACCGGTTACAGAAATAAATTTACCGAGTGGAAATTCAACATCAATACCTTTAAGATTATTTTCACTTGCGCCGAAAACAGTAAGTTTTTTGCCGTTGCCCTTTCTTCTTGTTTCGGGAACGGGAATTTTACGCTTACCGCTCAAATACATACCTGTTATTGATTTTTCACAATTAATTATATCGTCAACCGTACCTGCTGCAATGAGTTCGCCGCCGTTAACACCTGCACCCGGACCGATATCAACAATATAATCTGCCGCACGCATTGTGTCCTCATCGTGCTCTACAACAATAAGCGTATTGCCCAAATCACGGAGATTTTTAAGTGTACCTAAAAGTTTGTCATTATCTCTTTGGTGAAGTCCGATAGAAGGCTCATCGAGAATATAGAGCACGCCCATAAGAGAAGAACCGATTTGGGTAGCCAAACGGATACGCTGAGCCTCACCGCCCGAAAGAGTCGCCGCTTCTCTCGCAAGCGAAAGATAATCAAGACCTACGCTGTTGAGAAAATTAAGTCTTTGCCTAATCTCATTTACAACAAGGTTACCAATCATCTGTTGACGAGGAGTAAGTTCAAGATTATTTATAAATTCGAGTTCCTCATTGATTGGCATCGAGCAAAATTCAAATATATTTTTACCTCCAACGGTTACGCTCATAATTTCAGGAGTTAACCTTGCACCTTTACAGTCAGGGCATACACAAGTTGTCATAACAGCTTCAATGTCTCCCCTTGCCCATTCTGAATTTGTGCTTTCATATCTTCTTTTAAGATTAGGAATAACACCTTCAAAGTCTGTTTGATAGTCACCGGTGCCGTAAGAAGTAACTCTCTTCATTTTAAGTTTCTTACCGTTTGTACCGTAAAGGATTGCACGAATTCCTTCTTTTGGAATCATATCAACGGGAACATCAAGCGAAAAGCCATATTCCTTAGCAAGACCCTCATAGTACATTTTAGCAATAGCGCCGTCTTTAACATTCCAACCCGATGCTTTAACTGCTCCTTGATTGATAGATAGCTTTTTATTCGGAATCACTAAATCAGGGTCAATCTCTTTATATGAACCAAGCCCACCGCACTTTTTACAAGCACCGAACGGGTTGTTAAAAGAAAACATCCTTGGGCTCATTTCTTCAATAACAGCACCGTGTTCGGGACAGGCGTAGTTAAGCGAAAACAGTTCTTCCCTATCACCGACTATATCGATAAGTACATTACCGTCTGCAAGATGAGTTGCTGTTTCAATAGAGTCTGTAAGCCTTGATTTGATATCCGAATTTATAACAAGTCTGTCAACTATTACTTCTATATTATGTTTTTTGTTCTTTTCAAGCTTAATTTCTTCGCTTAAATCATAAACAGAACCGTCAACACGAACACGCACAAAACCTGATTTGCGAATACTGTCAAGCTCTTTTACAAATTCGCCTTTTCTGCCCTTAACTATAGGCGCCATAACCTGAATTCGTGTTTTTTCTTCAAGTTCCATAACCCTGTCAACTATTTGGTCAACGGTTTGCTGAGTAATTTCCCTGCCGCACTTTGTACAGTGAGGAGTACCGATACGAGCATAAAGAAGACGAAGATAGTCATATATTTCCGTAACAGTACCAACTGTTGAACGAGGGTTACGGCTCGTAGTTTTTTGGTCAATAGAAATTGCAGGAGAAAGACCGTCAATATAATCAACATCCGGCTTTTCCATTTGACCCAAAAATTGGCGTGCATAGGATGAAAGCGATTCAACATATCTTCTTTGACCCTCGGCATAAATAGTGTCAAAAGCAAGGCTTGATTTACCCGAACCCGAAAGACCGGTAAACACAATAAGTTTATCTCTCGGTATCTCTAAATCTATATTCTTTAAATTGTGTTCCCTTGCGCCTTTAATGATAATATTTTTATTCATTTTCACATTCCTTTCATCTTATTTTTTGCCCTCAAGTTCGGCAATTTGGTCACGAAGATATGCGGCATGTTCAAATTCAAGAAGTTTAGCCGCCTCTTTCATTTCCTTGGTAAGTTCTGCAATCATCTGCTGTTTTTCTTTCTTATTAAGATGTTTCTTCTTGCCCTCAAGTTTTTCTTTTGAAGTGATTTCAATAATTTGGCGAACATCTTTTTTGATTGTTTTAGGAGTAATCCCATGCTCCTCATTATATTTTTCCTGAATAGCACGACGGCGCACCGTTTCTCTTATAGCTCGCTCCATTGACGGAGTAACACTGTCGGCATACATAATAACCTCACCGTGTTCATTACGGGCGGCACGACCGATAGTTTGGACAAGCGAAGTTTCACTTCTTAAAAAGCCCTCTTTGTCAGCGTCAAGTATTGCAACAAGCGACACTTCAGGAATATCAAGACCCTCTCTTAAAAGGTTGATACCTACAAGTACATCAAATTCACCAAGTCGCAAATCACGAATAATCTCCATTCGCTCTATAGTGTCGATATCGTGGTGCATATATCTAACTTTCACGCCAAAGCCCTCAAGATATGCCGTTAAATCTTCTGCCATAGCTTTGGTAAGAGTTGTCACAAGCACTCTTTCGCCAGCCGTCGCTCTTGTATTAATCTCGCTTAAAAGGTCGTCCATTTGGTCTTGCGTAGGTTTAACGGTAATGATTGGGTCAAGAAGACCTGTTGGTCTGATAACCTGTTCAACAATTTGAGCACTGTGCTCCTTTTCAAACGGACCCGGAGTTGCGGAAGTGAATATCACCTGATTAATTTTTTCATAAAATTCATCAAATTGAAGCGGTCTGTTATCAAGAGCACTCGGAAGCCTAAAACCGTATTCAATAAGACTTTCTTTTCTTGCTCTGTCACCTGCATACATGCCCCTTACTTGCGGAAGCATAACATGGCTTTCATCGCAAAAAAGCAAAAAATCATCCGGCATATAGTCAATAAGTGTAAACGGAGCTTCGCCCGGTTGCCTGCCGCTCATAACCGCCGAATAGTTTTCAATGCCTTTGCAAAAACCGGTTTCACGAAGCATTTCAATATCATTCATTGTGCGCTCTTTAATTCTTTGCGCTTCAAGAAGTTTGCCTTGCGCTTCAAACTCGGCAACTCGAAGAACCATTTCATTATATATTTGGTCAATAGCTCTGTTCATTTTTTCTCTGCCTACAACATAGTGAGAAGCAGGGTAAATAGCAACATGGGATAATATGCCCTCAACATTGCCCGTGAGAGGCTGAATCTCGCATATTCTGTCAATTTCATCACCGAAAAATTCAACCCTTACAGCCGTACCGTTTGAACCTGCCGGAAAAATTTCAATAGTATCGCCACGAACACGAAACTTGTTACGAACGAAGTTAATATCGTTACGCTCATATTGAATTGAAACAAGCTTTTCAATAAGCTTATCTCTTCCGTATTCCATACCCGAACGCAGAGAAATAACCATACTTTTATAATCAATAGGGTCGCCGATTGAATAGATACACGAAACGGACGCAACAATAATAACATCTCGCCTTTCAAAAAGTGCCGATGTTGCAGAATGGCGAAGCTTGTCTATTTCATCATTAATAGAAGAATCTTTTTCAATATAAGTATCGGTTGTAGGCACATATGCCTCCGGTTGATAATAATCGTAGTATGATACAAAATATTCAACTGCATTTTCAGGGAAAAACTCCCTAAATTCACTGCAAAGCTGCGCCGCAAGAGTTTTGTTATGAGCAAGCACGAGGGTCGGTCGGTTAACTTTTTCTATAATATTTGCCATAGTAAAAGTTTTGCCGGAGCCTGTTACGCCCATAAGAGTTTGCTCTCTATCACCTGCAAGCACACCCTTAACAAGTGCGTCGATTGCCTGCGGTTGGTCGCCGGTCGGCTTATATTTACTTACAAGTTTAAACTTATCCATATATATCAAACCTATCTTTTTTAGATATAATATTCCATATTTAGATAATTATAAAATATTATTTTGAAAAATGCAATAGTTAGAAAGTTAATGTCAATTTTTAACACTTTCTTAACAAAAAATAATTACAAGTGTGTAACCTTTATTGTTTATTTAGACATAATATGATAAAATTTTAGCAAAAAGATTTTAGGAGGATATATTTATGGATAGAAAAGTAGTCATTTTTGATCACCCACTCATCCAACACAAATTAAGCATTCTTCGTGACGAAAACACAAGTACAAAAGATTTTCGTGAACTTGTAAACGAAATCGCAATGCTTATGACTTTTGAAGCAACAAGAGATTTGCCGACAGAGGAAGTAGAAGTGAAAACACCTTGCGGCATCGCAAAATGCAACCATATTGCAGGCAGAAAGCTTGCTTTCGTTCCTATTCTTCGTGCAGGTTTAGGTATGGTTGACGGTTGCGTGAGCCTTGTTCCTGCGGCAAGAATCGGTCATATCGGTCTTTACAGAGATGAAACTACACATACTCCTGTTGAGTACTATTGCAAGCTTCCAAAGGACATTGACCAAAGAGATGTTTATGTTGTTGACCCAATGCTTGCAACCGGCGGTTCTGCTATTGACGCTATCGGTCAAATCAAGCTCAGAAACCCAAGAAAGATTGTATTTATGTGCATAATTGCCGCTCCCGAAGGACTTGAAGCACTTAAAAAGGCTCATCCTGATGTTGACATTTACTGTGCCGCTCTTGATGAAAAACTCAACGAGGACGCATATATCATTCCGGGTCTCGGCGATGCAGGCGACAGAATTTTTGGTACTAAATAATTATTAAATATCAATAATTATTTTCTATAGCATTACAAAATTTAATATTTTTAGGAGGACTTGAAAAATGTCTAACAAACCAAAAGTCGGTCAAGACGGCATCTATGATGCAAGGCAGCTTGGCGCACCAAAAATGGTTGTACTCGGTTTTCAGCATATGTTTGCTATGTTCGGTGCAACTGTTACAGTACCTCTCCTTACGGGTTTGAGTATTTCCACTACTCTTCTTTTTGCAGGTTTGGGTACACTTTTATTCCACTGCCTTACTAAGTTTAAAGTACCTGCTTTTCTTGGCTCATCATTCGCATTTCTCGGTGGTTATGCCGCAGTAGCACCTATGGCGGCAGATGGTTCAGCAAACAAGGAAATGCTCCCTTACGCTTGCCTCGGCGTAGCGTGTGCGGGTCTTATTTATCTTATCCTTGCCGCTTTAATCAAAGCAGTAGGTATTAATAAGATTATGAAGCTCTTCCCTCCTGTAGTTACCGGTCCTATCATTATTGCTATCGGTCTTGGTCTTGCTCCGAGTGCCGTTAACAACTGCAGCAGTAACTGGTGGCTCGCAGTCGTTGCACTCGTTCTTGTTATTATCTTTAACATTTTCGGTAAAGGTATGATTAAAATTATTCCTATTTTGCTCGGTATAATCGGTTCATATTTAACTGCCGTTGTAGTTGGTAACATTTGCGGTGTTGAAAGCTTTGCTATTGACTTTACAGGCGTTAAGGAAGCTGCTTGGATAGGTTTCCCTATTGAATGGTCATCAACAGTATTCGGCGGTGTTCACGACGGTGGCAAGGCTATCTCGGCTATCATTGCTATTGTTCCTATATCTATCGCTACTATGATGGAGCATATCGGCGATATTTCCGCTATTTCAGCTACTTGTAAGAAGAACTACATTCAGGACCCGGGTCTTCACAGAACTCTTTTAGGCGACGGTCTTGCAACAACTCTTGCTTCTCTCTTCGGTGCTCCTGCAAACACTACATACGGCGAAAACACAGGCGTACTCGCTCTTTCAAAGGTTTACGACCCAAGAGTAGTAAGAATTGCTGCTTACTTTGCAATGGCATTCTCTTTCTGCCCTAAGTTTGCCGCTGTTATTGAATCTATTCCGGGCGCAGTTGTAGGCGGTATTTCATTCGTTCTTTACGGTATGATTTCTGCTATCGGTGTAAGAAATGTTGTTGAAGCTAAGGTTGACTTCTCTAAGGCAAGAAATACAATCATTGCCGCAGTTATCCTTGTAGTTGCTCTCGGTCTTACAAACGGTATTACATTTACTGTTGCAGGTCACGATATCACTCTTACAGCTCTTGCAGTTGCTTCAATCGCTGGCATCGTTCTTAACCTCATCTTCCCTGAAAAGGACTTTGACCCTGAAAAGGCTTTCCAGGCTGATACTGTTTCAAAGCAGATTGATGTTGAAAACGAAAAATAAAATATAATATAAAAAATTACGGTCGCACCTTTTCGGTACGACCGTTTTTTTGTTAATGTAAATTAATGTTTGCAATCAGTTGACGGCGTTGCCACATTGTATTTTTTCTCTCCCTCAGTCAACAAAGTTGACAGCTCCCTCGTCA
>OIYY01000285.1_pt1 | contig 38069 bp, 26 predicted proteins | sample 1588341 | NCBI WGS metagenome assembly OIYY01 (sample SAMN03283287) | human gut metagenome | biome: human-associated habitat; material: feces | host: Homo sapiens | place: Peru | collected 2012 | reverse complement strand
ACTTACACTGTTTTTGAATTGTTAAAACCGTGTAAAGCAAATCTGTATTAAGTCACTATTGTTAAGCATTGGTGCTGTTTGCACAGCATAACACAATAAAAACAGCACCCCAGACCTCTATAATCAATTTTTATTTTGTAACAAGTTTTTACTTGTTTGTACGATATTTGCATGGCGTCCGCCGTCCGCTTAGACATGTTTTCCCTTTTTAAGAAACTTTATTTAAGTAAAAATCCTCTTCTTTTATGTTTGTTATTGATTTATTTCATATATTTGCATTTTCGTTACGTAAGGCATCGATTGGTTACGAATCGTTACTTTGTGACGAAGGCGACGACGGAATAATTTATAAACCCTATAAAATCTATCGTTATGAACAACATCCCATTAGTATTTTGGCTGATCCCGATAGCCAGCGTTGTGGCATTGGGAATGGCATGGTTCTTCTTCCGCGCGATGATGAAGGAAGACGAAGGTACGGACAGAATGAAAGAGATTGCGGAGCATGTCAGGAAAGGCGCTATGGCTTATCTGAAGCAGCAATACAAGGTGGTGACCATCGTTTTCGTGGTGCTCGCCCTTATCTTCGCTTTCATGGCTTACGTACTGAAAGCGCAGAATCCGTGGGTGCCTTTCGCATTCCTTACAGGTGGTCTTTTCTCCGGACTGGCTGGCTTCTTCGGCATGAAGACCGCCACCTACGCCTCGGCTCGCACCGCCAACGGCGCACGCACGAGTCTGGACAAAGGTCTGAAGATAGCTTTCCGAAGCGGCGCCGTAATGGGACTCGTCGTTGTGGGTCTCGGACTGCTCGACATCGCCATCTGGTTTGTTGTTCTTAACGCCGTCTATGAAGGCGAGAGCACAGCCCTCGTCACCATCACCACCACCATGCTGACCTTCGGCATGGGAGCCTCCACGCAGGCCCTCTTCGCCCGCGTCGGCGGAGGCATCTACACGAAGGCTGCCGACGTGGGAGCCGACCTTGTGGGCAAGGTGGAGGCCAACATCCCCGAGGACGATCCGCGAAATCCTGCCACCATCGCCGACAACGTGGGCGACAACGTAGGCGACGTGGCTGGTATGGGAGCCGACCTCTATGAGAGCTATTGCGGATCCATCCTCTCAACGGCTGCACTTGGCGCCACTGCCTTCGCCATGAACGGCGACATGCAGCTTCGAGCCGTCATCGCTCCGATGGTGATAGCCGCCATCGGCATCTTCCTTTCGCTTATCGGCATCTTCCTCGTTCGCACCAAGGAAGGAGCCACGATGAAGGAACTCCTCAGCTCGCTCGGTCTCGGCACCAACGTCAGCGCAGGTCTTATAGCCGTAGCCACATTTATTATATTATATCTGCTCGGCATCGAAAACTGGTTAGGACTCTCGTTCTCCGTAATCAGCGGACTCGTTGCGGGCGTAGTAATCGGTCAAGCCACCGAATACTACACCTCACACAGCTATAAGCCTACGCAGAAAATTGCCGAGGCTTCGCAGACCGGTCCTGCCACGGTCATCATCAAGGGCATCGGCACGGGTATGATTTCCACGATGATTCCGGTGGTGACCATCTCCGTAGCCATCATGCTCAGTTATCTCTGCGCTAACGGATTCGACATGTCGCTCTCGGCAAAGTCGATCAGCACCGGACTTTACGGCATCGGCATCGCAGCCGTCGGCATGCTCTCCACACTCGGCATCACACTTGCCACCGACGCTTACGGACCCATCGCCGACAACGCAGGAGGCAATGCGGAGATGAGCGGACTGGGCGAGGAAGTGCGTGAGCGCACAGACGCCCTTGACGCTCTCGGCAACACCACAGCTGCCACGGGCAAGGGTTTCGCCATCGGTTCGGCAGCCCTCACGGCTCTCGCCCTCCTCGCTTCCTACATCGAGGAGATAAAGATAGCCATGATACGAGCCATGGAGAACGGCAAGCAATACGTTGACGCTGCCGGCAACCTCTTCGACCCGACCAATGCCACCACCATTGACTTCATCAACTTCTTCCAGGTGAACCTCATCAATCCCAAGGTGCTCGTCGGCGCCTTCCTCGGTGCGATGGCAGCCTTCCTTTTCTGCGGCTTGACAATGGGCGCCGTAGGACGTGCAGCCGAATCGATGGTGCAGGAAGTGCGCCGTCAGTTCCGCGAGATAAAGGGCATCCTTGAAGGCAAGGCCACGCCCGACTATGGTCGTTGTGTGGAGATAAGCACCCGCAGCGCCCAGCGTGAGATGATCATCCCCTCGCTCCTCGCCATCGTCATCCCCATCGTAGTAGGCTTGGTGCTCGGCGTAGCCGGCGTCCTCGGTCTGCTCACTGGTGGCTTGGCCGCCGGCTTCACCCTCGCCGTCTTCATGTCCAACTCCGGCGGAGCATGGGACAACGCCAAGAAGATGATAGAAGAAGGCCACTTCGAAGGCAAGGGCAGCGACAACCACAAAGCCACCATCGTAGGCGACACCGTAGGCGACCCCTTCAAGGACACCTCCGGTCCCTCCCTCAACATCCTCATCAAGCTGATGTCGATGGTAAGCATCGTAATGGCAGGACTGACCATCGCCATACTGTAATGCTCGGATAAAAAGCTATAATGCCAAGTATTATGGCATCAGCGGGTATGATGAGGCATAAGCTTATATGAAAATCCCCGGCAATACAGACGATTGCCGGGGATTTCGCTATGTTATATGTTAATGGTGTACGCTATTAATAGTATACTATTGTTCTTACCTCGGGCCATTGGGCGCCCTTCGATGGTTTGGCCACACGCTTTGTCCAGTTGCCCTGGTTGTCCGTTGCCAGCACCTTATACTCCACGGTGATACTCTCTTCGGTCTCGTCCATGTAGTTCTCTATTTTGCTGACCGAGTTTGTCATTGTGCCGTCCTGTGCATAGCTGAACGTTGTCTCTATGGCTGCGCCTGCGTCTTCGTAGTTCATGCGTGAGAGTCTGCCGTCACTGTTATACTCGAAGGTTTCTTCGCCACATCCCGGAGCGTAAAATCCGTCGTACAGAGCGCCGTTCACGATGCGTCCCTTTCCGTCGCGCTCACACTCGTTATGCAATGCTGAGCCTGATTTTCCTTGTGCAGCGAACAGGATGTCGTTCCATTTTGTGCAACGTCCGTTCTGGTCGAACTCCGTTATCTCCTTGTTGGCTGTTTCGGAAAATCCGTACTGCATGCATCCAGCCTTGTGGTTCACCCATGTGCATGACTTCACCTTGCCTTTAAGGTCGAAGGCTGGCAGGTCGCCCTGGGCGCTTGCCAGCAACGGCATGGCCACGAGTGCCAATGCCATCGCCAATTTCTTGATTGTCTTCATCTTGCTTTGTTGTTTTTATAGTTTATACGTTAATGTCATTCGCTTCTATGATTGGTTATCTCTTCACGGGTCTTGCGAAAATTCTGAATCCGTAGTCAATGGATGGTCCCATGCCCACCCAACGTTCGGTCGTAGGATCCACCTTTCCCGTAGCGTCCAGTATGCCATTGCCGCACACAGCCATTTCCATCTCTGCCTGCAACATCTCGCGTATGTCGTACGGATCGTCATATTCCTTCTTGTCCGCCTTGCGATATTCAGCCGTCATCTCCAACGCGCTGCCCGTCATGTCGTATATGCCGTTTTCCGAAGGCTTGAATCCGCGGACCGGATGGAGCATGTTGTAGCTGTTGTCCGCAGTCCATCCTTCTTTGGCTCTTCCTCCGCTCATATATGCATACAGCCAGTCGGCGATGGTCGGAAGCATAAACTCAACCGGCCATTTCTTTTCTTCGGCCATGTGGTTGAGCACGTCTATGAAGCAAAGCACGTCCTCGTATGGTATGTTGGTGGCAGGAAACAGGCTGCTCTTCTGCCAGAGATACCAGTTGTCCGGATAGACGGCGGTCCACAGACCTTGTGTGGTTTCTGTTTCTGCCACATATAGCGGGTTGTTCTTGTCGTCGCCCTTGAAGAGGCGCATCACGAGGTCCGCCCCGTTGATATCGAATGTCACCTTGCTTTCGCACTGGTCAGCCGGCAGGTCTTCGAGGAAGGCGGGGGCGTCGTCATACGTCACGATGCCGCACTTCTTACACTTCAGCATGGTGCCTCCATTCTTCTCCATGTCGTGTGGCGGGCATGGAGGCGTGGCGTCCCATTCTGCCTCTGTGTAACTGCCCACCGGTTCACGGCTGTCGTTTTCGAGGTTCACCTTGTATACGGTCTTTTCCACCTTTTTGCGGTTGATGCCCTCTATGGAAGGCAATGCCGACTCCTTCCGTTCCATTTCGTAGCTTATGAACAGGTTGTCCAGATTCTCGTTGTCATTGCCTTCGTTCTCGTCATAATCCTTCTTTTCGTCCTTTTCTTCGTCTTTTTTATCGTCCTTTTCTTCTTCCTTGTCGTTCACATTGGTTTTACACCATTCAGGAGCATTAGGATTTCTGTATTTTCTTGTTGAGCAAGTGAACTCTCTATGAATATTTCGTCCGCATTTCTTACATGTGGTATCATAGACGAGAATGTTTTTCTCCTTCAGTCTGCAGCCATTGTCTATTTTTTCAATTTCTGTTTTCGTTCCTCTTGTAGATTTGAATTTATGTATGCAAGCACCTCCTATTGTCTTGCGTGAATGGGCTCCCCAGTACTTTCCTTTGTTCAGCAGCTTGCCTTCCATCGAATAGACGTCAGCATACATATATATGGTGTCAGAATAAAGCTCGCCGGGCTTTAGCTCCGGCATTCCCACTTTATTGAGAAACCATGCTGGCAGGTCGCTGATGCTGAAGGGGTCCCAGTCGTGCCTTACGCGCTCCAGCTCGTTGGTGGAGAAGAAGGTTTCGCCTTTCTTTAAATCTTCTTCGTCTGGAACAATCGTAAACACTTCGTCATTGTCATAAGTAGTCTTGCGCATCGAACTGGTGTAGAACGTCACGGGATCTTTTCTGTATGTGTCTTTCCAGAACGACACCACAACCTTAAAGTCAGAAAGCTCCGTTACGGGATGGTCTTTGGTGTAACGGTATGAAGGGAACGACACTTTAATGCTGCTTGTGCTTTCCTCGTTCACCATAGGGAGGATGTAGTGATAGTCGAATGTAAGGGTGTAGGTCATGTCGTTCTTCTTCTTTGGCTTGAATGTGTCCACGACCACGTATTTTATCCCGTTTATGACAATGCCCTTCCTTGTGTCGTTAAGACGCGCTTCTTCCAGAATTTCTATGGTGAAGAATACTTGCATCGGACCGATATAGTTGTTGCCATACCTTGCGAGCATGTTCTCTTGGAAAGGTATGGAGGACATGTCAATGGTGTACGATGTCGCGAAGTTATGCATCTCCGTGTATTGGTAGCCCGTGTCTTTGATAGGCTGTGTACATGCGGGATCGTTCCAGAATCTCACCCTTATGCCGCCACTCTCTATGGCTTTCATATTGTCATCGAGGTCCGTAAACCGCAATATCAGGCTTATGCCTTTCTCGTTTTTCGATATCTCTTCGTCTGAATATTTATATTTCACGTAAGTGGCTGTTGCGTTCTGCACGGAGATGAAGAGAAATAAAAGCAGCAGCTTGAAGTACTTCATGTAGATGGTGGATTTGTGTGTCTGGGACATTGTCATAAATGATACGGTGTTAGTTGTGATGCAAATTTAGATATATTTTGGAAAACAACAAAGAAAAGCATGTCGGAATTTCCGAAGCGTTTGTATATGCTTTTGTTTTATTTCAGATTTTATTTGTATATTTGCCATGCTGTTATTTTAAACAAGAAAATGAAAAGACATTAGCTGTTTGATCATATTAATTACAGGTTGCCTATCTGTTTGATATAGGTCTGTCCATATAGGTTCATGGAAGTAGCATATACCACTTGGGGATTTGTAGGTCCGTTAATTAATCCTATTTGTTCCGTGCTAATGAGAAAAGAGACTATCTGTTGGATCTTCATAAAGTATTCCTGCAAATATCCATATTACAGATGAGAGTGCTATTTGAATATAAAAATGAATTTGCCGAGAATATAACAGATACAAGTAAATTAACTCGGCAAAATCTCGGCAATTTATATAAACAAAAAATCCTAACTGCTCATATTCAAGCAGTTAGGATTCTGTATGGTGCGCCTGAAAGGACTCGAACCTTCACGTCCTAAAACACCAGATCCTAAGTCTGGCGCGTCTACCAATTCCGCCACAAGCGCATTCTGAAATATTCGAAGCAGGTGGGAAAATGCTGCACACGGCTTCGAAAATGTTCCGCAAAGGTAACGTTTTTTATCCGTTCGTACAAGTTTTACTTACTTAAACTTTTGCAGAATGAAATAAATGTACTACTTTTGCTTTTGTTATAATCGACTTTTTGACAATCCTCCCTATCGAGAGAGGAAACATTTATTAACTAAATAGTGTAGTTATGAGAAAGATTTACATGACATTTGCAGCAGCGCTCTTTGCTGTTGCCTCTTTCGCACAACCCCTTGCGAGAAATCATCAGGCGAACGGACAAATCACCAGTCCTTTGCGTTATCAGGCTCAAAGTGTGCCTCAGTCTTGGCAGAAGACCGACTTCCTGCTCCCCAACTTCGGCAAGGCGCGTCCTATGTTGGCGCCCAACTTGCAGGTGACTGACGATATGCAGATGATTGTTGACCAGCCTGAAGGCACATTATATCATAATTATTATGGTGTCAACTCCGGTTTTGAGGTGTTCTTCGGTACGGTTATTTCCACAACTGTGGACGGTGTGGCACAGGACTTCGTCATCGCTGACGACGGAACGATGTATATCAAGAACATCATGGCTACGCTTGGCCCGAACGTTTGGGTGAAGGGACAGAAGACTGGTGACGACGTTTATACGTTCACATTCCCGCAGAAGTATTACAAGCAGCCCGTATATGACGAGAACAACGAGGCAACCTCTGAATTTGAAGATTTCTATCTGTTTCGTATGAAGATTAACGATGCCGGCAACTCATTCATCCCTGACACCGAATCGCAGGATATCCGCTTTGTCTTCCGTAACGATTCGCTCATACGTCTCGACGACAATAGCGACGGCGTGGTGCTTGCACTTGCCACTGCTGAGGGCGAATGGGTTGGTTTTGCCGACTTTGCAAGCGAATGGCATAAGGAGAAGGCTCCCATTGAGGCTCCGTCTGCTTCTGCCACCGTCTCTGACTATATGATTACGTACGGAAATGATGAGAACGACAGGGATGCTGCATTGGTGAAGGTGGCGCTCGAAGGTGACGGCTTCTACATCAGCAATCTCTCCGGCAGCAATCCGGATGCTTGGGCTAAGGGTAAGGTAGACGGTGACAAGGTGGTGTTCGACGGCATGAAATACCTGGGTGTTGACCCCGTTTTGGGATATCACACGTATTTCGCTCCCTCTGGCAAGCAGAAGGTTACATGGGAGGACTATGACTATACCTTCGACAGCATCTACTTCAATAAGGACATTGTCTTTGCTTACGACCGTACGGCTAATACGCTGAAGTCAGAAACCAACTTCCTTGTAAACGCAGGTAAGAATGTTGTCTATAAGGTCAACGAGTATGAGAAGCCTATGCTCACTCCTTGGAAGGAGGAGGCTGGCACGCCGAAGGATCCTTCTGTATTTGAATTTATGCCGTATGAGAGCGAGTATGGTTATGGCTGTATGCAGATACACGTGAATAAGGAATCGACAGATGGCAAGTTGCTCAATCCCAACAAGCTCTTCTACAATATTTACTTCGACGACGCTCTCTTCACTTTCTATCCTGACGAGTATGCCGCATTGGTGGACGAGATTACTGACGTGCCCATCGACTTTACTGACAACAACGATATCGTGAAGAAGGGTACTAACAGAAAGATATACTACTTCTTACAGGGAATGACTACTGTAGGCGTTCAGGAAATCTATAAGGACGGCGACACGACATACAAGTCGAACCTCGTAAGCTATAAGGTGGACGAGAGGGGTAATCTGACTGGCATCAGCCGCGACATCACCACTGGCAGCGAAGACGTTAAGAGCGTGTCTTACACCGACCTCGCAGGTCGTCGCATCAGCAAGCCCGCTCACGGCATCTTCCTCAAGACCGTTAAGTATGCTGATGGTTCGCAGAAGACCGTTAAGTATGTTAGATAATATGTATCATTGAAAAGAAAGAATTGTATGAGAAACATATTTAGTACATTACTGCTTGCCGCTTCGCTGGCATTGATGCCTGAGGCTGTCATGGCAGGAACCGGTAAGGTGGCATATACAGCCAATATGTCTGGCAAGGTGTCTGACTATGGCACAGGAAAGAAGGAGAATTATGACGTGGCTGTACGTCTCGTCGGAAAGGACCTTAAGGGTCTGAAGATTGAGGACATCAGCGTGCCCGTAGCTTTCACTGACGCCAATGTTTCGGACGTGAAGATGTGGGTTACTCGTAGCCTTGCGCTCGATGACAAGAAGAAGAATCTTGTGGACGGTGTTACTGTTGACGGCGTAATCTCCAACGGCACGTTAAGCGCTACGCTCGCTTCTCCGTACACCATTGAGGCTGATACGCTCTATGTGGGCTATTCGTTTAATATTACTAAGCTTGCTAAGGACACCAAGAAGCCTGTCAAGGTTACTATGGAGGAAAGCCCGCTCGGCTTCTTTGTCCACAGCTCACGTACGTATCTGAAGTGGATGGACAAGTCGGCAGAGTATTGCTCGGCTTTGGAGATTGTTCTCTCCGGCGTTGAGACTGACGCTGCCGGCATCGACGCTTTCGGTACTATCCACGGCGAGAAGAACAAGCCGACGGATGTGACTTTCGTTATCCGCAACCACGGTGCCAATGCGGTCAGCTCCATTGACTACAGCTACATGGTGGGAACAACGAAGAAGACCGGACACAAGGATTTCGAGATTCCGGTGCCTGCCTACTATGACGCAGCAGCCAAGATGGACATCACTCTGGACGCTGTAGACACAAAGGGCGACTATCCGTTCACTTTCACTATGGACAAGGTCAACGGAGTGGCTCAGCAGTCTGCTGCTTATGAGGGAAATCTCAAGATATACAACGTCCTGCCCAAGCGCCGCTCTGTAATGGAGGAGTATACGGGCACATGGTGTGGTTATTGTCCGCGCGGCTTTGTTGCGCTTGAGGTGCTCGACCGCCTTTATCCGGACGACTTCATCGGACTGTCTTATCACAATGCAGACACCATGGAGGTGATGACTTCTGACCAGTATCCTCTTGCTGCAAGTGGTTTCCCCTCAGCCGAGATTGACCGCCGCACAGGAATGGTAGACCCGTTCTATGGCATGCAGAACACTGGTTTCGGCATCGAGCAGTTGTGGAAGCAGCAGTGTGAGGTATTGGCTCCTGCCAACATCTCTACAGAGGCTTCTTATGACGAGACTGGCAAGAAGATTAATGCCAATGCCACTATGGTGTTCCCCGGTGACAGAACTGACGCTGACCGCTTCAAGGTGGAGTTTGTGCTTGTCGCTGACGACCTTCATGGCGAGGGCAACAGCTGGGCTCAGAAAAACTATTTCACGCCTGACAGCAAGGAGGAGCTGATGTTTGATGAGGCTGCTCCGTTCGTGCAGGGCAATGAGAAGGTTGTAGGTCTGCACTTTAATGATGTGGTAATGGCTACGACACGTCTCACTACGGGTCTTGTTGCTCTTCCCTCTAACGTCGTTGAGGAAGTGCCGGTGACAGTGGAAGGCTCGTTCGATGTGGATGCCATTAAGATTATGCAGGACGCACGCAAGTTCCGCATCGTGGCTCTCCTCATTGACAGCACTGACGGAACCATCGCCAATGGAGCCAAGGCTCCCGTTACTGGCAGCGAGAAGACCGGCATTACCTCTCTCGGTGCTGACAAGCAGGACTGTCCGGTGGCTTATTACGACCTCGACGGTCGCCGCCTCCAGCAGCCACGCCACGGTCTTAACATCGTTCGCTTCGCCTCTGGCAAGAGCGTTGTGAAGGTGGTGAAGTAAGAGAACAAGATTATCCAAATAAAAAACTCGTTGTAAACGTCCAAGCAGGACGCTTACAACGAGTTTTTTAGTTTAGAGTTGATGGTTTAGAGTTTAGAGTTATGATTACCTTTTCTGATTAACAAATACATATCATAACTCTCAATTCTCAACCCTCAACTCTCAATTTATCGTGAGTGTTGCGTCCGGCAGTCCCTCTGCCGATACAGTCAGCGTTATGCTTCCTTTTCCTTTCGTTCCAATTACAATTACCATTTCGCCGTTGAAGAGCGGCATGCTGTCTGAGGTGAAGGGCACGAGTGAGGTGGCGTCGCCGTTGCAGGTGGCTCTCAGACTGCCTGCTCCCTTGACGCTTGCCTTTATAAGGTTGGAGGCGGTGGGGCATGGATTGCCGTCGCGGTCGGTCACCGATACGGTTACGAAAGCCAGATCGTCCTCCGACGGATTGAGCGTTGTGCGGTCTGCCTTAAGGACAATGTGGGCTGGAGCGCCGGCTGTGCGTACCGTTTGCGTGTCAGCCACCGTGCCGTCGTAATTGTATGCCACGACGCGTAGTTCGCCCGGCTCATACTTTACGTTGTTCCAACGGAGACGATAACGGTCGAGACGTGTGTTGGGATTCTTCACTATGCGTCCCTGACTCTTTCCGTTAACGAAGAGTTCGGCACTCGGATACGACGTGTAGCAATACACGGGCGTCGTCTCTCCCTCTCGTCCCGGCCATGTCCAGTGAGGCAGGAGGTGAAGTGTGGGCGAGTCGTTGCGCCAGTGAGAGCGATAGAGCCAGTAGCGGTCCTTGGGCAGTCCGGCAAGGTCGCAGATGCCGAAGTAGCTTGAGCGTGAAGGCCAGTACTCGTCGTAGGGCGACGGTTCGCCGAGATAGTCATATCCGGTCCATACGAATTCACCTATTACATAGTCGCGGTCGTCCTGCATCTTCCAGTCGTCATCGGGCAGATTGCTCCACGGACAGTATTCCACGTCGTACGACGAGCATTGTCCGTCAGGATAAGTCTTCGAGTCAGACACCTCCACCGGGAACTTATAAACTCCGCGTGAGCTTACCGTCGAGGCTGTCTCCGAACCCAAGAGAAATCCCTTTGGCAGCTGACGGATGTTCTTGTCGTATTTATGTACGCGGTAGTTGAATCCCGGAACGTCCATTACCTGGGCGAAACCCGACTTCAGCGCGTCTTCCGCACGGTCCATTCCCTGCGTCACAGGGCGTGTGGGGTCGAAGCGATGGCAAAGGTCCTGCAGGTGCTTCGATATGTCGCGTCCCTCCTCGCTCCACTGTTCAGGTATCTCGTTGCCGATACTCCACATCACGATGGACGGATGGTTGCGATGGTTGCGCACCAGATTCTCAATGTCCTTGTCTGCCCATTCCTTGAAGTTAAGGGCATAACCGTTCTTGCATTTCGGATAAATCCACATGTCGAAACTCTCCGCCATGACCATCATACCCATCGAGTCGCACACCTCCATCTGCCATGTAGAAGGCATGTTGTGAGCTGTGCGGATGGCGTCGCAACCCATCTCCTTCATTGTTCGTATCTGACGGATGAGCGCAGACTTGTTGACAGCGGCTCCAATCGGACCAAGGTCGTGATGCAGGCATACTCCCTTTATCTTGCGCGACACGCCGTTAAGCTGAAAACCGTCATGCTGAGCCACACGAACTGTGCGTATGCCGACCTTCTGCTGTGTCTGGTCAACGAGCTTTCTCTTGCGATAGAGACGTGTTACGAGCTTATAGAGATAAGGCGATTCGGGCGACCATAGCTGTGCGTTGTCCACGCTCAGCGTCTTTATGATATTACCCTCAGCGTCGAAGTCGGCATTCTTTATCTGCGCGACAGTCTTTCCTGCGGCGTCAACGAGCAGGTTCTCCACGGTAAGCGTCTTGTCAGCGTTCTTCACGTTGGTGCAGATGCTAACCTCCGCCTTGCCGTCTGCGATGGAAAGAGTGCGGAAATAGCTGCCCCATTGGTGGATGTGGGCAGCGTCAGCATTGGTGACAAGCTGCACAGGACGATAAAGACCGCCACCCGGATACCAGCGCGAACTTTCCTCGCGGTTGTTGAGGCTGACGCTTATCTCGTTCTTTCCCTTCTTCAGGTACGGCGTTGCGTCCACGCGGAAAGCGTTATATCCGTATGCCCAATGTCCGGCAAGGTGTCCGTTTACATACACGTGTGGGTCAGCCATAGCACCGTCAAACTCAAGTATGGCGGAAGCCGGCACCTTCTTCAGACTGACGGAAGTCTTGTAGAAGCCGCGACCTATCCAAGGCAATGCGCCCGAACGTCCCGACTTCTCTGTCTTCTCCGTCTCTCCGTTCTGCTCAATGGCAACAAACTGCAGGTCCCACTTCTTGTCGAAGGGTCCGCTTATGGCCCAGTCGTGCGGCACGGTCACCGGTTTATAGCTGACGCTGTCTCGCGAGAACTCCCACGTCTTGAGGTTTATTGTGTTGCGCTGCGCCGTAGCAGAAAGAGCCGATGTGGCAAGCGCAATGGTAAGTAATGTTAGTTTATTCATTTATCAATTCTTAACTTTCAATTCTTGAATGCGTTCAGCGTTGTTGTCGGCTTGCCGTTAGAGTCGAACGCTCCCTTGTTGTAGTCGTTCCATCCTCCGTAGCACTCAGGTTCCCAATAGAAGATGCCGAGACATTCGGGCTTTGCCTTACATCCTTCCACCATCTTCTTCATCATGGCAGCGGCGTTTTCAGAGTCCCAAGCCATGCCGATCTCGCAAACCATAACCTTGCATTTATAGCGAGAGGCGAGAGTGGAGATGTTTTTGAGGCAGTCGTCGGTGACTGTCTGCCAGTTGTCGTCCTCAGGATAGAGCGACATTCCTATGACGTCCCATTTGGCACCGGCGGCTTTCAGACCGTCAAACATCCATGTGAATCCGCCGATCTCGTTGCCGCGGTCGATGTGGATGATGCACTGTGCGTCGGGATAGACAGCCTTGGCAGCGTCGTAGCCGGCGTTGTTGAGAGCTGCGTAATTGTCAAACTTGTTGTCGCTGACAAGACCGAGCGGCCAGAGCATACCCGTGCGGGTCTCGTTGCCAATCTGAATCCACTCCACGTCGATGCCGTTGTTCTTGAGCGTGGTGAGCACGTCCTTTGTGTGCTCAGCCACGGCAGCCTTCATCTTCGTGAGGTCATCCTTGAAGTCAGTCCATGCGGAGGGGATGTTCTGCTTGCCTGGGTCAGCCCATGAGTCGGAGTAATGGAAGTCTATCATGATGCGCTCGCCGAGCGTCTTGGCACGCCAAGCCTTTACGAGCACGTCCTGCTTGCCTGACCATCCGTCCGCGGGGTCCACCCATACGCGGATGCGTACCGAGTTGGTGCCGAGGTCGCGGAGCAGCGTCATGCAGTCCTGCTCCGAACCTTTGGCGTTATAGAATTTCTTGCCGCTGGCTTCCATCTCTGTCAGCCAGCTGATGTCCGCACCCTTGGCAAAGCCTGTCATGTCGTATGTGGGTTCGGTCTGCGGGGTTGTGTTAGTGTCGTCGCTGCATGAAGAGAGCGTTATGAACGCGAGGGCAGCGATAAGGAATGATTTTATGTTCATTGTTATTGTTATTGGTACTTACCTTTAGCTTGATTCATGTCTTGAATACGTTTAGGTAAATTATGGTTTTTAATTACAATATTCGGTTCGTTCGGCTTAACGTAGTTATGTGCGTTTTCTTATTGGAAGATTTGAAACGGTTAGGTTTTTTTGTCGGCTGCAAAATTACAAACGCTGACAAAAAAACGACGTTACAAATTAGACAAATGGCAAAACAAATCGGACAAAACCCTCGCTAATCCCCGATAAATAAAGGGTTTGGCAAATTTGTAAAGAGGAGAGGGGAGAAATGGATGGTAAATTAATGTATATCGTTTAGTCTGTTAGGTAGGCATGGCTGGCAGTCTAAAAAACATGTCTTCATGTCTTCATGTCTTAAAAACATGCCTTCATGTCTCATGCAAATATCGTATAAATGGTAAAAACCTATTACAAAATAAAAATCGGTTTTAGAGATTTCTCTTGCCTTTTTTGTGTGGTTTAGCATCGCTTTTGACCCCATAATATATAAGAAAAGCCTCTTTTCCTCTCCAATACAGCCGCGGTTGGAGTGGAAAAGTGGCTGTTTTGCTTGATAATAGGGGCTGTATTGGAGTGCTAAAGAGGCTCTATAGTACCCCAATAATGCTTGTTTAGCTCCATTATTCATTGCACACTTTCTTTCTTGTCTGCATAACCGTATGTGCATCAGTGTACTATTGCTGCACGCTCAAAACTCGCAAATTTCGCACAAGTGATTTCTTGGTGCGCTGAACGAGGAGTATTGAGCGTTAGAAATGCAAATATTGTCAGGCAAACTCACCGCTAAATAGAAATTTATCAGCGAGACGAATTAACAACGAAAGTATATTATATATTGCCTTAGACGGCGAAACAACGAATTTGAACGAATTTACGAATTTTTGCGGTGTTCTTCATCCAACAATTCGTTAATTCGTTTTAATTCGTTGTTTTCGCGTCTGAGCGTAATGATATATTTGTTGTTTCTTTAATTCTTCTCAACGATAAACTGCAATTTATCTGTGAGACAGTCTGCCTAACATAGTATAACTCTCAACTCTCCATTCTCAACTCTCCACTAAAACAAACTTCCGATTTTAAGATTTTTTTATTTTCCGCGTGCTCTAAAAGTCCGTAAATTTGCCGACATCCCGATATATTTGTTGTATATTTGCACTTGCTAAAAATTAATTTATGAAGACAACAAATCTATTGCGATCTACAGCGGTGGCTGTGTTGTTGCTCTTTATGGGCATCATCAATGCAGCTGCTGCTCCAAACCTCACCCAGTATGTCAACCAGTACGTCGGAACAGGTGGACACGGTCATACGTTTATGGGCGCCAATGTGCCCTTCGGACTTGTTCAGCTCGGTCCCACAGAGCCTACACGCGGTTGGGACTGGTGCTCAGGCTATTATTATGACGACAACGAGCTGATAGGCTTCGGCCACATGCACCTCTCTGGCACCGGCATCGGATGTCTCGGCGACGTGGCTTTCCTGCCCATCAAGGACAGCAAGCAGACGGCGGCACGCTTCTCGCATGACGACGAGAAGGTGCACCCGGGCTATTACTCGCTCCGCCTTCACGAACCCGAAGTGCTCGTGGAACTTACCGCTACGGAACGTTGCGGCTTTCATCGCTACACATTCCAGAACGGCGCCAAGGCACAGCTCGCCCTCGACCTTGCGCAGTGCATAGGTTGGGACAAGCTCAATGACTGCCTCCTCACACAGGAGACACCCACCCGCCTCACCGGATTCCGCCGCTCCAACGGATGGGCAGCAGACCGCCGCATCTACTTTGACATCGAGTTTTCGCAGCCCGTCACCGTGCAGCGCCTCGACTCGATGGAGCGCGTGATGCTCACAGTAAGCGACGCCACGAAGCCGTTGCTCGTAAAGGTGGCGCTCTCGCCCGTCAACATCGACAAGGCTAAAGCCAACATGGCTGCCGAACTGCCCGCATGGGACTTCGATGCTGCCGTTAAAGCTGCCGATGAGGCTTGGAACCGTCAGCTCTCGCGCATCGAGATTCAGACCAACGACCTCACCAAGAAGCGCATCTTCTATACTGCCATGTATCATCTCATGACCTCATGCTCTAAGTTCAACGACGTTGACCTCGAGTATCGTGGCGCAGACGGAAAGGTGCACAAGGCAGACTTCACCAACTACACCACACTCTCGCTCTGGGACACATACCGCGCTTCACACCCGCTTATGAGCTTCCTCTTCCCCGAGATGCAGCGCGACTTCGCCAAGACATTCCTCAACATCTACAAGCAGCAGGGACGCCTCCCCGTATGGCATCTCATGGGATCGGAGACCGACTGCATGGTGGGCAACCCCGGCGCCATCGTACTTGCCGACCTTACCATGAAGGGACTGGTGGAGGACAAGGAACTCGCTTTCGAAGCCCTGAAAGCCACACAGATGAAGGACGACCGCTCGCTCGGTCTGCTCAAGGAGCACGGATACATCCCCTGGAACCTCGAACCCACCAACGAGACCGTGGCAAAGGCGCTGGAATACTGCGAGGCTGACGACGGCGTGGCAAAGGTGGCCAAGATGCTCGGCAAGACAGCCGATCAGGAATACTTCTACAACCGTTCACGATCATACAAGAAATACTGGGATCCGAAGACACGCTTCCTCCGTGCCATCAGCACCGACGGCACCTTCCGCGAGCCTTTCAATCCCTTCTTCGCAGAGCACCGCACCAACGACTACACTGAGGGCAACGCTTGGCAGTACACCTTCCTCGTTCCCCACGACGTCCGCGGCCTTATCTCGCTCTTCGGTTCGGACAAAGCATTCATGACCAAGCTCGACTCGCTCTTCTTCGTAGAAGGCTATGCCGGCGACAACGCTTCGCCCGACATGTCAGGTATGACAGGACAGTATGCCCACGGCAACGAGCCCAGCCACCATGTTATATATATGTATAACTACGCAGGACGTCCCGACAAGGCAGCCCTCATGCTCCGCAAGATGATGAACGAGATGTATCGTGACCAGCCAGACGGACTCTCTGGCAATGAGGACGTAGGTCAGATGTCGGCATGGTATATCATCTCTGCCATGGGACTCTATCAGGTGGATCCCGTAGGCGGACGCTTCGTAATCGGATCGCCGATCTTCGACAAGGCATCCGTAAACCTCGGTGGTGGCAAGAAGTTCACCGTCGTGGCTAAGAACAATTCGGACCGAAACATCTACGTGCAGAGCGCACGTCTCAACGGCAAGCCTCACAGCAAGTCATACATCGAGTTTGATGACATCCGCCACGGCGGAACACTGGAGCTGGTGATGGGTCCGAAACCCTCTAAGTGGGGCACAAAGAAGGCTGACAGACCGTAATGGAGTGGTCAGTCAGACAGTCAGAGATAACGAACAATAGGTAATACAACTTAATATTTTACTGTTATGAATCTTCATCTAAGTTCACAGATTGTACTTAACAAAGTTCCTGAACAGTACTACCGTCCTCGTACAGCAGTGGAGCGTTCAGAGATTACGCGTTGCGAGAAAATCTATACCGACATCTTCCCAAGCGTGGAAGAAGGAGCCAAGCTCATTGCTGACAGCGTGGAGAAGGAGATAAAGCGTGCCAAGGAAGCAGGCAGAAAATGCGTGCTCGCCCTCGGTACTGGTCTCTCGCTCACTCCCGTCTATGAGGAACTCGTGCGCCGTCATAAGGAATGCGGACTGAGCTTCGACAATGTCGTGGTGTTCAACGCATACGAATATTTCCCCCTCAACGCCGACAGCAAGCACAGCGCCATCAGTCAGCTGCGCGCACGCTTCCTCGACCACGTGGACATGAAGGCAGAGAACATACACACACCCGACGGACGCATCGGACAGGAAGACGTCCTCGAGCACTGCCGCGCCTATGAGCAGCTCATCGCAGCCGAAGGCGGACTCGACATCGCCCTCCTTGGCATCGGACGTATGGGCAACATTGCCACCAATGAGCCTGGCTCGAGCCTCGCATCGCAGAGCCGCATCATCCTCATCGACCAGACCTCACGCGACGAGATGACCAACAGCTTCGGCACACAGGAGCAGGTGCCGCCGTGCTCCATCACCATGGGTGTGCACACCCTCCTCTCAGCCCACAAGATGTTCCTTACGGCATGGGGCGAGGAGAAGGCAGAGATGGTGCAGAAGATTGTGGAAGGTCCCGTTACGGACGCCATCCCCGCATCCTTCGTACAGACCCATAATGACGCCAAGTTTGTCTGCGACCTTGCTGCCGCCGCCAAGCTCACGCGCATCGTCCACCCCTGGCTTGTCACCAACTGCGAGTGGACCGAGAAGACCATCCGCGCCGCCGTTGTCTGGCTGTGCCAGCTGCTGGACAAGCCAATCCTGAAGCTCACCAACAAGGACTATAACGAGAACGGACTTTCAGACCTGCTCGCCCGTTTCGGTTCGGCATATAACTGCAACATCAAGATATTCAACGACCTGCAGCACACCATCACAGGATGGCCCGGCGGCAAGCCCAACGCCGACGACACCAACCGCCCGGAACGTGCCATGCCGGCACAGAAGCGCGTGATAGTGTTCTCGCCGCATCCCGATGACGACGTCATCTCGATGGGTGGCACCATCCGCCGCCTCGTTCAGCAGAACCATGACGTGCACGTGGCATACGAGACCTCAGGCAACATCGCCGTGGGCGACGAGGAGGTGACACGCTTCATGCACTTCGTCAACGGATATAACCAGCTGTTCTGCGACAGCAAGGACGAGGTGATAAAGAAGATGTACGCCGACATCAAGGACTTCCTCGCTCAGAAGCGTCCGTCAGACATCGATACGCCAGAGGTGCGCACCATAAAGGGACTCATCCGTCGCGGTGAGGCACGCACAGCCTGCACATACAACGGCATCCCCCTCGACCACGTCCACTTCCTTGACCTCCCGTTCTATGAGTCGGGCAAGATAGAGAAGCTTCCGATGACGGAGAAGGACGTCGAGATTGTACGTGCGCTGCTCCAGGAAGTGAAGCCGCACCAGATTTACGTGGCAGGCGACCTCGCCGACCCGCACGGCACACACCGCAAGTGCACCGACGCCGTACTCGCAGCCGTTGACCTCGAGAAGCAGGCAGGCGCAGCATGGCTTGACGACTGCCGCGTCTGGATGTATCGCGGAGCGTGGGCAGAATGGGAAATCGAGAACATTGAGATGTGCGTGCCTATGTCGCCGGAGGAGCTTCGCGGCAAGCGTAACAGCATCCTCAAGCACTCTTCGCAGATGGAGAGCGCACCCTTCCTCGGCAATGACGAGCGTCTCTTCTGGCAGCGTGCCGAAGACCGCAACCATGCCACAGCAGAGCTTTATCATTCGCTCGGCTTGGCATGCTACGAGGCAATGGAGGCTTTCGTGCGCTACAATCCGTAACGCACGCTAAGATGTAAAGACTTTTCTTATAATTTTGTATATCCACATAACTTATTTCTGGGGGCGATTGGACGTGAGTCCGGTCGCCTTTTTTCGTATGCCTACAAATATGTTGACGATATTTGTGTCTAAAATTTTGTTTTTTATTTGGTTCTTTTAAAAAAATCGCTAACTTTGCAAAAAGAAAGAATAATATTTTAGATTTTACCTACCACTTGCTGTGATTTAAACTAATGCGCTATAACACTAACAAAAAAACATTCCGCTTATTTGCCCTTACCACGGCGTTCATCGTCATGGCATTAGTCTCGGCATGCGGAGGCAAGACAGACCGTGCTGACGGCACCGATACCGTCAGGCTCAAACGTCTCAGCCAAATAGACGACTCAATTGTGAAGCGCGTCCCGAATATGGAGGCTATCGTGCATCAGGGAATGAAAAACGCAAAAGACAGCATCACCTATTACGAATATTATCTCAGACTTGCCCGTATCTACTGGCTCTCCACGGAGCCGGAAAGAGTGGACGCCTGCGTGCGCCGCATTGAGGCTTTCTGCAAGCGCGATATGCAGACGAAGGAAGGCTGTAAGAATCAGTCCCGACTCAATTCGCTCCTCGCCGGGGCATACAACTGTCTGGCAGCTGTCAACCATAACTTCCATCGTGACCGTGAGGTGAGCGTACCGATGTATAAGAAAGCGCTCAGCCTGCTCCGTAACAGCGACAGCAAGGAGGAGATGCCGAAGACATACGCCAACCTTGGCGACGCATACATACAATGCAGCGACATACCCGAGGCGGCACGATGTTATCGTCGTGCCCTCTTCTTAGTGGACTCGCTCCGAATGCCAGAGCAGGAGAACGTGACGCTCTATATGGGACTGGCTCAAATTTATCTGACGCTCGGCGACGAACGTAACGCCCTGAAGTATTATCGCGCCACGGAGAAACACTACTCCGACATGACACCCACCATGCAGTCATACTATCTCTGCAACTGCGGCAACTTCTATTACTTCACGAAGGATTATCCCTCCGCATTAAAGATGTTCCTCCGTATGAAGCGACAGCTTGAAGACAATAAGCTGCAGGACCACTTCGACATGTATCTCTGCAAGATAAACCTTGCCGACGTCTATCTTAATATGGACAGCCTCGCACAGTCGAAACGCTTGCTGGACGAGGTGGAGCCGTTCTTCCGTAGGGTGGGGGATGTCACAGCCAACTATTACTGCAACACCATCCGCATCGGACTGGCGGTGAAGGAGCATGACATACAGAAGGTGACAAAGATTCTGGCTACTGAGAAGCCTAACGATGCCGTGCCCTACATGATGGTGAACATCCGCAACCGATATCTGCGCCAGTACTATGCGTTCAAGGGAGATTACCGTAAGGCTTATACCACGCTGGAGGAAGACGTGGCTTACACTGACTCGCTGGAACACAACAAGTCGAAGATGCGATCAGCCGAAATCATGGCACGATTCCAGTCAGACACCACTAAGCTGCATCACGACATTGCCATAGAGCACAAGAACGCCGTCATACAGAAAGCCAATACGAAGGTGTCTATAGCTGTGTCTGTAGTGCTGCTCTTGGTGTTGATTATGGTGGTGTGGCTGATGATAATGAAGAAGAAACGCGTAGAGTATCAGGTGGATATCCTCAATCTGAAACTCCTCAATATGCGCAACCGTATATCGCCTCACTTCGTCTTCAACGTCCTGAACAACAAGATAGGTTCGTCAGACGAGAAGGAGGCGTCCGAACTCTTGGCGCTCTCGAAGCTGATAAGGGCAAACCTCGACATGTCGCTGATGCCCTGCATCACGCTTGACCGCGAGGTGGACTACCTGCATAAGTATGTCACGCTGGAGCGATATCTGCTTGGCGACGACTTCACGTTCCGTCTGGACATCTGTGAAGGACTGGACATGAGCACCATCAATATGCCCTCGATGTTCCTGCAGATTCTTACCGAGAACGCCATCGTGCACGGACTGAAGGGATGGGAAGGACATAAGGAACTCTCCATCAGCATCACACGCCAGCCTGTCAATGACGAGGCACGCGACGGAGCGATGCAGACGGTGGTGACCGTGACCGACAACGGACCGGGATTCAACCACCTCAGACTGAAGAAGAAAACTGGACTTGGGGTTATCACGCAGACCATTGCCGTGACTAACCAGCGAAACCGCAGGAAGATGCGGTTCGACATACACAACATCACCGATACGGAAGGAAAGGTGAAGGGTTGTCAGGCAACATTGGCTGTGCCTGACGGAATACGTTATTGATACTTTTATTAAACACTTTAAACGGACATAGAGAAAGATGAACATCGCTATTGTAGACGACGACAAGACGGCTGCGAGATTGTTGGTCGATAAACTGAAGGGATTTGAGGAGGCTCACATCTCCGGCATTGCCGCTAACGGAATGGACGGACTGGCCCTCGTCATGGACACAAACCCCGACTTACTGTTCCTCGATATCGAGCTGCCGGACATCTCCGGCATAGAGTTTCTGGAACGCATAGCCGACTCGGCTGCAAGCGATTGTCGCGTGGTGATGTATACGGCACATCAGAAGTTTATGCTTTCCGCCTTCCGCAACCAGGCGTTCGACTATCTGATGAAGCCCATCGACGACCAGGAGCTGCGCACCATCATACGCCGTGTCTGCCTCGATATGCAGATGCCGAAGCCCGTTTCGCCGATGCGTGTGGCTTTGTCAGACAATGCCGCCAATGCAGTGACGATGTGTGCAGACGGCATCGGACGACGCACGGACGGCAAGTTCCTTATTTATACCAATGCCGTGGACTTCCGCCTTGTGGACGTTCGCGACATCGGCATCGTTGCTTATCAGCACGGTTCGAGAGTGTGGGAGATGTACGTCTCAGGCCTTGACAAGCCCATCCGACTGAAGCGAAACGTGACGAGCGACATGATTGTGGCGCTCGATCCGTCTCTTGTCCGTGTCAGCCAGAAGCACATCATCAATCTCACTTACCTTATGGAGGTGACCGACAATACGTGCCGACTCTTCCCTCCGTTCAACAATCTGACGGATGTGAAGGTGGGCAGATTCTACAGGAAGAAGCTCATCGAGATGTTCAGCGGCTTCTAAGTGTGCTTTGTCTTGGGTCAATCAAATGGCAGTACATATAATATAAGTATGTGATAAAGACTTGACTTGGCGGAAAAATGCGTAACTTTGTACCCTTAATGTGTTTTAAAAAGAAAGGATACAAGTAGAATGTTAGATTTACCAAAGGATCCGATGATGCTCTTCAGCGTCATCAATATGCGCTTGCGCGACATTTATCCATCGCTTGATGCGCTTTGTGACGACCTTCATGTCGACAAACAGGAGATAACAGACCGTCTGGCTGCCGCCGGATTTGAGTATAACGCTGAACAAAACAAATTCTGGTAATGAACACAAGACCTACACGCCACCACTACCTTGCGTTGCTCTCCATCGGCATTCCCATCATGATAGGACAGATGGGAATGATAGTGCTCAGCTTCGCCGACACGATGATGGTAGGTCATCACAGCACCACGGAGTTAGGTGCCGCTTCTTTTGTTAACAGTATTGTCAATCTTGTCATCATCGCAGGCACCGGATTCTCTTACGGACTGACCCCGATCGTAGGAGGAGCCTTCGGACGACGCGAGTTGGCTCAGGCAGGTTCGGCTCTCCGCTCCGCCCTTGTCGCCAACACGTTAGCTGCCGCTGTCATGGTATTGGCTCTCGGTACGCTTTATCTGTTTGTTGACAGGCTCGGACAGCCTGACGAACTGATGCCGTACATACGCCCTTATTACCTGGTGTTGCTTGCGTCGCTGCCCTTCGTGATGCTCTTCAATGCTTTCAAGCAGTTCACGGACAGCATAACGGAGACGCGTACGTCGATGTGGATATTGCTCTCCGGCAATGTCCTTAACATCCTCGGCAATTATCTTCTCATCTACGGTAAGGCAGGTTTCCCCGAGCTCGGCGTAGTAGGAGCCGGTGTTTCCACGCTTTTCTCACGAATATATATGGTGGTGATGTTCTGCATTGTCTTCTGGACACGCCGCACCTTCGCCGCTTACCGTGAGGGCTTTGCCGGGTTGGGCTGGTCGCGCTCCGTGGTACGTAGGCTTGTTGCCATCGGTTCGCCCATTGCCCTTGAGATGGGTATGGAGACCGCTGCCTTCTCGCTTACCGTGATAATGGTGGGTTGGATTGGTACCATAGCGCTCGCTTCGCATCAGGTAATGACCACCATATCGCAGTTTACGTTCATGGTTTATTACGGTCTTGGAGCCGCGGTAGCCGTTCGTGTGAGCTATTTCCACGGACAGTCAGACCATCAGGGCACACGTCAGACCGTCATAGCCGGGCTACATCTAATGGTGGCTTTAGAGCTGCTTCTGGGTGGCATCATCTTCCTGCTGAGATATGACATAGGATCATGGTTTACTGATTCTGCAGCCGTGACAAGCGGCGTGGTGTCGCTGATGTTGCCGTTCTTCATCTATCAGTTTGGAGACGGACTTCAGATTACCTACGCCAATGCCCTGCGAGGCATAGCCGACGTCAAGCCCCTCGTCGTCATAGCCTTCATAGCCTTCTTCGTCATCTCCCTGCCCCTGAGCTATGTCTTCGCCTTCCCCTTAGGCTACGGTCTCGTAGGCGTATGGATGGCGTTCCCCTTCGGACTGACAACAGCCGGCGTGATGATGTGGTGGAGGTTCAGGAGTCAGATGAAAGCGCTGGACAAGAGCTCTAAGGCATAGCCCCGGAAAATTCTCTCCCAATAATTTGGCAGTCTCAAAATTTATTGCGTATTTTGCGAAGTTAAAGGGAGAGGGGCCTCCTTGCTCTTCTAGAATCTCTAGAATGCCTAGAACCTCTAGAATATCTAGAATCTCTAGAATGTCTAGAGCCTCTATCCCCTAACCCAAAAACAGAAAAGACATGCAATACACAATAAACGTTCGCGGGCGTCTTGTTGACCTCTCCCAGCCAATGGTGATGGGCATCCTCAATGCCACCCCCGACTCCTTTTATTCAGGATCTCGCAAGCAGACAGAAGCCGAGATAGCCGACCGTGCCAATCAGATTATCTCCGAAGGAGGACGCATGATTGACGTCGGCGCGTTCTCAACGCGTCCCGGAGCTATGGAAGTGAGCGAAGAAGAAGAGACATCGCGCCTTAAGCATGCCCTTGCCATCGTGAGACGAGAGCAACCTGACGCCATAGTTTCCGTCGACACGTATCGTCCTCGCGTGGCACGCCGCTGCGTGGAGGATTTCGGAGCGGACATCATCAACGACGTTTCCGAGGGAGGCATCACCGGCATCGTCGACACCCCGATACACGAGGAAGGCGACATGTTTCAGACTGTCGCACAGTTGCAGGTGCCTTACATCCTCATGTCCGTGCAGCCAACCCTCGAAACGATGATGAAGAACTTCGCTGATGAGGTGCAGCGCCTTCGCGACCTCGGCGCTAAGGACATCATCCTCGACCCCGGATATGGCTTCGGCAAGACTCTCGACCAGAACTACGAGATATTGAGTCATGCAGAGCGCCTCGCCGAACTTGAGCTCCCCGTACTTGTCGGCATCTCGCGCAAGAGCATGATATTCAAGAAAGCCGGTGGCGACCCTACGACATCGTTGCCCGGAACCATCGCCCTCAACGCTGTCTCGCTGATGAAGGGAGCCTCCATCCTGCGTGTGCATGACGTTAAGGAAGCCGTGCAGACCGTTGTGTGCTGCGGCGGCTTGAGTGATTGACACTTTCACAATACATATACGCGTATGTTTGAAATATCCATAAAGGACATCATCGACATCTTTCTTGTCGCCCTGATGCTCTTCTATATCTACCGACTGATGAAGGAGAGCCGTTCTCTCAACGTCTTCATCGGCATCATCGTCTTTGTGGTAATCTGGCTCTTTGTGAGTCAGGTGCTTGAGATGCGCCTCCTCGGAGCCATCATGGACAAGCTTGTCTCCGTGGGTGTGCTGGCGCTTATTGTCCTTTTTCAGGAGGACATACGCCGCTTCCTCTATTCGCTTGGAGCACATCAGCGTTTCCAGACCATAATGCGCTTCTTCTTCAGCAATCGCGACAAGGACAAGAACATCGACAAGGAAACCATCATGCCCATCGTGATGGCGTGTATGGATTTGTCCAGAGGTAAGGTTGGAGCGCTCATAGTTATTGAGCGTGCCATCAGTCTTGACGACATTGTCGACACGGGAGACGTCCTTGACGCACGCATCAATCAGCGGCTCATCGAGAACATCTTCTTCAAAAACTCGCCGCTTCATGACGGTGCGATGGTGATAGTGAACAAGCGCATACGTGCTGCAGGATGCATCCTGCCCGTCAGTCACAACCATGACATACCAAAGGAACTTGGCTTGCGCCACCGTGCCGCTCTCGGCATATCGCAGGACAGCGACTGCATTGCCATCGTTGTCAGCGAGGAGACGGGAGGCATTTCCGTGGCTATAAAGGGAACCTTCCAGTTGAGGCTCTCCGCTGAGAAACTCGAGAACATCCTCTCTAAGGAGATGTCGCTCTGATGAACCATCATCCGATAGCAATATACATATATAAATAGATACTTACAGTAACTGTAAAAAATGGAATTATCCGAACTCTACAAGCTCTTCGAGCAACACCCCACCATCACCACCGACAGCCGTGACTGTCCTGCCGGTTCGATTTTCTTCGCCCTCAAGGGCGCTTCGTTCGACGGCAACAAGTTTGCAGCTGTAGCCCTTGAGAAGGGTTGCGCCTACGCTGTCATTGACGAATCGGAGTACGCCGTGGATGGCGATAGCCGTTTCATCATCGTAGATGACTGCCTCCATACCCTACAGCTCCTCGCCCGTTACCACCGCCGTCAGCTCGGCACACCGGTGATTGGCATTACAGGAACCAACGGAAAGACCACCACAAAGGAACTTGCTTCGGCTGTTCTCGGCGAGAAATACAACGTGCTCTTCACACAGGGCAACTTCAATAACGACATCGGCGTGCCCAAGACATTGCTGCGTCTGCGTCCCGAGCACGACATTGCCGTAGTGGAGATGGGAGCTTCACATCCTGGCGACATCAAGACTCTCGTTGACATTGTAGAGCCTGATTATGCCATTATCACCAACGTGGGACGCGCCCACTTGCAGGGATTCGGATCGTTCGAGGGCGTCATCCGCACAAAGGGCGAACTTTACGACTTTATGCGTGCCCACATCGCGGAGCCACGTGCTACCGCAGCCAACGCCGGGCATGACAGCTTCGTCGCAGCACATCCACGCACCGTCTTCATCGACAACGACAACCAGTATCTTAAGGGCATCTCACACGACCTTCCGCTTACGTCGTACGGACGTGGCGATGAGGCTGGGCTTGCTATTAAAGGACACGCTGTCAGCTGTGAACCGATGCTCAGCTTCCAGTGGAACGACGCCCGCAAGGAGGCTGATCACACCGCTTACGACGTAGGAACACATCTTATCGGTGACTATAATCTCGCCAATATGCTTGCAGCAGTAACCATCGGAACGTATTTCGATGTGGCTCCGTCGCAGATTTGCCATGCCCTTTCCGCCTACGTGCCGAGCAACAACCGCTCACAGTTTGAGAAGACGGAGAGCAACAGTCTTATCGTTGACGCATATAACGCCAACCCTACAAGTATGGCTGCCGCCCTCACCAACTTCGAAACCATTGAGGCACAGCACAAGATGTGCATCATCGGCGACATGAAAGAGCTTGGAAGCGTCTCGCACGACGAGCATCAGCGCATCGTTGACCAGCTTGCCGCCATGCGATTGGAGCAGGTATGGCTCGTAGGAGAGGAGTTTGAGAACTGCTCTACACCAGCTACATTCCGCAAGTTCGACAACGTGGCGCAGGTGAAGGAAGCCATCGCAGAGCATAAGCCGCAGGGAATGTACATCCTCGTGAAGGGAAGCAACGGAACACGACTCTTCGAGCTGCCGCAGTATCTTTAAATCATATTCATACAATCGTAAGAAAGTGAAACCCACACTACAACTCATTTCGATATTCGTTATAGCGCTTGTCTACTTCATTGGCTACTCAATGGTGCCAGACTCCGTAGCTGACGCCTTGCATCTAAAGCAGATAGGACAACCGTCTATTGCTGTAGCAGGAGAGAAGTCGGACGACATTGAGGCAGCGGCGGAGGACGACAATGCTCCGGCAGAGGCTGTGGACACCACCAAGCAGCGTCTGCTGATCTTCGGCGACTCAATGACTCAGCTTCTTGCACTCCGCCTTTCTGACTACGCTAATAAGAACGGACATACGCTGACCTGCGTGACATGGAACGGTTCGGGCACAAAACAATGGTCGGAAACCGACACTCTTGTCCGCTATATGCGCTCCGTCAATCCCACACACGTGTTTATATGTCTGGGCAGCAACGAACTTTATTCAGCAGACCTGAAGAACATCCGTCGTCGTGCTGAGGCCATCATTCAGAAAGTCGGTAAGGTGCCTTACACATGGGTTGGCCCTCCAAACTGGGCTGAGGACAAGGGCATCAACACTGTCCTTGAACAGGTGTCAGGCAAGCGCCACTTCTTCCTATCGAAGGGACTGAAACTCCCGAGACAGAAGGACGGACGTCATCCTACTTATCATGGTGGCGTGATATGGACCGATCATCTGGTTTCATGGCTTAAGAGCGGAAAGGCAGCACATCCGTTCGCGCTCGAAAAGCCGGAGAAACGCAATGCGCATTATCGCCAGCTGTTTGTAGGCAAGACCCCGAAAACATCCGCACATCGTGCCGACCCGCTGCCCGCACAGGCTGAAGAAGAACCGTCATTGATTTTTGATGACAACTCTGCAACGCCCGCATCTGACGTGCATACAGCAAAGCCCCAGGCTGAAACACAGCATCATGCCACGGCAGAACATACCGATGGCGCGAAGCCCAATGCCAAGAATCCTGCCAAGACCGATGCTGCGAAGACCTCTGTCAAGACTGACGCAGCCAAGTCTGCAGCCAAAGCTGAGGCTCCTGCAAAGGCTCCAGCCGCAGACAATGCGCAGTAAGCAGTGATGTATGCCAGCCACATAGTGTTCATAATTAAGTTACAGACTGACACCAATCCAAGATAATGGACTATACAGACATAACCGTGCAGATGGCGCTCGTAGCGTTTCTCGCCGTCTTCACCCTTATAAGACAGAGATCAAAGATAGCGATGATGCTATACGTCATTGCCTTCAACCTCTTCTTTGCCTATAAACTCAACGGTGCGCTGATGTGGCTGTTGCCAGCCACGGCGTGCTTCAACTATGCTCTTACGCAGGAGATGAAGACGCGTGAGGGAGCTACCCGCAAGGCATTGCTCTCACTGCTCGTCGTCGTTGACCTCGGAGTGCTCGGCTACTTCAAGTACGCTTCGTTCTTCATGAACGACGTTATAGGAGCGATGCTCTCCACCAACTTCTCCTTTGCCTCGATAGCGTTGCCAGTTGGCATATCGTTCTACACGTTCCAAGCCATCAGTTACGCCGTGGACGTTTATCGTCGCCGCTTCGATGGCGATGCCACTCTTTTAGAGTTTATGTTTTATCTGACGTTCTTCCCGCTGCTGCTTGCCGGACCAATCACCCGCGCCAAGAACCTCATCCCCCGTCTGCGCCGCAATGAGCAGGCGTCCAGCCGTATGGTATGGGTGGGATTGTGGCTCATCATGCTCGGCGTGGTGAAGAAGAACATGCTCGCTGACTATATCGGACAGTTCACCAGTTGGGTGTTCGATGGTCCACAGGGCTTCTCAGGTTTCGAGTGTGCGGCAGCCCTTGTGGGCTATCCCGTCCAGATTTATCTCGACTTCTCGGGCTATAGCGACCTTAGTATCGGCACGGCAGCCATACTCGGTTTCTGGCTTCCGGACAACTTCTGGTTCCCTTACCGTTCGCTCAGCCTTACCGACTTCTGGCGCCGTTGGCACATATCGCTCTCCACGTGGTTCCGTGACTATCTCTACATACCACTCGGAGGCAATCGTCGCGGCACTGTCCGCATGTATGTCAACAACATCATCACGATGCTCGTGGCAGGACTCTGGCACGGTGCTTCCTGGATGTTTGTGATATGGGGCGCCCTTCACGGCTTAGGACTTGCCATACACAAGTTCTTCAGCCGCCAGCTCCACTTCTCGTTTCCCTCCACCTTGTGGGGCAACGCCATAAGCTGGACGCTCACCTATGTATATGTATGCTTCGCATGGTCGTTCTTCCGTGCCAAGGACATGGCGCATCTGACCGACCTATACAATAAGATAGCGGCAGACTTCAGCATGGACTATCTCGTGCCGTTCTTCAATGCGCGAACCATGTGGACCGTGTCGGTCATCGCCGTCATGCTCACCTACTTCGTGTCGGAGAGACAATACCAGCGTCTTCAGGCGCGATTCGTCACCTTGCCGTGGGCAGTGAAGCTGGTGCTCTTCATTGTCTGCATGCAGATGGCGTTGCAGATGGCGACTGAAGATGTCCAGCCGTTCATATACGGCGGTTTCTGACATATATTATATATAAGTTGATACGAAAGTTTGGCTATATCCGAATAAATGCTTACTTTTGCGACTGAAAAACATACAATAAGTAACATAATAAGGATAATATGCTGAATTTGGACAACTTCTATAAGGCACGCTACGTCCTCAGTAAGGTAATACGTAAGACTGCCCTGGTACACGCCCCGAAAATAAACACGGAATGTGACGTTTATCTCAAGCCGGAGTGCTTGCAACTCACAGGTTCTTTCAAGATACGTGGAGCCTATTATAAGATTTCGCAGCTCTCCGACGAGGAGAAGGCAAAGGGTGTGATTGCGTGCTCAGCAGGCAACCACGCACAGGGCGTGGCGCTTGGAGCTACAGCGATGGGCATCAAGTCGCTCATCTGTCTGCCGGAGGGAGCACCAATCAGCAAGGTTGAGGCTACGAAACGTCTCGGCGCTGACGTCAAACTTGTGCCGGGCGTATACGACGACGCCTATCAGGAAGCCCTTCGTCTGCGTGACGAGCACGGCTACACCTTCATCCATCCCTTCGACGACGAGAACGTAATCGCCGGACAGGGAACCATAGGCTTGGAACTTCTCGACCAGCTGCCCGACATAGAAGCTGTCGTGGTGCCGGTAGGAGGCGGTGGTCTGCTCTCAGGCATCGCTTTCGCAGTGAAGTCGCTCAATCCTGAGGTGAAAGTCTACGGCGTTCAGGCGGCTGGAGCAGCCAGTATGGTGCGCTCCATAAACGATCACAAGCAGGAAGCATTGCCTTCTGTTTCAACCATTGCCGACGGCATCGCCGTAAAGCAGCCGGGCAAGATAACCTTCGAGACCTGCTCGAAGTACGTAGACGAGATTGTCACAGTCAGCGAGGACGAAATCTGCGCTGCCATCCTGCAGCTCATCGAGAGCGAGAAGATGGTGGCAGAAGGAGCCGGTGCCGCAAGCGTGGCAGCCGTGATGTTCAATAAGGTGCCGGTGAAAGGCAAGAAGACTGTCTGCGTGGTAAGCGGCGGAAACATTGACGTTACCATCCTTAACCGTGTCATCCATCGTGGACTTGCCAAGAGCGGTCGCACCTGCTCGATGTGCATCGAACTGGAGGACAAGCCCGGTCAGATGCTCGGCGTAAGCAAGGTGTTCGCGGAGCTTGGCGCCAACGTGGTGCGTGTCAATCACGAACGCAACGCCGACAGCGAAGATGTCAACTCCTGCATCCTGCGTCTTCAGGCAGAGACAAAGAACGAGGAGCATATCCGTCAGATAAAGGACGAGCTGGTAAAGCGCGGCTTCAAACTCGTAGACTACACGCTGTAAGCGTCGGCAGCAATGCCAAGCAAACATAACAGTAGCACATATAAGCTCACAATAAGTAACATATATAAACCCTAAAAATAATATCATTACAACTATGAACAAGCAGATTAGTACAGACAAGGCTCCTGCAGCAATCGGTCCCTATTCACAGGCTATCGAGGCAGGCGGCATGGTATTCGCATCAGGTCAGTTACCCATCGATCCCGCTACGGGTGCATTCGTTGAGGGTGGTGTAAAGGAGCAGACACGTCAGTCGCTCACCAACGCACAGAACATCCTTCGCGAGGCAGGTGTCGACCTCTCTCACGTCGTTAAGACCACAGTGTTCCTCTCAGACATGGCCAACTTCGGCGCTATGAACGAGGTTTACGCTGAGTTCTTCACACAGCCGTTCCCGGCACGCTCAGCCGTTGCCGTGAAGACTCTTCCGAAGGACGCATTGGTAGAGGTGGAATGCATTGCCGTTAAGTAATACAGTACGTCTCTTCACCCCAATAAATCATTGTATGAAAAGATGTATCACATCAGCCCTCCTTGCCATTTCGGTGGCAATGGGGGCTTATTCGGTTACGCCGAAGGCTGCCGCAGAGGACCATTACGTACCTACAGCAGAGAATCTTGAGGCACGCAAGGAATTTCAGGATGCCAAGTTCGGCATCTTCCTTCACTGGGGTCTCTACAGTATGCTCGCCACCGGCGAGTGGACAATGACCAACAAGGACCTCAACTATCGCGAGTATCAGAAACTGGCTGGCGGATTCTATCCGTCACGTTTCAACGCGCATGATTGGGTGGCAGCCATCAAGGCTTCAGGTGCAAAGTATATCTGCTTCACCACCAGACACCACGAGGGCTTCTCGATGTTCCACACAAAGTATTCTGACTATAACATCGTGGACGCCACACCGTTCAAGCGCGACATCGTTAAGGAGCTTGCTGACGAGTGTCACAAGCAGGGCATCGGCATTCACTTCTATTACTCACACATCGACTGGTGGCGTGAGGATGCTCCGTGGGGCCGTACGGGTAGAGGAACAGGACGTCCCAATCCCAATGGCGACTGGAAGAGCTACTATCAGTTTATGAACAATCAGCTGACAGAGCTGCTTACCAACTACGGCAAGGTGGGAGCCATCTGGTTTGACGGCTGGTGGGATCAGGACCAGAACCCGTCGTTTGATTGGCAGCTGCCCGAGCAGTATGCCCTTATCCATAAGTTGCAGCCCGCCTGCCTTATCGGCAACAACCATCACCAGACACCGTTCGAAGGCGAGGACTTCCAGATGTTCGAGCGCGACCTGCCCGGTGAGAACACTGCCGGACTCTCAGGCCAGCAGATTTCGCGTCTGCCCCTTGAGACTTGCGAGACGATGAACGGCATGTGGGGATATAAAATCACTGACCAGAACTATAAGTCGGACACCACTCTCGTTCATTACCTCGTCGGAGCAGCCGGACGCAACGCCAATCTCCTTATGAACATCGGCCCGCAGCCGGACGGATGTCTTCCTGAAGTGGCTGTGGAGCGACTCAAGAAGATGGGCGAGTGGATGAAGGTGTACGGCGAGACTATCTATGGCACACGCGGAGGCTTCATCGCTCCGCATGACTGGGGAGTGACCACGCAGAAGGGCAACCGCCTCTTCGTACACATTCTTAACCTCCAGGACAAGTCGCTCTTCCTGCCGCTTGGCGACAAGAAGGTGCGCAGCGCTGTCGACTTCGTAAGCCGTCGCGCCGTAAAGACACAGAAATGTCAGGGCGGCGTAGTTATCAGCTTCGATAACGTGCCGACAGAAATCGACCGTGTCGTTGAAATTCAGCTATAATCTTATATAAAAAACGGTGTCTATGCGGAAGTAATCTTCGCGTATAGGCACCGCTTTGCATTTAAATAAATCCATATTATTAACTATCAAATTCATATTACTATGACCAAACGACTACTCCATTTCATCACGCTTCTTTTCGTGATGCTGACAACGGCATCGCTCAACGTGGTAGCACAGAAATACGCTGTTGCTCCGTCTCAGCTCCAGCCTAAGGTGACCGTCACTCCTTCTGATGAATACGTGAACGTGCCAATCCGACTTACGAACTGGGGAACCAACCCTGTAAGCCAGATTACGTACACGCTTTTCGATCCAGATACCAATGAGACATCCGAACCCATCAACATGGACTTCGAGACACCGTTTGCTGATAACCTGGATGTGAATATCCCCATCAAGCCCGGAACAAAAATCGGTGAGTCGGATGTTACGTTAAACATAACGCATGTGGACGGCCATTTCAACGAGGTGACAATACCGTATACGATGATTACACGCAGCACCGTGCTGCAGGCTCCCAAGAAGCGCGTTGTCTTTGAGGATGTCACTGGTCTGTGGTGTCAGTACTGTCCGCGCGGCATCGCCATTATGGAGTATATGGAGCGCATCCATCCGGACGACTTTATCGGCATCTCCATCCACGACGACGCAATGAGGACAAACGCATATACAGAACTAATGTCTAAATGGACAGGCAGACCGTATATTACGTTTAACCGTTACGAAAAGGTGAACTCTTACACCGGTGAGGGCGAATACTATATGGCTATGAATCAGACTGCCAGCTTCGACATCAACGTAAAGGCCAACTTTGACGAGAGCGGCAATAACATCATCGTCTCAACAGACGTGCTGCCGTGCCTCCCCACTGCCGAGAACGACAAGTACGAGGTGGCTTATGTGCTTACAGCCGACGGACTGAAGAACGACAAGTGGGTACAAAATGTTGCCGCAGGCGAATGGGACGGTATCGAAGGATTGCCGGAGGAATACGCTCCCTTCTTGGGCGGCGTTTCACAGGTGAGTGGTCTGACGTTCAATCAGGTTGCCATCGCCAGCAAGGGCGTTGAATATGGTGTGGAAGGCTCGCTGACAGCTCCTTACACAGTAGGCGAAATGCAGCATCCTACGGTTACATTCGAGAACATCTCGCAGCACAACCTCATTCAGGACCGCTCCAAGCTGAACGTCTGCGCAATGGTAATCCGCACCACCATCGACCCGGACACCAAGGCCGTGACAAAGTCTGTTATCGACAATGCTGCCAAGTGCCGCGTGGGTAATGACAATCCAGAGACAGGCATCAAGGAAATCACCGACAGCGCTGACTCAGCCATCACCGGCTATTACTCGCTCGACGGACGCCGTCTGAACGCACCTGCAAAGGGCGTCACAATCGTGCGTTACGCCAATGGCAAGACCATTAAAATACAGAAATAAATAGATGAAAGGCGAGAATGTGTCACGACACCTTCTCGCCTTCATCCAACTAATCCAACTAAAACAAAAGTATGAAACTATTATCTCTTTACTCTCTTTTCTTGTTGTCCCCGCTGACAACTACCGCACAAACCCAAACGCCCCTTACATACTGGTTTGACAGTCCCGTATCGTTACGCGGACAGGCCATCTGGTATGGCGGCCATCCTGAGAACTTCACCGGTGGCAAGAAGCCCATCTCTGCCGGCGACACCGCCACCAATCCTGACTCGGACTGGGAGTCGCAGTCGCTGCCTATAGGCAATGGCTCGCTTGGTGCCAATGTTCTCGGCTCCGTTGAGGCTGAGCGCATCACCTTCAACGAGAAGACGCTGTGGCGCGGAGGTCCAAACACTAAGAAGGGAGCCGACTATTACTGGAACGTCAACAAGCAGTCGGCGCACGTCATCGCCGACATCCGCAAGGCGTTTGCCGAGAACGACTGGGAGCGTGCAGCGCAACTTACGAAGAAGAACTTTAACAGTGAAGTGCCCTACGAGTCGTACGCTGAGGATCCGTTCCGCTTCGGAAGCTTCACCACAGCCGGCGAGTTCTACGTGGAGACCGGGCTAAGCGCCGTCGGAATGACAGGCTATCGCCGTTCTCTCTCGCTCGATTCCGCCCTTGCCGTCGTGCAGTTCAGCAAAGACGGAATTGACTATCGTCGCGAATACTTCGTCAGCCGCCCCGCCAACGTCCTTGCCGTACGCTTCAAGGCATCTCAGAAAGGCATGCAGAACCTCACCTTCTCGTATGCCCCCAATCCCGTTTCGGAGGGCAAGATGACCGCCGTAGGATCTGACGCCCTGCTGTGGGACGCCCGTTTGGACAACAACGACATGCAGTACGCCATCCGCATAAAGGCCATCAACCACGGCGGTACGCTGACCAACGAGGGAGGACGCATCACGGTGAAGGGTGCTGACGAGGTGGTGTTCCTCATCACTGCCGACACGGACTATCGCGCCAACTACGCCCCCGACTTCCATGACCCCAAGGCATACGTCGGTGTCAATCCGCTTGCCACCACCGCTACGTGGCTCGGCAAGGCTGCGGACAAAGGCTATGACAGCCTGCTCAAGGAGCATTATGCCGACTACCATAACCTCTTCAGTCGCGTAAGTCTTGACCTTATGGGCGACAACACCACCTTCACCGACATGCCCATCAACCGCCGCCTCGAGGCTTACCGTCATGGAGCCAAGGATCCCTACCTTGAGCAGCTCTATTATCAGTTCGGCCGTTACCTCCTCATCTCATCGTCGCGCCCCGGCGATATGCCAGCCAACCTTCAGGGAGTATGGCATAACAATGTGGACGGACCGTGGCGAGTGGATTATCACAACAACATCAACCTGCAGATGAACTACTGGCCGGCTTGTCCGACGGCGCTCTCCGAGTGCGAGCAGCCCCTCTTCGACTTCATCCGCACGCTCATCAAGCCCGGAGAAGTGACGGCAAAGTCATACTTCGGTACACGTGGATGGACCACATCCGTGTCGGGCAATATCTTCGGATTCACCACGCCGCTCTCCAGCGAGGACATGTCGTGGAACTTCTCTCCGTTTGCCGGACCGTGGCTCGCCACTCATCTCTGGAACTATTATGACTTTACCCGCGACCGTCGTTTCCTTGCCGAGTATTATGACATTCTGAAGGGAAGCGCCGACTTTGCCGCTGACTATCTGTGGCATCGTCCCGACGGAGTATATACAGCCGCACCGTCCACCTCGCCCGAGCACGGACCCGTGGATGAGGGTGCCACCTTCGCCCACGCCGTCATCCGCGAGATTCTCCTCGACGCTGTTCAGGCAAACCGCACTCTCGGCAAGGACGCCAAGGAGCGCCGCCAGTGGGAGGACGCGCTGAAGCACTTAGCTCCGTATAAGATAGGACGTTACGGACAGCTGATGGAATGGTCGAAGGACATCGACGACCCGAAGGACGAGCATCGCCACGTCAATCATCTCTTCGGACTTCATCCTGGACACACCGTTTCGCCCGTCACCACACCCGAACTGGCTAAGGCAGCAAAGGTGGTGCTCGAGCATAGAGGCGACGGAGCCACAGGATGGTCAATGGGATGGAAGCTCAATCAGTGGGCACGTCTGCATGACGGCAACCATGCCTACACTCTCTATGGCAACCTGCTGAAGAACGGCACCCTCGACAACCTTTGGGACACGCACGCTCCGTTCCAGATAGACGGCAACTTCGGCGGAACAGCCGGTGTCACGGAGATGTTGCTCCAGAGTCACATGGGCTTCATTCATCTGCTCCCTGCCCTGCCGGACGCATGGGCAAAGGGAAGCGTGACGGGTCTGCGTGCAAGGGGCAACTTCCATGTGGACATCCATTGGGAGGGTGGCAAGCTCCAGAAAGCCGTCATCCGCTCCGGCTCAGGCGAGTCGTGTGAGGTGCGTTACGCTGACAAGACGCTGCGCTTCTCCACAAAGGCTGGCAAGACGTACGTCGTAGGGTTGGACGCCAACGGAAACATTAAGTTAATGAAGTAAAAACGTATATATAATGTATAAAAGGAACACATCACTCAAGATGCTCCTTGGCCTTTGCTGCGCGGTTTGTCTCTGCATGCTTTCCTCATGCGTTGACGAGGACGAGTATGCCAACAATCCGCGCGGCAACTTCGAGGCTCTATGGAGCGCCGTGGACGAGCATTACTGCTTCTTCGACTATAAGAAGAAGGCGTACGGACTGGATTGGGACGAGGTGCATGAGCGTTACTCACGTCAAATTGACGACCACATGACCTCCGTGCAGCTCTTCGAGGTGCTTGGCAATATGCTCGGCGAGCTGCGTGACGGACACGTCAACATGTATGCGTCGTGGGACGTGGCGCGTTACTGGTCGTGGCATGAGGACTATCCCTCCAACGTCAGCGACACGCTTCTCTCGCGCTATCTCGGCACCGACTATCGCATAGCCTCGGGCTTGCGCTATCGCATCCTCGACGACAACATCGGCTACGTCCGCTGTCCGTCCTTCGCCAATCCGATGGGGGAGGGCAATCTTGACGACGTGATGATGTATCTTGCCACGTGCAACGCTCTCATCGTGGACATCCGCGACAATGGTGGCGGACTTGTGACGAGTGCCGAGCAGCTGGCGGCAAGGTTCACCAACGAGGAGACACTCGTCGGATATATGCAGCACAAGACGGGTAAGGGTCGTAACGACTTCTCGAAGATGGCGGAGCAGCGCCTCAAGCCGTCGAAGGGTCTGAGGTGGCAGAAGCGTGTGGCTGTACTTACCAACCGTGCCGTATACAGCGCTGCCAACGAATTCGTGAAGTACATGAAGTGTTTCCCCAACGTCATCATCGTCGGCGACCGCACAGGTGGCGGTGCCGGCATGCCTTTCTCTTCGGAACTGCCAAACGGCTGGAGCGTCCGTTTCTCCGCATGCCCCATGTACGACAAGGACGGCGAGTCCACCGAGTTCGGCATCGACCCCGACTACAGCGTCGGTCTCTCGCAGGACGATTTGCTGAAGGGTGAGGACACGATAATAGAGCGTGCCAGACATTTGCTGGCAGAATAAGACAGGATTCGGACGGCGGATGCCGTCCGAGTTAGGAATTTTGAGTTTTGAATTATGAATTGTGCGCCATGGCGCATTTTGAATTTTTCAGTTTTGAATTGGTAGGACGAAATTTTCCAATTCAAAATTGGATAACTCACAATCGCAGGCGAAGCCGAGAATAATTCCTAACTCAAAATTCAAAACTCATAATTCGGGCGATATGTCGCCCGAATAGGCAGGGCTTTGACAAAAACCTTTATCCACAGTCCGCTTGTGCTTTTCGAGCCTTCGGCAATTCCTTTATGTCCTATATG
>OIYY01000281.1_pt1 | contig 38311 bp, 30 predicted proteins | sample 1588341 | NCBI WGS metagenome assembly OIYY01 (sample SAMN03283287) | human gut metagenome | biome: human-associated habitat; material: feces | host: Homo sapiens | place: Peru | collected 2012 | reverse complement strand
AGCGTTCGTCCTGAGCCAGGATCAAACTCTCCATTGTCAGAAAGTTTATGTCCATTAGTCTTTTTCAAGACCGCTCGAACTTCATTTTTGTTGTCCATCATTCTTTGCGAATTAACAAGTTTATTTCGTCTTTCGCTATTCTGTTTTCAAGGTTCAAATATTTTGGACTTAAGTCCATTTAAACTTTTTAATTTTTCTTACTTCTTTTTGCTATTTATATAAGTAAAAGGTTTTAATCTGTGCCGACCTTTTCGACTACTTAATTCCTCGAACTGCGCCTTGCGCTTTGTCTGCACCGGAGGTTTCCTCTCCGAACTTCTTTATCTTAACTCATCAATTTCTTTTGTCAACAGGTTTGTTTTTGCTATTTACATTTCTTTACATTTAACTTAGTTTTGTAAAGTTTGTGTTCAAAAGAAAATATTTGAGTATTCAATGTGCTATTCTTTTATTTCGGCTATCCCTATTCAGGATTAAGTGTAAACCACTTTTCTTTACGGGCTACTTTGAATTTCGCTTACGCTTTGTTTCGTTCACCGCGTTCCTTTATTTTAATCTGAAAAAATTTTAAAATCAAGTGTTTATTTTACAATCATTTACAAAACTTAATATATTTTTTAAAAGACAACAATAACAAGAGTTTTGAGTTCTATATTATTTTTCAATTTATTTTTCGCAACAATGTCACATGCAAAAATTTTATTTAATTATCATGCTTATAAAAGATTAAGCATTGTAACATTTTTAATAAAAAAGGCAATTTTTAAATTTTCAAAAACTTTTATATATTACGAGTATATAAAAATTAGGAGTATTATATGAAAAGTCTAAAAAGAAAATTTTCAGCATTAGCTCTAACAGCATTATTTGCTTCCATGCAAATTTCATACGCAGCTATTGATACCGGTTTAGGTGTCGGTAATGGTGGTGCGGTAATCAATAATACAACAGGCGGTTTTGTTAATATGACAACTGGTAACGGCTCTGCGAATTTAAATTTTAACGGTGATTCACATGTAAATTGGAATACATTAAACGTAAACAAAGGTGAAAGTTTAAATTTCAATGCCGTTGAAGGTGCAAATAATTTAACAATTTTAAATACTGTAAATCAAGGCATGTCAAATATTTATGGTCAAATTAATGCAAACAGTGGCATCGGTAAATTGATTATTTCTAACCCAAACGGTGTTTTGTTTGATGGTGCTTCATTTACAACTGCAGGTGATGCAATGATTACAACTCAACCAATGACAGCTGCTTTTGTTAATGGTGCAATGAATATTTCCAATGTTGCAACAACTACTCCTGTTGGCGTTGTTACGATTAAGGACTCTAACTTTAATGTTGGTGGTCAATTCAATATCTTAGCTCCATCAGTTAATGTTGTCAGAGGTACAGTAAAAACAAAAGACGGCATGAAATTGATTACAGAAAATGGTCAAGATTATCTTTCAACAGGCAATGATGTTTCTACAAAAGGCGTAAGACTCGAAGCTGTTAATATTGATGGTAATGTTTATATCATTGCAGACAAAGGTATCGTTAAAACTGTCGGCGGTGGCGATATCAAAGGAAATTTGAATATTAAATCCGATGACAGTGTTGCATTAAACTATGTTGATAACGGTAAAGTTCTTCATGTAACTGGTGATGTTGATGTCGATGGTAATGGAGTTTTGATGTACGCTAGAAACACAAAAGTTGACGGCAATTTGAACATGACAAACGGCGGTGGCTTCTTAGAAGTTGGTAATGTTCAAGTCGGCAAAGATATGAATCTTACAACTGTTGCAAAATCAGAAAACGCACAAGGTTACAAACACTTTACTCACGTAGTTGGTAATAATAAAATCGGTGGAAACGCTACAATTAATTCTAAAGATAACATCCACATCGGCAACTATAATTTCGAAGAAAAGAAACTTCTTGACGGCAGCTTAACTGTCGGTGGCAACTTAACTGCACATGCTCAAGACGGACATGTAATGGTTACAGTTGATACAAACGCAAACAAAATTTCTTTAAAATCAGATAATTTGAATGTTTTATCAGATGGTAAAGCAACATTGAATGCAAATGAATATGAATTTTCTGCAAACGGTTATATCGGTGGTTTAAGCGGAACCGAAAACAATACGGTTGATGAAGTTATTATTGCAGTAATGGAAAATTACAAACACATTCCTGCTTCCGTAAAAACTCCTTCAAATATGAATATTGCAGGTGGTAATATCACTAAAATAGATACTCCGTCTGTTGCTTATATCGCATCTAAAGGTGATGTGAAATTAACAGGTGCAAATGCTAAAGACATTCATATAACAGCTCCTGCTAAATACATTGAAATTACCGGTGACAAAGTTCACGCAGATAACATTATCGTTGGCAAAGAAACTGATAAGTTGAAGGTTGATTTTCCTTCAAGAGATTACACTTTGAAATACACAAACATTCGTGATGCAAAAGAAGTTACAATAAACGGAACAGATGAAATCACTTATGAATTAACAAATGGTGAAAATGGTTATAACACTCGCGACCCAAGACCTGAAGATACAACTTACTTGGTAGGTCCTGATAAACCTGATGTACCAAATCCACCAACACCTGATCCTGATCCAGTTCCACCTACACCGGATCCTGACCCAACACCGGATCCTGTCCCACCTACTCCAAATCCGGATCAACCTACCATCAACACTGATGATAACGAAAACGTAAAAGTTCTAAGAAGCTTTGAAAAACCGGAAGCTGTAGATGCAGCTCAACCATACACACCGGTAGCATATGCAGCAGACTTGGACGATGACGAAGTTGATACTGGAGTTAGAAAAAATGTTGATGGCTCAGTAACAGTAGTAAGAGCATTCGTAATGGAATAATAAAAACTAACAAAACAAGAAAGACGAATTCTAAAGAATTCGTCTTTCTTGTGTCTTAAACTTTTCCCAAGAGACCTGGTTCAGCTTCCGAGCCTGTAACCTTTTTACGCAATATAAATGTTAATTTCGGAAGTGCAACCGCCAAAAGAAAGCTGCTTAATCCGACATTAGCCAAGATATTTGCAGATTTTGCAACAAGAGCTTTCTTTGCAAATTTTTCTACATCACCACTTACAGTTGCTTGTTTAGCAAATTTTTCAATTTCTTTTTGAAAATTTTGAATTCGTTTTTCATCTACAAATGTTCTAGGGTCGCGAACCCTGTTTTTCAAATACCTTACACCACAATATTTTTCTGATAATTTAGCAAACTTAGAATTCGGGTTCTTATCCAAAAACTCTATTACATCCTCTTTTGGCAATTTCAATTTGTTAGACTTAATTTCTGCCAAAAAATCTTTATCGTTTAATAAATTAGGGTCTAAATTCACATTTGTTTTAAAAATTCTATTAGACAACTTATCAAAACATTTTGCAAACCAAATAGGTGCAACAAAGTTTAAAAACATCATCATTGACATCTTGAAACAATTTTCCAAGGCTTCATATTTATTTCTCGAAGTTCCGACTCTGCCAACTGTTAAACCGCCATCGGTTAAAGCCATTTTGTGAACGGTTGACATGTTTGCAAGTGTCGTAGAAACACCTTTAAAAGCAGGTTTTGTTTGTGGTTCATAAGCCCCCACCTTCCCCCGTGGAGAGGGAGCCAGTTCATTTTCTATTTCATTATACAAAGGTTTCATCGCCTCTTGTTTCTTTCTCAACTTATCTGTCAACGCAAAATTAAATTTTGGCAAAAAATACCCCATGACTGCAACAGGAAGAGCTGTTGACAAAACGAATTTACCAGCAAGCAGTTTTTGGTAGGTTGATTTGTTTTTAAGAACCTTTTCCAATGCTTTTGCTTCATCAGGAGCTATTTCTTTAAATTTATCAATATTATATTTTAATCCTTGTTTAGAATTTTCTTTAAAAAGATTTACATTTACTTTTGGATCATAACCTAATTTCTTAATTCCACAATCACACATCGCATCAACTGCGGGAATTCCGCCGAGCCAAACAAGTGAAGTTCCATATTCATCAATAAGTCGTTCTCTTGTTGCATTATAAGCCATTTGTTTTGAGTCTTTAAGATTCTGGCTATAAGTCATTGCAACTTTTGAAGGAACTTCTATTCCGCAATCTCTTACTATAAGCGGATATATGCTCGAATTATTACCGATTGCCGAAATTATATTTACTAGTGACATTTTAAATTTTTCTCCTATTTATCGTACTCATTTCTCTCTAAAATATCCCGAAAGAGCCGATATATGGAGTCAAATCAGAGAAGCAACAAAACTCCAAGCCCTTTCGGGTTTGTATGAGTATGATGATGAAGTTTTGCGCTAAATAATGTCATACTGTATCCTTTTCATTATAGTAGCATGAAGGAAATGTTTGTAAAGGGATAAAGAGTATATAAACACCCTATCCCTCTTCTTGCAGGAAAGGGATAGGGCAAAGTTTATTTATACTATTTAACTTTTTTCAAAATAACAATACTGTTTGGAGCTAAGGACAAACTTTGGTTCATATTTGTTATAGCTTCCCTATTTCCATTTGAGTAACCAGAACCGCCATATTCTTTGGCATCACTGTTAAATACTTCTTTCCAATTACCGTTTTGTGGAAAACCATAGTATTCATAATTTTTATAATGAAATCCTTGACCAAAATTTTTAATTACAAGAGCTTCATCTTTTCCAAGTTTCAAGTGGTGAATATGAACATTGTGGTTATTGTCTTTATAAGTTCCAACTATATCGCCTGATTTCAAAGCCGGTATTTCTTGTAACAATTTTGCCATATCCTTACTGAATGTTTCCATTTGAGTTGCAATATTTTTAAACAGACCTTCTGGTTTTACTCGACCTAAAATTGAATCAGGACGTGCTACAGATTCTAAAGTATCGTAACCTTTTTCTGCAACTATTCTATTGGCAAAATTCGGATCTTTTGCCCTTTGTTGTTTTTCTCCTGAAAATTCTCTGAAGAATTTGAAATTTGACAAATCAGCTTCGTCATCACCTTGGAAATACATTTTAGGTCCAGGGATTGTCAAAACTGTACCTAAAGCCAACTTTTGTTTTGCTATTGCTGTCATAAACGCATTTGTTAAATCATCTTTACTTATAAAATCATTAATTCCCAAATTTCGTTCGGCGAGCGCAAGTTTTGTATCATCCATTGTTGCAAAATCTTTTGAAACGACTAATTCTGCCAATTTTTGACCTGCTCTTGCAGCATTTTGACCTTTTTCAGCATCACTGTTTCCCTTTGATTTTACAAACAAGTTCAACTGACGAACCATTACTTTTGGAATCAATCTTGTACCATCCTCATTACCGATTTCGTCATGGCTCATTACATATTTTACGCGGTGTTGAGAAGCTTTTAGTCTATTGTCCAAATCGTCTAGTAAGTTTGCCCCTGGAGCAAGCACAGCATTTTTAATTGTATGCATCAACCTAAAGTCCCATTCGCTGTCGAAGCCAATATTTACAGGAGTTGAACGCCATCCCTTATTTGCAATAAAATCAACTTGCGTATCAATAAAATCAAGTTCTTCTTTATGTGAAATAGGAGCATCAACATATCTTGTTACAGATTCTTTGTTTTCACGTCCGTCTTCTGCAATAATAAATACATTCGGATTGTGTTCATTAACTTCTGTTACGATTTGTTTAAGCAAATAATCAGAACCGCAAAGTTTAGTCATGTCAAGTCTTAAGCCATCAACTTTAAATTCATTTGCCCACCAAAGAGCCGCATTTGCCATCCAATCTCTAACATATCTGTTATTTTGACCTTCATAGTTGAATTCTCCGCCGAACTGTCCTGAACCTTTTTCATAAGGACCTGTTTGCGCTAAATAATCGCCGTCAGGTCCCATATGGTTTGGAACCATGTCCATAATTACGTTCAAACCTTTGCCGTGAGCATAATCAACCAAACTCTTTAATTGTTCAGCCCCGCCTAACTTTTCGTTTACAGCGAACTTATCTACGCCATCATAACCCCATTGCTTAGAAAAAGTATTTTCAACAGGTAAAAGTTCAACTGCAGTTGCAACGCCACGCTTTGCTATGACATCTATTCGTTTTTTTGCAGTTTCAAAATTACCTTCCTCAGAAAGTGTCGGAATATTTATTTCATCAATAACTAAGCCTTCCAATCCTCTTTGAAGTTCATCAGGTTTTCTTACAATTCTGCGAGGGTCTTTGCCTTCAAGCCAGTTTGTATTTTCCCATTTATAATTATCTGTATCATAAATAGTACTCCAACCGTTAATATCTTCTTGTTTTTTTGCATAAGGATCTTTTACCAAATTAATATTATTGTCCTTATCTACTACAATATATCGGTATGGCATGCCAGGCTTTGCGTCAACATCAGTTTTTTCATAAACACCATCGCCTTTGTTATCCATTGGATAAACTGATGATTTATCATCATTCGGCAAAACATTTTTTACGGTTAAAGCTGTTCCAGCAGTTGCTAAAATTTGAACAACTCTATCTCTTATAGCCCCAAAACCTTCACTAATATTTTTACCGACTTCTACAAAAACGGCCTTTGCATCAGGAAAAGAAAATAACTTAAAATTAGTTTTCCCTGTTTCTTTAAAATAATTTGCACCCCAACTCACATGTTCAGACCAATTTCTTTGAAAAGTCGGTCTTGTCTGATTGTTTTGTAAGTTTTGTTTTCTTTGAATTCCTGAATTAATTTTCTCTATTCTCATTTTTGCTCCTAATACACACTTATTTTTTCAGTTCTGTTTTTTTGCTTTTGTTGGGCTGAAAGCCCAACCTACTTTTGTTTTTAAGGGACAAACCCTCACCCGAATTTCTAAGTTTCGCATGCCTCAACTTGAAATTCTACCCCCTCTCATGTAGAGGAGTAATTAGATAAAAACTCGTAAAAAAATTTTTTGCTACTCTTTTTCAGATTTGTAACCAAAATTCTTTAGAATTTTATCTTTTTTTCTCCAGTCCTTTTCTACCTTCACTTCCAAGCCCAAAAAGACTTTCTTTTCAACTATATTTTCTAATTCCAAGCGAGCATCCGTTCCGATTTTTTTGAGCAAATTACCGCCTTTTCCAATCAAAATCCCTTTTTGGCTTTTTTGTTCACAAAATATTGTTGCATAAATCCTATCAATATCTTCTTTTTCTTCGTATCTTTCAACCTTGATTGCAACCGAATGTGGAATTTCATCTTGCGTATTCAAAAGCACTTTTTCACGAATAATCTCTTCAGCAACTGAGCGCATATTCTCTTCTGTTACAACATCTTCCGGATACAAATAATCACCTTCAGGAAGTTTTTTGAAGATATTAGAAAGTAATGTGTCTTTGTTTCTGCCAGTTTTTGCAGAAATTCTAACAACAGGAATATTTTCTTCAAACAAAGTTTTGTATGAAATCAAATTTTCCTCAACTTTTTCAGTTTTCTTTAGTTTATCGACTTTATTCATAACAAGCACTACAGGAATTTTACTTTGTTTCAAAATATTTTCCACTATCCACTTATCGCCTTTTCCGGCAGGTTCTGAACCGTCAACCAAGAATAAAACCAAATCAGCGTCAGGAACTGCAACTTTAGCTTCATCAAGTAAAAACTCGCCAAGCTTGTTTAAAGGTCTATGTACCCCCGGAGTATCAACAAAAATAATTTGTCCCCTATCCTCGGTTAAAATACCTTTAATACGTTTTCTTGTTGTTTGCGCCTTATCTGTTGTAATAACAATCTTTTGACCTAAAATCTGGTTTAAAAGAGTTGACTTACCAACATTGGGACGACCTAAAATTGCTACAAATCCACACTTTTTCATATATTCAGTATATCAAAAACAAAATTTCAATTTGCATTTGTAAAGCTTTGTTAAGATAAAGTCAATTTTTTATGGCATGGAAACTTTATATAGATAAGGGATATTAAATTAAGGATATTATTATGGGATTTGAAATTTATAATACTTGGAATACGCCTAATTGGAGTATGCCTATGTTTGGAGACTTTAATAATTCATTCAATTTTTCAAACGAAAATATTTGGACTATGCCAAATAGTTCTACTACCACTTCTACCACCGCATCAACAGATAATGAAACTTACGAACAATACAAAAAACGTATGGAAAAAGAAGCTAAAGAAGCCGAAACAAGCTCTGGCAATGCAGAATTAAATACAATTAAAGAAGATAAACTAAAAGAATTAAAAATAACTGAAACTTTGGGAAAAGCAAAAGCTGAAAAAGCACAACTTGAAAAAACAGAAAAAGCAGACGGTTCAGGCACAAAAAGAACTCCTTATAAAAAACAAGGTTTTTGGGGTAAAGCTGCAAGATGGGGCTCAAACTTACTAACCGCTGGTCTTAATATGGGTAAACAACTTTTAGGATTTGAAAAAGACGGCAAATGGAATTGGAAAAAATGTGCAACAAACGTAGGTTTAACCGCACTCTGCTTTGTTCCGGTAGTTGGTCCTGTTGCAAGACTTGGTTTGGCAACAGCAGGTCTTATTGGCGGTGGTAAACAATTAGTTGAAGGCATAAAACAATTTAACAAAGTTAAAAATAGCGATAATGATGAAGCTATTGATAATGCTATACAAGATATTCTCGGAGGAGGTACAATTATAATCGGGTCTACTTGTGGTTTACGAGCTATCGGAAAAGGGGCTACAAATGCCGTAACTTCTCAATCAAGAACATCTTTAGTCGGTAAAGGATGGCAAAAATCTACACAATTCTTAGCTGATACGTTTGTTAATCCGTTAAAAGCCACAGTTCAAGCGGTTAAAGCAGATGCAGTGTCTATTTCTCAAAACGGATTGTTAGGTAGCTTTAAACAAAGTACAAGCATTTTAAAAAACAAAGAAACAATGCAAAAACAAGAAATCAATAACTCTATTAATGAGCGATTGACAAAAGTTGATGCAAAAATCAAAGAATTACAAGAATGGCAAAAATTAAACGGTAAACTTTCTCAAAACGACAAACAATACTTGGCAACACTTAAAGAAGAAAAATTCTTATTGGAAAGAAATAAGTCTGAAATGAGCAACTTCTTTGAAGGTCAAATTAAAGAAAAAGCAATTTATGACAATTTAAAAGAAAATAATTCAGGCGCAAAAGCAATTACTAGAATGGAAAATAGAAGCGTATCCGCTAATCCTAACAAAATTCAAGGTCAAGTATTGTCTGATAAACAATTGGCAACATTCTATTCAAGAATCACAAAACAACAAAATGCATATAATAAAGCTTTGAATAAACTTATTGACACTCAAAACAGAGTAATGAGAAGATTGGCAGAAAAACCTAATCAAAATCTTGTAGAATTGAACCGTTATGTCCCAAATAGAGAAAAACTAACCTGGTGGCAAAAAAATGTTAGCAAGAAAAATACTTATCAAGTTGCGATTGGGAATAAGGGATTCTATATGCCTGATTTGCGCACAGGAAAAGCTCTAATTACGCCAACTATAACAGTTACAGGTTGTGATAATTTGTTTACGGATTCTGTACACTCAGCACCATTATTTTTCGGAGAAGATTACACAAAAGATGAATTTGAAGCAGAAATTAAAAACTATGATGCACAAATAGCACTATTAGAAGCCGCTGAAAAGAAATTTGATAATTGCAAAAATGTTGAAGAAGTAAACGCTTTAGTAAAATCTTTGCAAGAAGAAACAACTCAAAGCGCAGAAGAAGCAGCACCTTCTCCAGAAAAACCGGAAGAAAATCAAGAAGAGGAACAAGCCGCATAGTGTTATTTATTCATAACCACCATTTCACAATTTTTGCAATCAAAAATAAGCGGATAGGTTTTGCCGAATTCATCTTCAAGAAGTAATTTTTGCGGTGATTTACACATATTGAGTGCATATTTTATACAATGTTTTGTGCGCATTAGTTCTATCGGATGTTCCGGAAATTTTTCTTCCATTGCAGGTTCTAAAACGTTACTTCCACACTTAGAATAGAATTCTTTCGCCTCATTATTAAAAACATTGCCCCTGTAATCAACTTGTTTTTTGTAATATGGCACATAACTTAGAGGTTTTTGAATTTCTCTTTTATATTGTTTCAAACGTTCAGTCATAAGTTGTTCGAAAGCTTGACGGCGAAGCTGATTTATTGCACTAACAGGCATGAACGGAAGTTCTGTCGTGATTTTTATATCGAAGATATAAAAATCGCTTTCACCTGTTTTAGAAAACTGTTTTACAAAAGTTTCTTTCATTTTGTCAGGATTATTTGGATGTTCACCTTCTAGTGGCAGAGTGATTGAAATGTTGTTTTCGTCGGTGAGAGTTAATAGAAACCTCTCCCTAACCCCCTCCTCAGAAGAGGGATTAACCTCAACTCGTACACCAATTTGTCGTTTAACTGGTTTAGATAGTAATTTTTCAAACTCAACATCAAGATTTCTATATACCTTATCACCGACTTTCAACTTAATTTTCTTATTAGGATAAATAACAAGCAGGACTCCCTCTCCTCGGGGGAGGGTAGGGGTGGGGGCTTTTAGGATAACTTTATTCACCAAACATCCATCACTTTCCACTACTAGTCCATCTTGCGCATGCACTTCTTTATCCGTTTTTATAACAAAACAATCTTTTTTAACTTCAACAACTTCGCCCAAATATTCACCTTTTGACTTTGGCGAAACGAAATTAAAACAATCCTTGCGCTTTTCTAAAAAATAGTCAGTAAATCCGCGATTAAAACTTTTTTCAGGATTTGGATTAAAAGGATAAACACATTTCCCAGAACTTATTTTTTCAGAACATTTATCTAACTCTTGTCGATAATAAGCTGTAACATTTTTGACATAACTTGTTTCTTTTAACCGACCTTCAATTTTAAAAGAAAAAACACCGGCATCAACCATTTCTTTTAAATGTTTTGAAGCGTTAAAATCTTTTAAACAAAGTGCATGTATATCTTTTGCAAGGATTTTACCTTCTGTTGTTTTAACCGTATATTTTTTACGACAAGGTTGCGCACATTCACCACGGTTTGCAGAACGTCCGCCTATAAATTGGCTTAAATAACATTGACCGCTATAAGAAACGCACAATGCTCCATGCACAAACGCTTCCAATTCAAGATTCGGGTTAGCTTTATGTATTTCTCTGATTTTATCTAAGGAAAGTTCTCTCGCTAAAACAACTCTTGAAACGCCAAGTTTATCAAAGAATAAAACTTTTTCAACATCACGATTATCACACTGTGTACTCATGTGTATTGCTAAATTAAGAGAATTTCTTCCATTTTGTTGTGGTGCATTTTGCAATTCCATCAACTTATTTAACAAGCCCATATCTTGAACGATAACCGCATCAACGCCGATATCATCAAGTTTTTTGACCAATTCTACAGCTTCATCCAATTCTTTGTCGTTCAAAATCGTATTTACTGTAACAAAAACTTTTGCCCAAAATTTATGTGCATAATTAACGACATCTTGAATATCTTCAAGCGAATTTGGCGCATTTCGTCTTGCACCAAAACAAGTTGCGCCCATATAAACAGCATCTGCTCCACAATTAATAGCTTCAATTGCGGTTTGCTTATCTTTTGCAGGTGATAAAAGTTCGGTTTTCATAATTTGAGGAGAATAAGGTAATAGGGTAATAAGGGAATAAGGGATTTAAATATATTCAATTAATAAAAAGTTTTATATAAGAAATTTATAACCTCTTATTCCATTATTCCCCTATTACCTTATTCCCTTTCCTACCCCCCCATCCTATTTCCAAAAATCTTCTTCAAGAACGCTCCAAATCCGCCATTTTCTGAGCCGTTCTTGTATTTCTCATAATTATCGGCAACAAATTGATTCCTTGGGTCTATTTCTTTCAAACTGTCCATATATTCCATAGCACCGTAATTATCTCCGATAGATTCTCTGAATTCAGCTAATTTTTGTAATGCGTTTTTGTTTTTAGGGTCAACATCAACTAAGCGTTCGTAAAATTCGCTTGCCTTAGTTTTATCGCCTTCGGTTTCTAGCAAAACTGCAATAGTTTCAATTAAATCTACATTTTTATCATCAAACCTGTAAGCTGTTAAATATTCGTTCAACGCAACATCTTTATCACCGCGAACAATATTATATTTACCCCAGTTTATGTGTTCATTGAAGGAATCTTCTAACTTTTCATAAATCAAGGCGCGCATTTGATAAATCAATGGTGAATTTGGATCTAGTTTTGCGTATTCATCAATTTCTTTAAACGCATCTTCTGACATACCTTTTTGAAAATAATATTGAGCCAAAAGAGCATGAAAAGTTTTATCATTTTTGTAATTTTCTTGATTACGTTTAAGGATTTCAAATCCTTCGTCATTTTTACCTAAATCAAATAAAGCTCTTGCTTTTGTTAAATCGTGTTGAGTTAATTCTAATGCTTTTTCAGGTTGAGAGTTTCTAATATAATAACCTGCTAAAATTTCTTCAAAATCTTTAAAGCCACAATCTTTTCTTCCGCGCTCAAGAACTTGAATTGCAGAAATTATGCCTTCGGTTTTTTCATAAAGCTCTGCTAATTTTAAATACACGACAGGATTTTTATCATCATAATCTGAAATTTTTAAGTATTCATCAATAGCATCTGTAATTTTTCCTTGACCTTCACAAAGTCCTGCATATAAATATCTTGCAGGAAGAGCTTCTTGTTGGTCTTTTGCGTGCTCAATCGCTTTTTTATAGTCATTTCTTGCATGGCTCATTTGTTGTTGAAGCGCATGCAAATTTCCTCTTAGCAAATAATACTTGAACCTGTCTTCATGACAGAACAAGTCAATCAACTGTTCGTGCGCCAAAATATTTGGCGGATCGATTTCTAAAATCTTGCCGTAGTAAATCTTTGCATCATCCTTTTTCTCTAAAATTAACGCAACATGCGCAAGTTTGGTCAATAATTCGACATCATTTTGTTTATGCGAAAGCTGTTTTTTATACTCTGTATAAGCTTCTTCATATTTTTCATCTTGTTCAAGTTGTTCTGCTAAGTTCATTTTATTCTCCTAGTTAAATTTATTTTGAGCAACTGCCATACCGTCTTTAAAATAGCATGAAATTCCTTCTTTTGCTTTTGAAATTGCACCTTTTAGTGTTTCTAATTCCTCTTTTGAGAAGTTTTGAAGAACAAATACTTCTGAAGGAATGTTAGGTTGCGGACCTATACCGATTTTTAGTCTTGCAACATTTTTTGTTCCAAGATGTTGAATAACAGATTTAATACCATTGTGACCGCCATCAGAACCATTTGGACGGAATCTGATTTTACCGATTTCCAAAGATAAATCATCGTATACGATTAAAACATCTTCTATTGGAATTTTATAATAATCCATAACCGCACGCACTGCCTCACCAGATAAGTTCATGAAGGTAGTCGGTTTAATTAATAAATAATCTTCTGTGCCTGTTCTTAAATTTGTCATAAGACATTTAAGACGTGAATTTTCTCTGAAATTCAAATTCTCATTAAGAGCAAAACTGTCTACAAGCATAAAACCTGCGTTATGTCTTGTAAAAACGTATTTATCACCTATGTTTCCTAAACCTGCAATTAATTTCATCTCTAAGCCCTAAAATCCTTCAAGAAATGTTCTTCCTTTGTATCCTTTCCTCCATAAATCTTGCGGTTGCAATGAGTGTTTGGAGTTACAATATCACGCAATACTTTTAACAAAGCATCTGTTAAAGAATCCTGTTCAGTAGCATCAGTGTCTCCACTTATATAACGCCCGGCAAAATCTTCATGGTTGCTATCATAATATTTATCAAAAACAAAAATTCTTGAATTAATAGCCTTTTGGTTGTCTATTTTATCAGCAGATTTTTGAAGAGAAAAAGTATATGTATCTGTAACCAACTTTCCTGAAGGAATATCAGAACCGTATCTATATGACCTCTCAGCGGTTAATGCCAAAACATTCTTATCAAAATTTGAAGTTAGCTTTCTTAACAAGTCTGCTAATTTATCTTGCTTGTTTTCCTGCATACATTTTTTAGCAAATTCACCCCAAAAATCTCTTTCTGTCAAACGAGCATATTTGCAATAAGCATTCGGCAATTTTGATTTAAAATTTTGCTTATTTGCAGAATTGTTTTGAATTGAATTATTTTGTACTGCTGAAATTCTCATGTTTATCTCCATTTATATTCTATATTCGCTTATAAATTGTTCACTCGCTTTTTGTTTATTTCCAAAAATTGCCCTATTTGCAGGCATGATTGGGTCAATAATATTCTCCAACGCTCTTAAAATTACTGTCGCCAAAGAATCAGATTCTATAAAACCTACGTCGCAATTTACTTTTGTTTTATTACCTGATTGTTTCACAACAATATTTTTAGGATTAATTGCCCTTTCTACATAAACATCTTTTGTTTTTGATTCAGGATGCAAAGAAAAAGTGTATTCGTCCGTATTTACATTTTTACTATGCGTTAAAACAAGTAAATTCTCATCTGAATTAGCTTTTAATTTATCCAAAGCACTTTTCAAACGACTTCCTGTTCCTTCTTTAAAACATTGTTCTGCAAACTCGTTCCAATAATCTTTATAACCGTTTGTATATTTATAATTTATCGGTGGAAGTTTTGATTTAAAATTTGTGCTATTTATTTGACTTGTGATTGGCGATACATTCATGACTTGATACTCCTTTAGGGAAATCCCTCTCCCCAGGAGAGGGATTTCCCGACACTTGCCGGTAATTTTTATTAATTATTTGAACCTTCTCATGTTTTTCATCATTTGATGAGCCGTAAGTTTCGCCCCCGCTTGTCCCATCTTGCCCATCATTGAACCCATGTTTTTTTTGACGTCAGAAAAACCTTTCATCATTTTACGCATTTGCTCAAATTGATTTATAAACACATTTACATCGTGCAAAGGAAGTCCTGAACCTTCCGCAATTCTTTTTTTGCGTGAAGAATTCATAAGTTCAGGGTGCTCGCGTTCTTCAGGCGTCATGCTTTGGATAAATACTTCAATGCGTTTAAACTGTTTTTCGCTTTCGTGTGAAAGTTTTTGTCTATCGTCTTTTGAAATTTTTAAACCCGGAATCATTCCCAAAAGTTGGTCCATTGAGCCGAACATTTTCATTTGTGATTGCATTTTTAGAAAATCGTTAAAAGAAAATTCAGCTTTCGCCATTTTCTTTTCCATTTCTTTTGCAGTCTTTTCATCAAAAACTTCTTGCGCACGTTCTACAAGCGATACAATATCACCCATTCCTAAAATTCTTGTCGCCATACGTTCAGGATAAAAATCTTCTAACGCGTTAAGTTTTTCACCTGTACCTGTTAATTTAATCGGTTTATGTGTACAATAAACGACGCTCAATGCCGCACCACCACGAGAATCGCCGTCTAATTTTGTTAAAACTAAACCTGTAATGCTTAATTGCGCATCAAAATTCTCTGCTACATTAACAGCTTCTTGACCGGTCATAGAATCAATTACGAGCAATTTTTCGGCAGGATGAAATACTCTATCAATCAAAAGCAATTCTGCCATCATATCAGTGTCAATTTGTAAACGGCCTGCAGTATCTAAAATAAGTGTATTAAAACCTTTATCCTTTGAGTAACTAATCGCGTTTTGGATGATTGTCTGAACATCTTTTGAATCATTTTCAGAATAAACCTCAACCCCGATTTGCTCACCCAATGCTTTTAACTGAGTAATTGCAGCCGGTCTGTAAACGTCACAAGCAACTAAAAGCGGGTTTCTGCCTTCTTTTTTAAGCTTAACGGCAAGTTTAGCAGAAGATGTAGTTTTACCGCTACCTTGAAGACCCAACATCATGATTAGATTTGGATGTCCTGAAAAATCAAGCGGTTTGACTTCTTTGCCTAAAAGTTCGATTAATTCATCATGAACGATTTTTACAAGTTGTTGCGACGGATTAACACCGGCTAAAACATTTTCACCCTCGGCTCTATCTTTAATATTAGAAATAAATGCTTTTACAACTCTCAAGTTAACATCAGCTTCTAATAATGCGCGCCTGATTTCACGTAAAGCATCCTGCATGTTTTCTTGAGTCAATTCTTTTTGACCGGCTGTTTTTGCAATAATATCTTGTAATTTATCCGATAATGAGTCAAACATTTGCGATACATCCTTAATTAACGATTTTACTAAACGGATTGTAACACAAACATTAATAATATTGAATAATCAGAAAAATTTAACTTACAAACGCTCTTGCAAGAAGCTCCGCAGGTTCAGCTATTGCTGTTGAATATTCTATAAATTCATTATCAGGCGCAAAATATTTACGCATGGCAGAACGGTTTGTTATCTTTTCATAACAAACATACGAATCAACATTGTCCTTCAAGTAGCCAGCAAAAATCCGCTGCTTGTGGGACAAATTATAGTCCTTCAAGTTTTTGACGATATACATATACCTATATTATATATCATATTGATATAGATTTGCATAATAATGCAATAAATGTTTACAATGCGCATAAATCATTTTAAAAGATTAAAATCCCTCATTTACATTCAAATCTTTATTTGATAGTATTTAATGGGGGATTTTTTATGAAAAAGAAAGCTTCTTTATTAACTTTAGCATTACTGTTATTTTCAACTTGTGCTTATGCAGGTGAAAATAATGATTTGAGAACTTTGTTTTTGAATAATAAAGCAAATATTTGCGGTATCAATCTTAGAACTTTTAACGCTCAAGATTTAAACGGCAATGAAATTATTGATGAAGATGAAGTTAGCGGAAATTTTCTTAATGCGATTGACAGATTAGATGAAATAAAAAATCTTGGTATAAATACACTTCACGTTCTACCTATAACTCCGGTAGGAAGACTTAAAGCTCTTGGAACGGCAGGTTCAGTTTATGCAGCGGAAAATTTTTGGGATATAAATCCTCAGTTGGTTGATAAAACTTCAAAACTTACAGATGTAGAACAGGCAAAAAAGTTTGTTGATGAATGTCATAAACGAGGAATTAGAGTTATAATTGATCTTCCAAGCTGCGGTGCTTATGATTTGTTTTTAACTCATCCTGAATTATTTATAAAAGATGATAGACAGTGTTCAATTGTTCCTACTGATTGGACGGATGTAAGATTGCTTAAAACAGGCAATAACAAAAAACTAAATCAAGATGTAATAGATGCTCATAAAAAGTTTGTTGATTTAGTTTTATCAATTGGCGCAGATGGAATAAGAGCGGACGTTGCAACAATTAAACCTTCAGCTTTTTGGGAAGAAATTATTAAGTACACCAGAAGTAAAGATCCTGAATTTATGTTCCTAGCTGAAGCGTCTGATTCTTGGAGAGAACCTCCAAGTCAATATGCAGAATTTACACCTTACGATAAATTACTTCAAGCAGGATTTGACGGTTATTACGGTAGCTTTTTTAACTTGAAAGAGTGGAATGCAGAGCAATTTATGGAACATATCAAGTTTAATTTAAAGTTGCTTGATTCATACAAAGCACCAAAAAGTGTCATTATGAGTTTTACGACTCATGATGAAGTCAGTCCTGTTGTTTTACATGGCGAAAACTTCTCAATTATGATTTCTTGGCTGGAAGCAACTTTACCATTCAATCCTTATTGTATTGATGGTTTCTTTACAGGTGATGAGTATTTGTATTCTTGGGCAAACACTAAGGCTCAAAAATCAGAAACAGATGATGATACTTATTTTGTGCACCGCGGAAAATTAGACATTTTCAATTTCTCAAGAAAACCTGACGGTAAAAATGAAAGAATTTTGAATAACTTTAAAGAAGCTTTGGCTTTTAGAAATGATAATTTAGATTTAGTAACAAAAGGTGATTTTACAGAACTAAAAACAGGCAATGACAAAGTTTTTGCATTTACTAGAAAATTGAATAAAGAACAAATAATTGTTGTTGGTAATTTGGATTTTAAAAATCCCCAAAATAAAATTACAATAAAAGATAAAAGCATAAATAAAAAGAATGTATTGGACGTAATTACGGGCAATGATAATATAAAAGCCGGTCATAAACGTTTATTTACGGATTTAGATGCAGGCGAAATTAAAGTTTTGATGATTAAGGAAAGGAAATAATATATGCAGGATAAAATTGTAGTAACAGGCATGCGCCCAACAGGCAAACTTCATTTGGGCCATTATTTAGGTGTAATAGAAAACATGTTAAAACTCCAAGATGAGTACAGATGTTTTTATTTTATAGCAGACTGGCATGCATTGACTACAAAATATGATAAAACGGAATCTTTAAGACAAGATGTGATTGATGTTGCGATAGATTGGCTTGCTAGCGGAATTAATCCTGAAAAATCAACAATCTATGTACAATCTTTGATTCCTGAAATTGCAGAACTTCATATTTATTTAAGCATGATTACTCCTCAAAACTGGGTTGAAAGAGATCCAAATTTAAAAGATATGGCAAAAATCTTACACTCAAAAGAAGGTTTCGCATCTCAAATTAATTATGGCTTGATGGGTTATCCTGTTCTTATGACAGCTGATATTTTAGCGTTTAATACTGATTTTGTACCTGTTGGTATTGATCAGGTTGCGCACGTTGAATTAACAAGAGATATCGCAAGAAGATTTAATAATATTTATAAAACTGATTTCTTTAAAGAAACAAAACCTTTGTTGAACAATTGTTCTTTGATTTGTGGTTTAGACGGTAATAAAATGGGCAAATCTTTCAATAATGATATTAAAATTGCTGATACTGAAGAAGTAACTGCGAAAAAGATTATGTCTGCAATTACTGATAGAAGCAGAATGAGAAAAGATGATTTGGGTCATCCTGATGATTGTGAAGTAGCTTTCAAGTATTGGAAGATTTTTGGAAGCGAAGAAGATGTTAATACAATCAGATGTGAATGTGAAAAAGGTCAACGCGGATGTGCAGATTGTAAACGTCAATTGGGCGCAAAAGTTAATGAGAAATTTAAAGAAGTTAGAGAAAATCGAAGATACTATGAAGCTCATCCTGAAATCGTTGAAAAGATTTTGAACGAAGGTTCAGCGAGAGCAAGAGAAGAAGCTCAAAAAGTTCTAAAAGAAGTTAGAAAATTTGTAAGAATGTATTGATAAATTTAATGGTGCGCTAAAATTAGCGCACCATTAAATTACACTAGCAAAATTTATTTTTTCAGTTTTTATAAATAGCATGAGAATAACAAACACTATTAAAACATTTTGTCTTGGATGTACTATGTTAGCACTGCCAATGACTACGCATAAAATTTTTGCACAAAATCAAATAGATGTTGATGATTTTGTTATTGTTACGGCTCCACCGGAAGGAACAACTGATAAAGAAGTACTCCTTGGAGCTCCAAATCCGCATGTCAAAATAAAAGGCGAAGATAAAACCGCAAAATTTGTAGTTGATTTAAGCAAAAATGTACTGTACAAATACAATCTTCAAGGGAAACCTGAAACCGCTTACATGATAGCAAGCGGGAAACCTGAAACTCCTACGACCAAAGGCGTCAGAGTCGTTACGCATACAGAAACCTATCCTTACAAAACAGCTCCTTGGAGCACAAAAAGAAGGCGTAATCCCGGTGCTTACGGACCAAAAATCATTTTGTTAAACAGAATTGATACAAAAACAGGTGAACAAAGCGAAATCGGAGAATTTATACACGGAAACAACAATTTTGACAGCCTTGGTCGATATATTTCACACGGTTGCATGAGAATGGACAACGAAGTCATAAAACAACTTGCCTCAGAAGCAAAACGCGGAGATATTGTTATTATCAAATAACAAAGATTTAATATTTTTTATTTACCAAGGCGTCATGCGCTGCATTTTCAATCGTATCATCCAACGGTTCAGGTTTTGAACCTAACGCTAATTCGATTAAATAATCTGCAAACTGTGGATTTTTAGGTAAAAACGAACCGTGCAAATATGTTCCGAAAACATTTTTGTATCTTGCACCTTCGCTTTTATCTTGACCATTGTTACCATGCCCGATAACAACCTGACCGATAGACTCCGTTTTTCCTTGTAAATAAGTTAAACCGCTGTGATTTTCAAATCCAACCAAAGTATTTGGTTGGACTAAATCCGTATGAACCGTAACATTGCCGATAAATCTTTTATCTCCTGCAACCGTATAAACATCTAAAAGACTTATACCGAGAAGTTTTTCTCCGTTATGCGGTTGATAATAATGTCCCATTAATTGATAACCGCCACAAATTCCAAGAAAAACAGACATTCTGTCACGTTCTGCAGTCAAAAATTCTTTATGTTTTTGTAGTTCTTTAGATACTGCAATTTGTTGTAAATCTTGGCCACCACCAATAAAATACATATCGTGTTCAGTAATTTTATCACCGACATTAATTTCATCTATTTCAATTTCAATTCCGCGCCACTCACATCTTTTTTTGATAGCCAAAATATTACCGCCATCACCATAAATATTAAGTAATTTAGGGTATAGATGCGCAAGTTTGATTTTCTTATTTGGCATTACACACCTGCCATTTCTTTAATCAATTTTACAGATTTTTGGCGTTTATTTGTATGAGTTTTTATGTATTCGTCCAACAAATCAAAACAAACCTGACAAACTTTTTCTGTGGCTTTTCTATCATATTCGCTTTCATATTCAAAATCAAATTGAAGCATAGCTTGTAAGAAGTCACGTATTTTGTTGTGCATTTTAAGTTTCACGCCCAAATGTTCGTTACATTCTTTGCAAATAATTCCACCCATAGAAGAAGAAAAATACATTTCCTCGTCCAAAACCTGTTCTCTGCAGCAAAGGCAAGTATCTAATTCAACACAAAAACCCATAATCAAAAGCATTTTCAGTTGGAATTTTATTGCTGCAATTAACATATCTTTTTTTTCTACGGAATTTGAAATTCTGTTTAAGGCCTTATAAAGAAGTTCATAAATTTCCTTAGAAGCAGATTCCGAGCCTTCGCCGAAATTCATTACAACTTCTGAAATATAAGAAGAAAGCATAAGTTTATCCATATCTTCTCTTGTTTTCCGAAAATGATTTACTGTTTGCGCTTGAACGATTGTATCCATAGAACGACCTTTTAAAAGCTGCAGACTATTAGCAACAAGCAAATCCATTCTTGCACCCAATTTGCTTTTAGGTTTCTTTATGCCTTTTGCAACACCTTTAATAAGTCCATTGTCTTTTGAATACATAACAATGATTTTATCCGCATCGTTCAAATTATAAGATTTTAAATTAATAGCCTCTGTAACGTAATTATTCATAATAAGCCTTAGTACCCTGATATACTCCTCTAAATATTTTTTCTAACTCAGATTCATCATTTGAATTATTTAATGCTTCTTCTTGTGAAATACAACCTTTGTCGGTTAATATTGCTAAAGATGTATTCATTGAAATCATATTATCGACTGTATTATCGCGCAACAATTCATAAATTTCATCAGTATTATCCTTGTTTATATAATCCTTGATAGTTGAAGTTACAACCATGATTTCGCAAGCCGGAAACCTCTTTTTAGCTTGTTCCGAATATACAAGTTTTTGTGCAATAGTAGCACGTAGTGTTTCGGATAATTGCTTCCTTATCAAATATCTATTTGATTCTTCAAACATGTTTACAATACGGTTAATAGTTTGAACCGCATCATTTGTGTGAAGCGTTGAGAATACTAAGTGACCCGTTTCAGAAGCTTTTAATGCAGCCTCCATTGTTTCTTTGTCTCGGATTTCACCAATAAAAATAACATCAGGGTCTTGTCTTAGAGCATATTTTATACCGTCAGAAAAGCTTCTGGTATCAACTCCTACTTGACGCTGTGAAACAATACTTTTTTTACATCCAAAAACATATTCAATAGGATCTTCAATAGTAATAATGTGCCTTGAACTTGTCAGGTTAATTTGATTAACCAACGATGCAATTGTAGTTGATTTACCACTACCGGTAGGACCAGTTACAAGCACAATACCATTTTGATATTGAACAATAGAACTCAATATTTCAGGCAGTGCTAAATCTTTCAATTGAGGAATATTATATGTAATATTTCTTATAACTAAGGCAGGCAAACCTAATTGACGATTATAATTAATCCTAAAACGAGAACAACCTTTAATTTCGTACATAAAATCTACGTCGCAAAGAGTCAATATTTCATCTCTAATTGCAGTTGGAGCAATTTCTAATATAGCATTATCCAATTCTTCTTTTGTAAGTGCAGGCATATTAGTTTTCTTGATAAAACCGTTTTTCCTTATAAATGGCGGGTGACCAACCTTTAAATGCTCATCAGAAGCACCTGTTGCGACTGCACTTTTTAAAAATTGAATTATATTGAAATTCTCTCCCATACATATCTCCTCCATCTTATCGTATCATTAGAGAAAATTTTTGACAAGAATTGTAACAATATAAAGAAAAAAAAGAGCCTTAATAAGGCTCTATGGAATTAAGAATAGCTGGAAGTATGAAAAAGATTTATAATTATATTTAACTTGATATCTCTCAGAAAAACTATTAGGTAGTTGGGGAATATTTGCGCAATAATTTTTAACAATTTGCTTGTAATAAAAATATTGTCATGTTAATATGAAACAGTCGGACTACTAAAAAACGCTTTATATGAGCAAAAATTAATTTAGCAAGCGACGAGTACAAGGGGCGGAATGAACCGTCAAAGAGTACGAGAAGTTGACTGAAAAAGCGACTGAATATATGGACTAGTTAGTCGAATATCAGAAAAGCGATTTGTTGGAGTAAATCACCAACCTACAAGACTCTTTGAAGAAGAAATTTCAAACCACAAGAAAAAAGGATAAGTAAAATGAACACAGATCCAATAGCAGATATGCTAACAAGAATCAGAAACGCTAATTTAGTTTCTCACCCATCAGTAGAAATGCCATCTTCTAAATTGAAAGTAGCTTTGGCTAAACTTTTAAAATCAGAAGGTTTTATCACTGATTACTCTGAAAGAGCAGAAGGACACTTCAAATACTTAACAATCGAATTAAAGTATGACGAAGCTAAGAAACCTGTTATTTCAAACTTACAAAGAGTTTCTAAACCAGGTCTTAGAAACTACTGCAAAGCTAAAAACCTTCCACAAGTTTTAGGTGGTATGGGTATCGCAGTTGTTTCTACTAGCAAAGGTCTTTTAACAGACAGAAAAGCTAGAAAAGAAAACCTAGGTGGCGAAGTACTTTGCTACGTATACTAGTGCTACGCACGTAGACATTTGGTCGGTTGACATTAGTGAAATTACAAATTGGTTCAAAAACTACCAGTCAACCTCTATAGTGAAACTACTAGACCAAAGAAAATACAATACGCACGTAGACATTTGGTCGGTTGACATTAGTGAAATTACAAATTGATTCAAAAACTACCAGTCAACCTCTATAGTGAAGCTACTAGACCAAAGAAAATGTAAGTCAGGTACTCCCTGACAAATACTTAAAACAGGTTCAATTGACAGAAAAGCCTGTTCAAACAAAAAGGAGAAAATAATATGTCAAGAATTGGTAAAAAGCCTATTGAAATTCCTTCAGGCGTTGAAGTAAAAATTGAAGGAAACGTTATAACTGTAAAAGGCGCTAAAGGTACTGAATCAGTTACTTTTAGAGATGAAGTAAAAGTTTCTGTTGCTGATAACCACGTTATCGTTGAGCCAAACTCAGACGATAGAAAAACAAACGCTCTTCACGGTTTATTCAGAACTCTTATTGCAAACGCTATCCACGGTGTTTCTCAAGGTTTTGAAAAGAAATTAGAAATCGTTGGTGTTGGTTACCGTGCAGCTATGGAAGGTACTAAACTTAACATGGCACTTGGTTACTCTCACCCTGTAATTATTGAACCACCTGCTGGTATCACAATTACAGTAGAAGCTAACACTAAAATCTCTGTAAAAGGTTCTAACAAACAAGCGGTTGGTGATATTGCAGCATTCATCAGAAGCAAACGTCCACCTGAAGTTTACAAAGGAAAAGGTGTTAAATACGAAGGCGAATACATCAGACGTAAAGCCGGTAAAGCAGGTAAGAAGTAGTGCTACGCACGTAAACATTTGGTCGGTTGACATTAGTAGAATTACAAGTTGGTTTAAAAACTATGGGTCAACCTCAATAGTGAAACTACTAGACCAAAGAAAATACGGTACGCACGTAGACATTTGGTCGGTTGACATCAGTGGAATTACAAGTTGGTTTAAAAACTACAGGTCAACCTCAAAGTTAGCACTACAAACTGCTAAGACGTTAAGTCGAAAAGTCATTAGGTTCATTTATAAAATAATTTATAACGAACTTAACGCCTTAATGACCTAACGACTAAAAGACAAACACATCGCCCACATAAATCCTTGAGTGGTATCAAGCAGATTTGGGCAAAGAAAGGAAAACCAAAATGATTAAACAAGAAATTAGAAAACCAAAAGTACAAAAAAGACACCAAGCATTAAGAGTTAAGTTGGCTGGTACAACTGAATTTCCAAGATTGGCTGTTTATAGAAGCACAAAACACATCTACGCTCAATTAATTGATGATGAAAAACATGTAACAGTATGTTCAGCATCTTCAGTTGATAAAGACCTTAAAGAAAAATTGGCTCACGGTGGTAACATCGAAGCTGCTAAGGTTGTTGGCGAAGCTATCGCAAAGAAAGCTTTGGCTAAAGGCGTTGAATGTGTTGTATTCGATAGAGGCGGTTTCTTATATCACGGAAGAGTTGCTGCTTTAGCAGATGCTGCTAGAGAAGCTGGCTTGATGTTTTAATAAGAAATTGTTAAATAATTAAAAACATTATGAGGTTTGACAAATTCAAACCTCATAATGTTTTTTGTTTTAAATTTTATGATTTACTTCGTCACCAAAATTTAACTAATGACATGTACCTTAATGACTAAATAATATCACCACTTAAGAGAAATGGCAGACTTTAAATCGTTTATTAACTGGTCTAACTGCTTGCCTTCATCTTCCGAATAACCTTTTGTTGTATCTTGATGTCCCTTAACAAATTTTGCTAAATCTTTATACGCTTTACCATCAGCAATTTTTAAATATTCTGAATTTTTTTGTCCGAGTTCAGCATCTACAGCTCTTGCTTTTTCCATCAATTTGTTAGGAATAACATTACATGTTGCTTGTGGTATAGTTGTCCATTCGTTTGCAATATATTGCATTATACCTTCTTCTGGTGAAATACCATTAAAGCCTTGAATTAGTCCAACAACATTATCTGCCGTTACAAAGTTTTTATAATTGCCTTCGCCTTTAAGCATTTTTGCAGTATCGCCAGAACCTGCACCTTTTAGTTGACCATACAATTTTGCACCATTGTCATAGCCAGATTTTGACATTTTTAGCAAACTCATAGTATCTTTTTCATCCATTTTGTTATTTTTGTTTACGTCATTCCAGCCATCAGTTAGATAAACATTGTTACCTATTATATATCTATCTTTTACAGAGTCTTCTATTACACTTGTTTTCGATACAGTTACACCTGTAGTAACAAATTTGGATTCGGTAACCTTTTGTATTAAACCATTTTTTACAGCACCATCAAGGTATTTTTGTTTATCTTTTATTTTGATTCTTCCATTAAAGATTTTTTCAAATACAGCTTGCTTAGTCTTATCATCCCATTTAGCTTTGTTAGCGTCAACTTCATACAAAGCTTGATATGGCGTAATACTATTATCTAATTTACAAACTTCTTGGATGAACGCTTTATCACCCATATTTGACTTAACAAGTTCGGCAAGTCTTGCTTTTACAGCTTTAGGGTTGCGATTGCCTACTTGTTTTATTGTTTCTAAGTCACCTTTATTAAGCTCCTTTAAGACAGCTTTGAAGTACTTTTCAGCCTCTCCGGTTTTACAATCCGTTGGTAAAGCAGCTAAAACATTTACAGCACTCGCACCTTTTGGAAGCTTAGTTTTGTCTAAAGTTATCTTACCATTTTCTTCTTTCATGTAAGTTTTAACAAGAGCAAGTCTGTTTTCGTCTGAAATTGTACTGTGTACATCAACATAAGATAATAACTTATCTTTTACATCCTTATCATCAGGGAATTTTTCCAAGATTTTGTCATAAGGAACATGGTAATTTCTGTCGGTAGCAATTTTATTATCAATAAAATCTAATACTTCATTTTTATCAGACATGTTTTCTACCATATCTGCATAATGAGAAACTGTATATCTACCACCTTCTTCATTTTCAGTCACTTCGTTATACTGACCTTTACCCATATCTTCGATTTTTGTATAATTTACCAGTGCTTGTCTCATTCCTTCATTTTGAGCTACATTAAGCAGTCCTTCCATTTCTTCATAAGTTGGGCGACGGGTTGGTTTGAAGGTGTATTCTACTTGGTCATTACCGTCTTCATCTTTAGTTGTGTTTTTTTCAAAATAAGTTTCGGCAATTTCAGTTCTTGCAGCTTCTTGTTGGTTTTCAGGCAAATTGTTAATCCAATCATTAGCAACACTTAGCCATTCAGCATTTTCTAAATTGCCCTTATCTTTTGTATAAATATCTTTGATACGCGCAAGCATCGTGTTTTTAATATCATCAGACCAATCAGAGTTAGCAGAACGGTCTAATTTAGCAAGAACTTCCATGCCGTTAGCATTGATAACTGTTTTGATATCTTCATCACTAGCTTTTAAATCTTTAGCTCGTGTCATCAAGCATCTTGCAAGCTCTACATCTTTCGTATTTGCATATTCTTTAAATAACGCTACTTTCTTTTCATCTGTATCAGCAGTTTTAAGTTTATTTACAAATTCATCAAGCGTTTTTTCAGTACTTGCCCAAAAGTCGATATTACCAACGAAAGTATGATAGAACAACCTACCATCAGTACCATAATTTTGATATTTTTCATTAACATGATTAGCTTCATCAGCTTCTATTTTGAAACCATCTTCATATTGCGTATTAACTAGCGCATCTTTTAACTTAATTTCATCCGCGCTCAATTTTTCTCCGGCTTTTTCCTTTTCACGGATTTCTTGATACATGCCAGCTAAAGTTTCATGAGATGTTCTGTCATATTCTACAATAGACATGTCAACTTTGTCACCGTCTTTTGGAGTCAATGCGCTTACTACATCAGCATTTCTTGTCAACAACAAGTCTTGAACAAATGCTTTATAATCATCTGATTTTCTATCGACATAATCATCACCACGAAGTTTTTCCGCAACATTCTTAATCACTTGTTCGTTACCACCTGTCAACGTCACAAGTTCCTTCAAAGCAGCCAAATTTGTTGCCATACGTGTGGCTTTAGCTTCCGCCGTTTCATTCGTCGGAGCTGTTTTAATTTTGGCAACCGTATCCAGAATTGATTTTTCTTTAGCTTTTGCTTCTTCCAAAGTTGGTGCTGAAATCTTCACGCCACGAAGCATTTCTGTTTTAGAGTTTTGACCGTAAACAGTTTGGTACATTACTTCACCGTTAGCGTTAGTATATTTCATGTAGCTACCACCGGCTTTATATTTAGGATCCTTGAAATTCTTCAATTCATTGCCGTCTTTATCAACAGGCACACCTTTACCCATATTCAAGCCGTTTTTTGCAACCTCTATTGTAGAAGTTTTACCATCTACAAAAGTTCTTTGTTTTTTGTAATCGGATTTTACTCCATCGCCAGCCACTGGGTCTTGTTTTTCAGCATTTCCGTTTGCCTTACGTTTTTTAACACCGTTTTTTGTCCATTCTTCACCTGTTACCAATGAAGCACTTTCACCCGTAAACGCTTTTACTGAGTCATTGTCATTTTCTTTTACGCTCTTAATGGCATCATCTGTTAATTTTGTAATAAGTTTTGTACCTACTTCAATATTATTAACATCATTGATATTATTAATAACTGCAATTTGTGAAATACGGTGATTGATAGAACGAAAGTCTGTCAAAATACCTTCTTCTTCAAGCTGTTTCTTTGCAATTGTATACAGAGTTTCGCCTTTACCAACGGTATGTGTGTCATCAGCTTTAAATTTTTCTTTCAAATCATCTGTCGTATAACGGCTCTTTAGCTGTTGAATCGCACTATTATATGCCCCTCTAGGAGTTTTACCATCATCTGCAACTTGAACCGTAAAATTATTATTCTTAAGATTTGTTTTTAATTTATCAACTTCTCCGGCATTAAGTACGCCGTTATTATCAACATCTACGCCTTCAAAAATGACATCTGCCTTGTCACCAAACTTCTTTTTGATATCATCAATCTTTTCACCGGACGTAATCTGCACCGGTTTTCCATTTACATTAACATTAAAATTTGTTGACATGACATAATCTCCTTTCATGCACCTTACACGTTATGTTCATGTTTACGGCATATTTTAAAAAAACTTTAGGTTTTAGCCATGTATTGTTACAAAACTTTACTAAAACGCTCTATAAGCACAATACTTTTATATAAAAACAAAATTTAATATATCTTAATCTTATTTCTATTACTCCCTTTTTCTGTTAGAATATTAATGTCATAGGGGATAGAGTAGCATGAATAAAAAATTATATATATCTTTGTTAGCAGTATTAGTTTCTTTGTCAACAATTTCAGTAGAAGCAAAGATGACAAAAGAAGCACACGCACTTTATCAACAGGCGTGTAATTATGAATACAGAAGCGATTACGCTACAGCTATCAGCATTATTCAAAAAGCAATCGCAATAAACGGCGATGATGCTATGCTTTATACCAAAATCGCAGGATTATACTCTGATACAGGAAATTATGAAGAAGCTTTAGGCGCATACAAAAAAGCTGTAAAACTTCGTCCTAATGACGCGTTTATTTATATCAGTATCGGCAATATTTTGCAAACCTTGGGTGACTATGAAAACGCTTATAATTCATTCATGCAGGCTCAACAAATTTACCCTGAATACAAATACAACTATTTAAATTTGGCAAATATTGAATATTATAGAAAAAATTACGCAAGCGCAATAGAAAATTATAACACCTTTTTAAGCGCGTATCCTGAACATCAGGAAGCGACTGAAAACTTGGCAAATGTATATTATGCATCAAATCAGCCTGATAAAGCATGCGATATTTATTCATCAGTTTATAAAAAGTATCCGTCTGCATTTAAAGATTTTGCAAACTACGGTATGGCATTATATGACACAAAGCAATTTCAAGCTTCTGCTGAAATGTTAGAAAAAGCTTTAGATGATAATCCTGATGATGAAGCAATTTTAGCTAAATTAGCTCTTTCTTATCAAAATATCGGTGAAAACGAAAAAGCTCTTGAAACATTCAAAAAAACATTTGAACTTAATCCTGAACTTACAGCTTTAAAATTCGATTACGCGAATTTGCTTGGCAACATGGATAAAAATGATGAAGCTATCGAACAATACAAGGCTTATTTAACAGCTTATCCTGATGATGCGGATGCATACCGCAATTTAGGTTTGGTTTACAAAAAACTTAACAACAACGAGCTTGCACTTTTCAACTTTGAAAAATCATATTCAAAAGATTCTTCGAACAATGAAACAAAAAAAGAACTTGCGCTTTGTTATCATAAAAAATGTGATTATGTAAATGCGCTAAAGTTCTATGATTTGGCTTTAAAATCAGAACCTGATAACTATGAATTGCTTGCAAATAAAGCTTTAACATTGCATGCAATGGATAATTACATGACTGCGATTGAAATTTATAAAAACCTTTTGGAAAAACAGCCAAATGAAAGATTGAAACAAAATCTTATGGCAGCGTCGATTGCTTATGGATATCAACTTTTAGATAAACAAGATTACGGTCAGGCAATTTTGTATTTTGAAGATGCAATTGATTTAAATGACAAAGAAGCTTCTGCATATTTTGGGTTAGCTCAGGCTAACGAAAAGATGGGTTGTACTGAAATCGCTTTGACAAATTATGAAAGAGCTGTTTCTTTAGCTCCTGGAAACAGAGAATACAATGTTGCTTTAAGAGATTTCAAAACCGCAAACAAAGCAAAATTAGAAGTTAAAAAACCTCAAGTAAATGAACAAGCACTTGGTTATGATGAATTAATCAAAAAGGGTGATGAAGCTTATAAAGCGCAAAAATACAATGATGCAATTGATTATTATACAAAAGCAGTTGTGTTCACTCCGCAAGATAAAGTTACAATGCTTAAAATTGCAAATTTGTATAAACTTGTTGGAAACAATACAAAAGCTTTGAATTTTTATAATAAGATTTTAACTTTGGATGCAAAAAATACTGATGCTTATTTTAATAAAGGTTTAATCTTAGCAAGTCAGAAGAATTATGATGAATGTATACAATGCTTCGAAAAAGTTATAGAGCTTTCACCTGATTATCCTTACGCTTACTATTCTCTAGGTTTGGCTTATGAACAAAAAGAAGATATAGATAAAGCGTTAGAATATTATTATTTGTATTCAGGTATTGAAAAAGACGAAAAAATGTTAAACGTAGTTAATCAAAAAATTAAACAATTGGAAAAATAATGAGATTTTGGAAACTACTAATTGTTTTTGTTTTTTGTTTAATCAGTCTAACAGCTTGTACTTACGAACGCGGATTGATATTATTTAATGTACAACCGATAACAAGAGAAAACGCACTTCAAGACCAAAAAGTTTTTAATGAAGGGCAAAGGGTTTATTATCTTTTTATTGCACCTAAAAAAATGAAAAACGACTTTATACGTGTGCAAATATTCAAGATGACGGATAAAGCGCCGTGGGGCGGGAATGAAGTTGTCAGGACAAAAGATTATCGTCTTATGAAGGATGAGAGGTATTATCAGACAAATTATTTTACTTTGTATGAGAAAGGTCGTTATGTGATGCAAGTTTTTTCACATGAAGATTTTCAGCACCCACTTGCTTTGAATGATTTTTTCGTACAATAAATTATCTAAAAGCAACAATTTACAAATCATATTGTAAACTTTTTTTAAAATCGTATATACTTTACTTGTTAAGTTTTGAACATATCTGTATAATGGTGTAATAGTTACACTTTAGCTTGGGATATGGAGGGTTATATTGAAGATTAATTCTATCAACAATAATTTGACGCCTTACAATGCACCAAATAAAAACAAAAAAAATCCGTCTTTTAAATCAATGATGCCTATTTTAGGAGCTGCTGGTTCCATTATGCAGTGGATTGAAAGCAAAGGATATTTTGTGTCATTCTTAATTCAAGATGGTTTAGGTATGACAACTCCTAGAGTGTGGACCGGCTTCCATAGAGACAAAGAAATTACAGGTAAGTACAACAAACAAGAAGGGTTTGAAGTTCTTGGCAGAGAAGGTTTATCGGGACCATATATTGTTGGTGTTGCACCTGTTGTGCTTGCTTTATCGGGAAAATTCTGTAAATCGACCAACACAAACACTCGCTTAATAAAAAGATTTGGTGAGAGTTTAAAAAGCATGGTTAAAAATCCCGGTTTTGACAACTCCATAAAACAAGATAAAAACAAATTTAAACAAGCATTTTATAAGTATAACCTTGAAGCAATATACAAAAACTCTGTACCTAATGACACAAACGCAAATGAAACTTTAGATATTTTATTGAAAGAATTCAGTATATTTGATAGTGGTGATAAAAAAGCTAAGGAAGTGGCTTTAAATAACATAACTGAAACTATCAATTCAAAAATACAAGAAACTTCATCTAATTTGTACAATATAAATAAATTGTACGTTGGAAACAGTGATACAAAACAGGCTTTTGGAATGAAAGAAACACTGCTTGCACTAAAAGATTTTGCAGATGATGCAATAAAAAACAATTCAAACAGTGCTTCTATTGATGAAAAAGCTGCTGAAAATATTAAAAACAATTTTGCCACAAAGAGATTGGGCGTGAATGTTGCCAATATTGCAATAACATTAACAGGTTTATCATACTTACCTAAACTTTATGCAAAAAGTGATGTGTCACCGGGTGCTGCTGCATTAGAACAAGCTAAAAAACAGCAACAAAATACACAATCGGATGTGTCTTTTAAAAGTAAAGGCATCAATAACGATGGTATACTGGCAAAAATTGGGAAATTTATAACAAAGCATACACCTGAAAAAATGCAGGAATTACTTGAATATACAGGTTATAATTTTTCAAAAACAACATTTGCACTGCTTGCAACTCTTGGTTTACTTTTACCAAGAGGCAAAAGAGCATGGGATAGAGCACAAATTGACGAAAATGGTAAACGTGATATGACAGAGATTAACGAAATTCTATTGAGAGATACTGTTTCATCATTATCCGTAGTATTTGCAGTTCCAATGCTTACCAAAATGATTGTAAAATCTTATGAAGACAAAGTAGGATTTGTTCTTACAAACAGAGCTTCTGACGGCAAAAGTGGCTTCAAAAAATTTTTGGATATAATTAACCCATACAGTGATTTAGAAGTGCTTTCTGTAGCCGATTTAGACTCTATTTATGGCAACATTGATTCTAAAAAGAAATTCAAGATTTTTGCAGAATTTGTAGATAAAAAAGGCGGAGATTTAGAAAAAATTATTTCTAAATCTGATAACGCTAATTTAGCCTTTAATGAAAAAAACTTTAGTTTAGATTCAATAAAAAATCTTTCACGTAACGAAAAGAATAAAAAAATTACAGAATTATTCGATAGCCTTTCGGACGAAACAATTAAAAAGATTATGAAAGGTTCCGATGAAATTAAGCACAATAAAATCGCGAAAATGGCACGAGGGCTAAATTCGCTTCCTGGATTCATTTCAACGGTAGTAATTTCTCCAATCTTACTTGGCGCACTTATACCAATGTTGACTTATCATAATACAAGAAAAGCTAATGCTAAAAAACTTCAACAAATGCAAAATTAGTTATCATTGCGAGTTTCATTATTAGCTTCGGCAGTTGCTTTAGCTCCAAGCGCTCCAAGTGCAATTGCCCCAACGGGTCCACCTACTGCGAAACCAACGACAGCCATAGCCGTTCCGCATATTGCGCCGGCTATATAGTCACCAAGTTTTAATGTTGCTCCACCTTTAAAATTGATATTTTCCGTTTTTTGAATTGGTTGCGAAACACCTCTCCTATTTTTTGCAGGCACAACAGGAGATAAAAATCCAATAGGACTAACTCTCATAAACACCTCTTTTTTATAAACTCCACTTTTGCATGTTATAGTATCTTGAAGACTTTGTCAATTGTCAAATAGTATTAACAAAACAAACTCCGCTTAATGGACTTACAAGTTTATCTTCAACCATAATTTCCAATAAGATTTGTAATTCATTTATTGTGTAATCTAAAATTTCTTCTTCATTGTAAGAAGGTACAACTATTTCTAACTTATTCATGATTTTCCTCTATCAAACTGTAACGTTTGTCTTTTTTAATAATATTGTATTTTATGGTTAATTTTGGCATTTCTTCATTTTCAATTACTACAACATAACCATTAAAACTATTATTAAACTCCGTTGTCTTAACATATTGCGTGCCGTAAGTTGTCGCAGTCTTTTTAACCGCGAAAAACAGGGCTAAAATTGCAGTTAGTGCGCTTAAAACAGATGGAATTCTTACTGAAAATTCTGATATTCCAAGACATTTATAAGAAAGGCAAAGCAGCCAAAAGAACAAAGGCGGTTTATCCCAAAATATCCTGCCATCAAGATACGGTGTGATTAAATCTTTACTTAAAAACATTCCGCGAGCCATATCCGCGTATCTGGTTTCATCAGAATCCAAAAGTGCAGGTAGCCCTAAATGGTACAAAAATATAAATCCGAGCGCAAAAATGCTCAAAGCTAGCATAATCTTTTTCATAATTCTATACTATTAAAAATTTGTTAGATTTATGTTAGGAAACTAAACTCTCAGTACCGAAGCATTAAAAAAGCAAAAGTGGCGTTTTAACAAGTAAAACACCACTTTCGTTACCCTCATTTTTTTTAATTAAGTTAAAAATCTCAACCAAATATAAGCTGTACTCATAATCAATGATGTGAATGTTACCAACACACCATATTTTAAGAAGTACATGAATTTAATCGGATGACCTGTTGAAGCTGCTGTTTCTGATACAATAACGTTTGCAGCCGCACCGATGATTGTCATGTTTCCGCCTAAACATGCGCCTAAAGATAAGCACCACCAAAGCGGGAATGTGTAATCGCCACCCATAACTTTTTGAACTTCAACCAACAATGGTGACATTGTAGCTGTGTAAGGAATATTATCAATAATACCTGATAAAATACCTGAAGCCCAAAGAATAATCATTGCAGTAGCTTTTTGAGAACCATGAGTTACATTAAGCAACCATTCTGACATTAATTTGATACCGCCAGCATGTTCCAAACCACCAATAATAATGAACAAGCCGATAAAGAAGAAGATTGTATTCCATTCAACTTCATTAAAGATTTTTTGCGGTTTTTCAAATAATAACAAGAATGCTGCACCGGCCATTGCTGTTACACAAGTTTGAATGTGTGTAATATCGTGTAACATAAAGCCGATGATTACAAGTAATAATACTACGCCTGAGCGAATCATCAATGCTTTGTCAGTAATAGTTTTTGAATTATCTAACTTAGCAACTTTGTCCATTTTTTCTTGAGAAGCAACAAGTTGTTTTCTAAAGATAAATGCTAAAATTCCAACATTAACAATCAAAATTGCAAGTACAATGCCTGTCAATTCTTTGATGAATGCCATAAATGAAAGACCTGCAGCACTGCCGATAATAATATTTGGCGGATCGCCGATTAAAGTTGCTGTACCACCAATGTTTGATGCTAAAATTTCTGTAATTAAAAATGGAATTGGGTTGATATCCAATTCTTTTGCAATAACAAAAGTTACAGGCATAATCAAAATAACTGTTGTAACGTTATCCAAGAACGCTGAAACGATAGCTGTAAAGAATGCCAAAGAAATTAAAATTAATTTTGGTTTACCCTTTGTCATCTTCAACATTTCGTTGGCAATCCAGTTAAACATACCGCTTCTTGTTGCAATTGATACAATAATCATCATTGAAACAAGTAAGAATATTACGTTAAAATCAACAAAGTTAATAAAATAACCTAAATCGAATTCTCCGTTTACTAATTTGTCTTGACCTAAAAGTCCTAAAATCAAAGTCAAAGCTGCACCTAAAAGAGCAACAGTAACTTTAGGTATTTTTTCTGTCGCAATAAACACATAAGCGACTAGAAGTATAGCTGCTGATACAGGAATCGCGTGCGAATGTATCAAGCTCATTAAACCTTCCATCTTTCCTCCTTATATTTCGTACTTCTCTATCATAAAATAAACATGAGGCTTTTCGGGTAAATAATTGTAACAATTTATCCGAAACTTTCCAAAACAAAAACGGTCGAGGTTGCACCTCGACCGATTATCAATCAAATTAGAACTATTGTTTGTTTTTTGCTTTATTAGCTTCTGTTTCAACCCAAGTAGTATAATCAGATTTGAATTGGTTTGCAAAATTATCAATCAATGTTTGCGTATTTAAGTAACTTTTTGAATGATGCCCCTTTCCAACTAGCAATCCGAGTCCAAGACCAACTACTGCGCCAATTACAATACCAACTGGACCTCCGAAGGAACCAGCAACACCTCCTGCTTTTGCGGCAGCAACAGAACTTGCAGCAGAGATAACACCAACTGTAGCACCTTCAGAAGAAAGAACTGCTGCTGTACCAAAACTCGTACCATCAGAGTTCACTCCATAAACTGCAGTATTTATTGCCAATTTTTTAGCATTATTAAAGAATTTATTAAATGTGCCTTCATCAAATGTTACACCTTTTTTTGCGCACATTGCTTTTGCTTTTGTTATCATTTGTGTTTTTAATTGATCAATCATTTGTTCTGCTAATTTAACATAGTAATCAGCCCCATGCTTTTTAGTAGTTACAGTTTTGCCACTAAAATACAAATCTCTGGCATTTGTTAAAGTTCCTTTTTCATCTTCAACATTAATTGCAGACAAATCTAAATCGCCCAAATACATTTCACCGGTTTTATTCGCTTGTACTTTAGCATTCATTGTCACTTTGATATTTGCTTGGAATAATTCATCAAACTTATCAACCATATCTTTTATATTGATATATGCGTGACCTTTTTTTGAGAAACCTCTTGCGCCTCTTCCAGTCACCATTCCATCTGTGTTTAAAGTATCTTCAATTGATTGTGACCAAATATTATCAAATTCGGTTTTGATATCTTCAAATTTCATGCCTTTAGATTCTAACATTGTTGTTATTTGTTGAATGTATTGATTTTTCAATGCATCTTGATTTAGAAGTTCTCTGGCTTTGTCTTTTGCTTTTTCAAAAGAACCTGATTTACCTTTGCCTCTTTCATGAATTGTGCCATTACCTTGAACATCTGTGTATCCTTCAATAACGTTGAAATCTATTTTTGACGAATCAATTTTGTAGTTGCTACCGCTAAGTTCATCTATTGTCATGTTTTCTTGAATGATTGTATCTTTTTTAGACACAGTGCTTAAGCCTGAAATTGCAGTTTCCATATCTGCTTTCAATGTTGCACCATCTGTGTAACTTTTCAAAGCTGTTGTAATCGCATTTGTAGTTGCAATGTTTCTGCTACCAAGTTTAACTGTAACACCGTTATTAACAGCTTCTGTTAAAAAGTCTTTAGCGTATTCTTTTAATTGAGTTAATTCGTCGCTATCAATGTATATGCCGAAAGAAGCTGCGTTCGCTTTGAATGTATCTGCTGCACTTTTCATTTTCTCAGCATCTGTTTGAGTTAAAAATGCTTCCAAATGCGCTTTTAATTCTTCTTCAGAACATTTAGGATTTGCTTTAATGTATTTGTCTGCTTCTGTTTCCAATGCAGTTGCGATTTTCTTTTGCGCTGTTTCCGAAATTGTACCACCATTATTAGCTATTGGTGTTACAGAAGATTCAGAGCCGTATATGCGATTCAAAATATCATCCAATACTTGTGATTTAAAAGAGCTTGGTTCATTCGCTAATACATTTTTCTTGATTTCTACATATTTTGTAGGCAACTCTTTTGAAAAATCTTCTGCCATGTCTGAAATATTGCCTTGGTAGTTGTTGGCATATTCAGTAATATAATTTGTAAGTTCCAATGTCACCTGAGCGATGTATTTAGATTTAACATTACCTGAAAAATCTTTTGTGATTTGTGCACTCATAGCATTAACAGCTTCTTGCATCTTGTATTTTTGTTCGTAAACGCCCATTTCATTTTCGTCAATTGTATCATCACCATTTGTGTTTACAGAAGATAATTCTACTTTATCTAATTTTTCTTCTTTAATTGCAGTGTTGAATTCGTCTTTAGAAATTTCACCGTTTCCATCTGCGTCATACTTTTCTAGTAAGTATTTGTAATCTACTCTAATTCCGTTTTGTGTTGTCAAACTGCCAAATTGATTAATTCCTGAAAATCCGCTCATTTTTTACTCCTTTTTTATTTTCTTTTTTCCCTTGTGATATGTATATCGGCATAAATTTCTAAAACTTTAGCCCTTTGCGAAAAAATAACGCACTACTACTACTACTACTACTACTACTACTACTACTACTACTACTACTACTACGTTTGCGCCAATTGTAAAGATTTTTCAGTTTTCTTAACAATTGGATATATATTAAAATATATTATTAAGATTTTGTAACAATTGCGTTAAATGGTGAATTTTTTAGTTTAATTAGCGTGGCTTTGGCATGTTTATTATTATTCTATATCACCCTCAGACTTTTGAATCAGTGCCACCCTCATCAGCCCTCCGCTCAGCTTTTCCCCTCAAGGCACTATTGTCCAAATAAAATTGTTTATCATTCTTTAAGATATAGTCAAAATTAGAAGTACAAATAAACGATGTATAGTACAGACTAAAAAATAATAGTTTCTAAAAAGCTGGATTGCCACGGGCTAATCGCCCTCGCAATGACGGCACGCTTGGAAGTCTAACGCCGAGTCATTACGAGGAACAGCTATTATTTATTGTGACGAAGCAATCCAATTTATTAAGAGATATGTATGTTTTCTCAATTTAATTTGGACAGTAGTGCCCTCAAAGGAGAAGCGGTAAAATGCGTCAGATTAGCGAAAGTAATCGCTTCGCCCTTGAGAGGAGAAGCTGAGCGGAGCTCTGATAAGGGTGGTATTTCTAAACAAAATGTTAACTTTTGTAACAACAAAACCCGACTCTGAAATTTGGCATTTCTGAAATACTTTATATATATGTAAGACGAATTCAGAGA
>OIYY01000278.1_pt1 | contig 38411 bp, 28 predicted proteins | sample 1588341 | NCBI WGS metagenome assembly OIYY01 (sample SAMN03283287) | human gut metagenome | biome: human-associated habitat; material: feces | host: Homo sapiens | place: Peru | collected 2012 | reverse complement strand
CTGCTTTGTGAATACCAAACTGAGGGTCTACTTCCATGAGTATGTGTACATGGTCTGGCATGATTTCCATTTCCATGATGTCTACAGAAATATTTGCAGCATATTCAAGGAGAAGTTCCTTTAATCTGGTATCTATTCCATTTGTTAAGATTTTGCGTCTATACTTAGGACACCAAACAACATGGTATTTACAAGAATAGACTACATTGTTATTGGATTTATATGTAATATTCATATATGTATTATATGCTATTTTTAAATCTAATACAAGGATATTTTGTTCCATCTTCAATTACTTGCGTAAATTCGATGGAAGTGTCTTATATCCCCATAGCTAAAGCAAGGGGTTTTACGACACACTGGATAACAGCACAGAATACCTTCTGAATAGTACGCAAAATCTTATTCTTCATTCCTTTTTGCCTCCAGTCTTTTTAATTCTACCATATATGCAAGCATTCTTTTAGTGTATACAGGACACTCACGGTCACCGGATATCCAGTGCCTTAAGGTTCCCATTGGAATACCAAATGTCTCCGAAAATTCTTTCTGTGTCATTCCCAGGGATTTTATCAGTTCCTTGAAGGATACTTTTTCTTCCTGTGCAGACATAACACTCATTTCCCGGTCTGAATATATCATCCAGTCAGTCTTTTCATTTCCCATATATATCCTCCCTTCACTTATAAAGTAATCCAATGGGGTGTTTTTGTCAAGTAAAAACGTCCCATTGGATTGTTTTTGTGGGAGTTGCACAACAAAATGCTGCTCTTTAACCGTGATCACAAAGTTGTATTTGTGCAATATTTATCTTTTTTCACAATTATATAATACCACTTAACAGATATGCTATCTACCTCCACTTACTACCGGTCTTTTGTCGGCCGGAATATCTCTGAACTCCCATAAATGAGACATTTTATGATGATTTTGTAACTTTTAATGCACATCTGCCAAGCAAAAAGCTCTTACAATTTTATTTAACGTGATTCTGCAGAATCCATATTTATATATGAAATTCACAAAATATTTCACTTAAAAAGAGAAATAAAAATCATACTCTCTTTGAACAAAAAGAAGGAGGATATTCCCAATGATTAAAACAATGCTAAAACTTCTGGTCAAATTAACAGCAAACTTTTTAATTCGCTGTCTGGTCAAAAAATACATGTCTCGTATTGTCTGGCCGCATATGAACATTCTGTTAACATACCAGAATAAACATGTACATATCATCATTTACATTTTTTCATAGCACCAGGCTTAGATATTGAAAAACTGTAATGCAGGTACTGGCTGCCTTGTCTAATAAGGCTTGTCTTTTCCCTTTTAACATGGTGCCTATAGCGAATGCCACTTTGTATTACACCCACATTCTTTACAACTAAAAAACGCGGTAGAGTTAATTTCTTAACTCTACCGCGAGCGGTGTATAATGCATAAGGATTAACTCTTTATGCATTTAATATAATACTTTACGTGTACTTCGGCATTATTCCACCTACATCGTAAACACGGCTGGCTTACACCAGCCTCCGTATATTCGTGGTACGCACAGTAGGTGCTACTTGCTCATATCCGGACATTCGTCAAATAAAAAATCAGAGGCAAGCAAGCTTGCCTCTGATTTTTTATTTTCCTCATTGTCTACGATTACATCATGCCCATTCCAGCGCCGGCTCCTGCTGGCATTGCTGGAGCGTCCTCTTTGATTGTAGCTACTGCTGACTCTGTTGTAAGGAGTGTTGAAGCTACTGATGTTGCATTCTGTAATGCACTTCTTGTAACCTTTACAGGATCAAGGATTCCGCTATCAACCATATCTACATACTCTTCTGTAGCTGCGTTGAAGCCTGTTCCCGGAGCTGACTCCTTTACCTTGTTGATGATTACTGCACCTTCAAGTCCTGCGTTTGCAGCGATATAGTAAAGTGGAGCCTCGAGTGCTTTAAGGATAACCTTTGCACCTGTCTTCTCATCTCCCTCAAGTGTATCAACAAACTCTGCAACCTTCTTTGATGCATGGATATATGCTGATCCACCACCTGCGATGATTCCTTCCTCGACTGCTGCTCTTGTAGCGTTAAGGGCATCCTCCATACGAAGCTTAGCCTCTTTCATCTCTGTCTCTGTTGCAGCACCTACACGAATAACTGCTACACCGCCTGCCATCTTGGCAAGACGCTCCTGTAATTTTTCTTTATCAAACTCAGATGTTGTCTCATCAATCTGACCACGAATCTGGCTTACTCTGCCTGCGATAGCATCCTTGTCTCCGGCACCATCAACGATGACTGTGTTCTCCTTCTGAACCTTAACTGACTTAGCACGACCAAGCATATCGATTGTTGTATCCTTGAGCTCAAGTCCAAGATCTGAGCTGATTACCTGACCACCTGTAAGGATTGCAATATCCTCAAGCATTGCTTTTCTTCTGTCACCATATCCAGGAGCCTTTACAGCTACTACATTGAATGTACCACGAAGCTTGTTAACGATAAGTGTTGTAAGAGCCTCGCCCTCAACATCCTCAGCGATGATAAGAAGTCTTGCACCGGCCTGAACAATCTTCTCAAGTAATGGAAGAATATCCTGGATGTTAGAAATCTTCTTGTCAGTAATAAGGATGTATGGATCATCAAGTACTGCTTCCATCTTATCCATATCTGTGCACATATATGCTGAGAGATATCCTCTGTCGAACTGCATACCTTCTACAAGGTCAAGCTCTGTCTGCATTGTCTTTGACTCTTCAATTGTGATAACGCCATCGTTTGTAACCTTTTCCATAGCGTCTGCTACGAGATTACCAACCTCTTCATCTCCTGCTGAGATAGCTGCTACCTTTGCAATCTGCTCCTTGCCTTTAACCTTCTGGCTCATATCCTTGAGTGCCTCAACAGCCTTGTCTGTAGCCCTCTTCATACCACGACGAAGCACGATTGGGTTTGCTCCTGCCTCAAGGTTCTTCATTCCTTCCTGAACCATTGCCTGTGTAAGAACTGTAGCTGTTGTTGTTCCGTCTCCTGCTACATCATTTGTCTTTGTGGCAACTTCCTTGACAAGCTGTGCTCCCATGTTCTCGAAAGCGTCCTCAAGCTCAACCTCTTTTGCGATTGTAACACCATCGTTTGTGATGAGTGGTGCACCGTATGATTTGTCAAGTACTACGTTTCTTCCTTTTGGTCCAAGTGTTACTCTGACTGTATTTGCTAATTTATCTACTCCAGCTCCAAGTGCTGCTCTGGCTTCTGAGCCATATTTAATTTCCTTTGCCATGATTTATACGACCTTTCTATATATATTGATATTTAAATTCAAGCTGTAAACTGCTATGACCGGATATGTAAAAACGTACCGGATATTTGGCTTCTATCTGTAAATTACTCTACTACTGCAAGAATATCGTTCTGTCTTACGATGATGTACTCTTCTCCGTCGAGCTTAACCTCTGTACCTGCGTATTTAGAATAAATAACCTTCTGTCCGACTGTTACCTGCATCTTAACTTCCTTGCCGTCAACCATTCCGCCAGGTCCTACTGCTATAACCTCAGCCTCCTGTGGCTTCTCCTGTGCTGAACTTGTAAGGATTATTCCCGATTTTGTTGTCTCCTCTGCTTCTAACTGCTTTAATACTACTCTGTCTGATAATGGAACTAATTTCATTGTATTGCCTCCTTTTATCTCTGTTAGCACTCATTTCTTTCGAGTGCTAATTTCTTTCTGTAAATAAAATATCACTATTGCATTTCAATGTCAACAGTGATATTTCATTTTAATATTTATTTTACATTTTCTATATCAATCCGTAATGCTTTAACGCATTTTTCACTCCATCATCTAAAATATCCGATGTGACATATTCCGCAATTTCTTTAACCGGTGGCATTGAGTTGCCCATCGCGATTCCATGTCCTACACTCTCAAGCATTTCAAGGTCATTTACACTGTCGCCTATCGCATAGGTTTCATCAAGCGGGATATCCAGATGATTGCACAGCCATTTGATGCCGGTTGCCTTTGAGGTTCCCTTCGGCACGAACTCCACGACATTTTCCACATGCTCAAGTATCAGAAAATCATCGGCAAACTCGGCCTTCACACGTTCATAATCAGTACCATCTATCACGTCAGCGGAGAATTTATTAATTCTTATCTCGCCGTCATATCCTCTTATTATATGTGCATGCTCACCAAGTGCCTCAAAAAGGTAATCCACATACGGATCATCCTCAAAGCCCTCGTCATCTATCCAGTAGTCTGTGGAGCCCTCAAGCACTACAGGCATTTTACACTCAGAAAGCACCCTTATGACCTTTTGTACCATATCTGCGCTCAGGTCATTTTCGTATATTACTTTGCCATCCATTTCAATATAGTTGCCACATGCCGCAATTATTCCATCAAACCCCATATTTAATAGCTTCTCTGACCTCACACTGGCTCTGGCACGTCCAGTACATATAAATGCCAGATGTCCGTTTGCCTTGAGGGCTGCCACAGCCTCTAGGGTGCTTTCAGGAATCACCATGTCATCGTCCCATATTGTTCCGTCTATGTCAAAAAATACTGTTTTACTCATTTGCTGCTCCTAATATCTTTATTATCATGTCAAACACTGCTATCTTAACATCTTATAAATCAAATTTCAATCAGTTTATCCACAGTACCAACACCTTTAGAAAGCAGTAATTTTGTATGTCAAAAATCCCGGTGCAATGCACCGGGATTTTGATATAAAATGTATGAAATAAAATTTATTAAGGAGAATTGCTACAATAATTTGTTACTGTACTGAGAGATATGAATATCCCATGAGACTCTCATCAACCTCTCTGGCAGCCTCACGTCCCTCTCTGATAGCCCATACTACAAGAGACTGTCCACGGTGGTTATCACCTGCCACGTATACGTTTTTTACGTTTGTAGCGTAATGTCCCTCCTGTGTACTTACGTTTGTTCTGGCATTGAGCTCTACACCAAATGCCTTTGCCACATAGCTTTCTGTTCCAAGGAAGCCTGCTGCTATAAGCACAAGCTCTGCCGGAAGCTTTTTCTCTGATCCCTCTACCGGAACCATCATGAATCTGCCTGTCTTCTCGTCCTTTTTACTCTCAAGACTTACAATTGTAAGCTCCTTTAGGTTGCCGTTTTTGTCCTTGTGGAACTCTTTTACGGTTGTCTTGTAGATACGTGGGTCATGTCCGAATACTGCAATGGCTTCCTCCTGGCCGTAGTCTGTTTTTAAGACCTTTGGCCACTCAGGCCACGGATTGTTTGCAGCACGCTCTGTAGGCGGACAAGGCATCATCTCAAGCTGTGTGACTGATTTGGCTCCCTGTCGGATTGCTGTTCCGACACAGTCGTTTCCTGTGTCACCCCCACCGATAATGACTACATTTTTGCCCTTTGCAGATACAAACTTGCCATCTGTCAGGTTTGAATTTAAAAGGCTCTTTGTATTCTGGGTAAGGTAATCAACAGCAAAGTAAATACCCTTTGCATCTCTTCCGTCTGCCTTTATGTCTCTTGGATTTTTTGCACCACAGCAAAGGATTACCCTGTCATACTTCTTGTAAAGCTCTGCCGGCTTTATATCCTTTCCGACATCACAGCCTGTGACAAAATGAATGCCCTCTTCCTTCATTATATTAACTTTTCTGTCAATAATGCTCTTATCAAGCTTCATATTCGGAATACCGTACATGAGCAGTCCGCCTACGCGATCCTCTCTCTCATATACTGTAACCTCATGGCCTCTCTGGTTCAGCTGGTCTGCTGCCGCAAGTCCTGAAGGGCCGGAGCCAATGATTGCTACCTTCTTGCCTGTTCTTACCTTTGGTGGCTTTGGAGCTGCATATCCGTTTGCATATGCAGTCTCTATTACACCGTGCTCATTGTCCCTGACAGATACCGGACTGCCCCAGTGTCCGCATGTACATGCCTTCTCACACAATGCCGGGCAGACTCTTGATGTAAACTCAGGGAAATTATTAGTCTTGTGCAGACGATTGTATGCCTGCTCCCAGTTGCCGGTGTATACAAGGTCGTTCCACTCCGGAACAAGGTTGTGCAGAGGACAGCCTGATGTCATGCCTGCTATTGTCATTCCCGACTGGCAGAAAGGAACTCCGCAGTCCATACAACGGGCAGCCTGTTTCTGCTGATTTTCTTTTGAAAGGAATACATGGAACTCGTTAAAGTTCTTAATACGCTCCTTTGGCTCTACAGACGCTGCTTCGCATCTGTCATATTCCATAAATCCTGTTGGTTTTCCCATTATCTGCGTCCTCCTTAGCCTCTTGTGCTGGCATAAAATGCCTCAATCTGTGCCTGCTCTGCGTTAAGACCTTTTTCTTCCATCTGTACAATAGCCATCTGCATACGGTTGTAATCGTAAGGAATAACCTTCTTGAACTTAGGAAGATACTCACTGAAATGATCAAGGATTTCCTTTCCCTTTTCAGAGTTTGTAAGTGTTACATGCTCTTTTATCATTTCCTTAAGCTCTAATACATCGTACTTATTTGAGACCTCCTCAGTAAATACCATCTGCTTGTTGGTTCTCATGTAAAGATCATTGTCCTCATCAAGCACATATGCTATTCCACCGCTCATACCTGCTGCAAAGTTTTTTCCGGTTTTTCCAAGGATAACAACGCGGCCACCTGTCATGTACTCACAGCCATGGTCACCGACACCCTCAACTACTGCTGTTGCACCGGAATTTCTTACGCAGAAACGCTCACCGGCAACACCGTTTATGAAGGCTTTACCGCTGGTAGCTCCGTAAAGTGCCACGTTTCCGATGATGATATTATCATCCTTCTCAAACTTGACTCCTGCCGGTGGATATACGATGAGCTTTCCGCCTGAAAGACCCTTTCCGAAGTAATCGTTTGAATCTCCGACAAGCTCAAGTGTAAGTCCCCTAGGGATAAATGCTCCAAAGCTCTGTCCGCCTGCACCGTTACACTTGATAACAAATGTGTCGTCATCCAGCGTATCGTCATATTTCTTTGTAATCTCAGAACCAAATATTGTTCCGAGAGATCTGTTTGTATTTGTTACCTCAATCTCAATCGCACGCTTTTGTCCGCTCTCAAGTGCGCTCTTAAGCTGTGTCATGATCTCTGTCATATCCTTTGTCTTTGAAAGCTCAAAGTCATATACCTGCTTAGGATCGAAGATAACACTCTGTTTTTTGCCGTCAAACGGATTATTAAGCATGCAGTCAAGGTCAATCTTTGACTGTCTCTCGCTTAAGTTGTCACGCTTCTTTAAGAGATCTCCACGTCCTACGAGCTCATCTACGGTCTTTACGCCGAGCTTTGCCATATACTCACGAAGCTCTTCTGCGATGAAACGCATGAAGTTCTCAACGTACTCAGGCTTTCCTGCAAAGCGCTTACGAAGCTCAGGGTTTTGTGTGGCAATTCCTGCCGGACATGTATCTAAGTTACATACTCTCATCATTACACAGCCCATTGTTACAAGCGGAGCTGTCGCAAAACCGAATTCCTCGGCTCCAAGACATGCTGCAATTGCAACATCACGGCCGCTCATGAGCTTACCGTCTGTCTCGATTCTTACCTTATTTCTAAGACCGTTCATAAGAAGAGTCTGGTGTGTCTCTGCAAGTCCAAGCTCCCATGGAAGTCCTGCATTGTGGATTGAGCTGCTAGGTGCGGCTCCTGTTCCTCCGTCGTAGCCTGAGATAAGTACTACCTGTGCTCCGGCCTTTGCAACACCTGCCGCAACAGTTCCTACACCGGCCTCAGAAACGAGCTTGACTGAGATTCTTGCATCTCTGTTTGCATTCTTTAAGTCGAAAATAAGCTGCTCCAAATCCTCGATAGAATAAATATCGTGATGTGGTGGTGGAGAGATAAGTGCAACACCCGGTGTTGAAAGTCTAGTCTTTGCAATCCAAGGATAAACCTTCTTTCCAGGTAAGTGTCCTCCCTCACCCGGCTTAGCACCCTGTGCCATCTTAATCTGAATCTCCTGTGCGCTTGTTAAGTATCTGCTTGTAACACCAAAACGTCCTGAAGCGACCTGCTTGATTGCCGAACAGCGGTTCTTTCCATCTTTTCCGATTGTGAGACGATCCTTGTCCTCTCCACCCTCACCGGTATTTGATTTTCCGTGCAGATGGTTCATGGCAATTGCAAGTGTCTCATGTGCTTCCTTTGAAATAGAGCCATATGACATAGCACCTGTCTTGAAACGTGTCACAATTGAATCAACGCTCTCAACCTCCTCGAGCTTGACACCCTTCTTTGGATAATTGAAATCCATGAGTCCACGGATGTTTGTATTTTTCTCTTCCTCATCCACAAGTGCTGTGTACTGCTTGAACATATTGTAGTCACCGCGCTGTGTTGACTGCTGGAGGAGATGAATTGTAGCCGGGTTGTACAGATGGTCATCTGCCCCGCTTCTCATCTTGTGTCTGCCCTTGCTGTCAAGTGTAACATCAGTCTCAAGTCCGAGCGGATCGTAGGCTGCTGAGTGAAGCTCATCCACATCGTTCTCAATATCCTGTAATGTGATTCCACCGATACGGCTTACTGTATTTGTGAAATACTTGTCAATAACGCTCTTGTCAATACCGATTGCCTCAAAAATCTTTGAGCCCTGATATGACTGGATGGTTGAAATACCCATCTTTGCCGCAATCTTTACGATACCTGTGATGATTGCATGGTTGTAATCATCGATTGCTGCATAATAATCCTTGTCAAGCATATGCTCGTCAACAAGCTGCTTAACTGTATCCTGTGCCAGATAAGGGTTGATTGCACTCGCACCAAAGCCAAGCAGTGTAGCAAAATGATGAACCTCTCTTGGCTCTCCTGACTCAAGGATGAGTGAAAGTGATGTTCTCTTTTTTGTCTTTACAAGGTACTGCTGCAATGCAGCAACTGCAAGCAATGAAGGAATTGCAACGTGGTTCTCATCAACACCTCTGTCTGAGAGGATAATAATGTTGGATCCGTCCCTGTATGCACGGTCTGCCTCTATATAAAGTCTGTCTACCGCTTTCTCAAGACTTGTGTTCTTGTAATATATAATAGGTAAAACCTCTACCTTGAAGCCATCTGCCTTTAAATTCTTAATCTTCATAAGGTCAGTGTTTGTAAGGATTGGGTTGTTAATCTTAAGTACACGGCAGTTTTCCGGCTTCTCCTCAAGCACGTTTCCTGCCTCACCGATATAGAGTGTGGTTGATGTGACAACCTCCTCACGGATTGAATCGATAGGCGGGTTTGTTACCTGTGCGAAGCGCTGCTTAAAGTAGTTGAATAACGGCTCCCTGTTACCTGATAAAGCTGCAAGCGGTGTATCAGTACCCATGGCTGCTGTGCCCTCAACACCATTTTTAGCCATCGGAAGGATTGAATCCTTAAGTGACTCATATGTGTAACCAAAGGCTCTCTGCATTCTCTGGCGCTCTTCCTTTGTATACTCAGGTACTCTCTGGTTAGGAATCTTTAAATCCTTAAGATTTACCATGTATCTGTCAATCCACTCACCATAAGGCTGCTTGTCAGCATATCTCTCCTTGAGCTCATCATCATCTATGATTTTTCCTGCGACAGTATCTACAAGAAGCATCTTTCCCGGGCGGAGACGATCCTTTTTCACTATCTTTGTAGGGTCAATCTCAAGCACTCCGACCTCAGATGAAAGGATAAGATAATCATCATCTGTCACATAGTAACGTGATGGACGAAGTCCGTTTCTGTCGAGCACTGCTCCCACTAAATCACCATCTGAGAATACAATTGAAGCCGGGCCATCCCATGGCTCCATCATTGTAGCGTAGTACTGGTAGAAATCCTTCTTCTTCTGGGTCATGATTGAATTGTTTGCCCATGGCTCAGGAATCATTATCATAACAGCAAGAGGAAGCTCCATACCACTCATTACCAAAAATTCAAGTGCATTATCGAGCATCGCTGAGTCAGAGCCTGCTGCATTGATAACAGGTAAAACCTTCTGGAACTCTTTTTTAAGCTTTGGAGACTCCATGTTCTCCTCACGGGCTGACATCTTGTCAGAGTTTCCAAGAATAGTGTTAATCTCACCGTTGTGTACGATAAATCTGTTTGGATGAGATCTCTCCCAGCTTGGGTTTGTATTTGTAGAGAATCTCGAATGTACTGTGGCGATTGCTGACTCGTAATCAGGATCCTGTAAATCCATGAAGAACTGTCTGAGCTGCTCTACAAGGAACATTCCCTTATATACGATTGTTCTGCTTGAGAAGGAAACCACATATGTATTGTCGTTTGACTGCTCAAAAACACGTCTTGCAACATAGAGCTTTCTGTCAAACTCAAGTCCTCTCTCAACATCCTCAGGTCTCTTTACAAAGCACTGCATGATGCAAGGCATACAATCTCTTGCCTTTTTAGAAAGCTTGTCTGGCTCTGTAGGTACCTGTCTCCATCCAAGGAATTCAAGTCCTTCCTTCTCTACGATAACCTCAAGCATCTTCTTTGCCTGAATAGTCTTGAACTCATCATTCGGGAAGAAAAACATTCCCACACCGTAATCTCTCTCATCTCCAAGCTCTATTCCAAGAGGCTTTGTAACCTTCTTAAAAAACTTATGAGAAATCTGAAGCAGGATTCCGACACCGTCTCCGGTCTTACCGTCAGCGTCTTTTCCGGCTCTGTGCTTTAAGTTCTCAACAATCTTTAAAGCATTCTCGACTGTCTCATGTGTTTTGATACCTTTGATATTTACTACTGCACCAATTCCACAGTTATCATGCTCGTAGCGAGGATCATACAATCCCTTGGCTGTGGCTGTGCTTTCATTCCATTGTTTACTCATAGGTTCTTCCTTTCCTAGTGTAAATTTGTTAACGGATAACTTATTAAGAAGTGAATCATTTCCTGTTTATGATTTTACAACTACGAAAGCCCAATGTAAATAGTTTTTTTCTTGATATTGTCTGATTATTCGACAACTTAATATTATAAAGTTATTTTTCTGATTATATTTGTATTTTTATCTTGTTCTAAAGGGCATACGCACAATTCGCCATTTAAAATCCAAAAACTTTTTTCAATAAAGCAAGGTATATAACGCTGTTTCAGTAAATTGTGTCTGAATTGTGTGTGCTTTATAGTAGTTTTTCTTGTCTGATATCAAAAAAAATCAGCTATACTTTTTATTGTATAGCTGATCATCATGACAATTAATAAATATTCTCCCCGCGCCGCTCACATTTACAAAGCTGCACGATACTTGTACTTTGTCTACACTCCGTTTCGCTCCATGCTAAACAGCTCATTCTGAGTGTTTTAAATAATAACCACACAGCACAGCACCAACACCAAGACATACGACAGATACCACCCACGCCATAACACTGCCATCAACAGTCCACTTCAAAATACCGGTCTCTGTCCTTATGACGGCAAACGCATTGGCGATGATATGACCAATCATGGCCGCATATACATGCCCTGACTTATACATAAAAGCTGCAAGCACAAGACCAAGTAAAAAAGCATAGACAAACTGCACTACATTAAAATGAATAAGCCCAAACAAAAGTGCCGACAAAAATACCGCCTGCGGCACATTCATTATTTTGCGCATATTTCCAAATACAATGCCTCTGAAAACAAGTTCCTCCATAATCGGAGAAAGAATTGCCGAGCCAATCAGCTCAAGTGCAAGAGTGCTTGCATAAAAGCTCTCATTCGCCTTTGCATATCCTTCTGAGAGCCCGATAAGCGGTGACATGGTGATGATATTGTTGAGTGCAAATGAAATGAAAAGTATAATCACAATCACCCGGAGCACATTTATAAAAAGTGCCCTGTCTATCTTTGGTTTTTCGACAAACATCTGCTGCGTCGGCTTATAGCTTGCAAAATACATAAATGGTATTGTAATTGCCGCAGATATTATCTGCGCTATCATATATGTCGAAGCTGTGTGTCCGATAAACGCAAAAATAAAGTACATCGTGCTCAAAAAAACAATGTAGTAAAGCACAATCGGGACAATTATCTCCCACACTAGCGCTCTTAATTTTAAATTTTTATTCATGAAATCCCATTCCTATCTACAGTTTATAACTACTGTTTATAACTCTTGTTCTCAATACATTGCTCTGTAACTTCATAAAAGCTAATCAAAAAACTTAGAAATCACATCAGGAAGCTGCCTTATATCATCTATCACAGCTTTTGCACCGGCACTCAACATCTCGTTAACATCTCCAAAGCCAAAGCTTACCGCTATACTTGGCACATTGACACGATTTGCTCCCTCAATGTCGAACATAGTATCTCCGATTAAGCACATTTCATCCCTTGGAATGTCTGCCCACCGGCGCATCACTTCATTAAGCACCTCCTCCTTGGTGTCAATCCTGCCGTCAAATGTAGCTCCGACCACCTCATCAAACATATCCCGTATTCCAAAATGCTCCAAAATACGCTCACATGATTTTTCCGGCTTCGATGATGCAAGTCCTATCCTATAGTCTGCTCCTTTAAGCTCCTCTATGCATTCCTTTACTCCCGGAAAAAGCGAGCATTCAAATATACCGGTTTTGTTATAGCGCTCTCTGTACTTTTCGACTGCTTCAAGCGCCTTTTCCTTTGGAAATCCGTAGTGCTCCATAAATGTGTTTATGAGCGGCGGGCCTATAAAGAAAAACAGGCTGTTTCTGTCAGGCTCATCTACGCCAAAGTGTGAAAGTGCATACTGCGCTGACTTTGTGATGCCCTCTGATGAGTCAATCAGTGTTCCGTCAAGATCAAATAATATTGCTTTCATTAGTTATCTCCATTGCTTTAAATTTATATTAATTTTAATTAAAATGCTAGGTCAGTATCTCATTTAACACTCGTCCGACAGCATCGGCAAACTCGTTGATGCTCTTTATCTTCACAAGACTTCTGCCGAATATCTTTGTTGCAAGCTCACTGTCATGTGCACTTCCCATGAAGATGCCGATTACGTCTATTCCATAGTTTTTAAGCCTCTGCACCTCATTTACAGTATCCTTAACAGCAAGAGCGTCGGTATACTCCCTGTCCTTGTAGAATGCACCCTCTCCTGCTATCTGATCATCCTGAGGGCTTGCATCCGAAAACATAAAAAGCAGCTTTTTAGGCTTTTGGCTCTGCTCCATCAGATGTGATGCAGCGCGCAGAGCAAGACCATCCCTGTTATTTCCTGCTGCGACATAACGAAACAGCTCGTCCTCCACACCATAGTCATCATATTCCTTAAAAATATGCATCACCGTGTAGCCTCTTATGCTGCAATATGAATAAATCTGCACTGGTATGCCACAATTAGTCAGACTCTTTGACAGTACATATGCCTGTGCCGCTATATTCTGCTGCAGCTGCTTTCTGGAAGACGACGCATCCATCAGGATGTCGACAGAAAAGCCCGGTGTTTCCACCTCATCTTTTCGCTCAAACACACGCGGATTGTCCAGATACAGTGCCTTCCACACACTCGCAGGCTTTATCCTGCCATGCGTTGTGGCATCCCAAAATGTCTCATCCGCTGTCTCCAAGTGCATTCTAAGGCTTTCTGTTAGTGTCCTTATACTGTTTTGATACACTGCCCTGTTTTTTTGAAAATGCTCTTTGTTTTTGTCGTATTGCAGGGCTGTCTCTTTTGTAAATTCAAGAATCTCCCTGCGCTCTCTTTTATTGTCAATCTCATCAGGCACAGTCTGCTTTTTCTCCGGCGCAACACCTCTTGTAAAAAGCAGATGACAGTTTTTATGGTTTCCTACACATAGCTTTTTCTCTATCAATGCCTGCTGAGTGTCGGAATACATGCTTTCTCCAAAACAGGCTGACACATACCTCTTCGCTTCTACCGGGTCCTTCTGCAGTGAAAACTGCATAAGATACCTCTTTGAATGCTCCATAGACAAAGCTGTACCGTGAGACGATAAATTGCTGTCATAGTAATTTTTGGCTCTGACATACTGTGTGCTGACTTTTCCTACGGAGTGAAATGCCCCGGCTACCTTCTGTAAGAAATATATGCCCTGCGGCTTTGCCACCTTTAACGGCTTGTACGAGAAATACTTCCACAGGATTTCTCTCGTTTTTGCTATAATCTCATCAGTCGTCATATCAGGTGTAAAATAAAAAGCATGCAGCAACTCTTCATCCTCCTGCCCAAGCTTTGATGGCTTTCCAAGTATCTTTCTGCAGTGTGCATTTCTGATTGTATCAATCCTCGAATACTCTCTGTTTTTATTGACTCCTGCAAGGCTCTTTTTCGCATACTCAAGCCTTAAATCATATAGCGCAGGCCTCGTCTGCCTCTCCTTTTCATACAGGGCATTTTCCAGCCCTATCCACAAAAGCCCCTCATACAGCGCAGCATTTTTGCCTGTAAGCTGATTAAAAAAGTCATCTATCTTGTCCTGCTCATACCATTTGTAGGTGAGACCGATTATCAGATTAAGGTAAATATCCGCAGTGCCATCCGGTGCAAATGCCAGAAAAAGCGGCTCTATGTCATAATCACAGGCCGCCATCCATATGAAATTTCTTGCTCTTTTTGCTTCCTTTATATCCTGTTCTTGCATATGTCCCATTCCTTCATATGTCACAAGCCCCTATTAACAAAACAGCTGCTCTCTGCTCATCTTCCTTGAGATTCTTGCACGGATTGTGTCACGGATAAGTGTCTGCTCATACGTATCAAAGCTCTTGTTGGTTATTCCCATATCAAGGGCTGTATATACATTTAAGCCCTTTTCCATCATACCTATTGAGCCGATGAGACCACGCAGATCAAGTGCCTTTGATGATATCTCACCACTTTCACACTTGGCATGCAGCTCAAGAAATACCTCAGCAAGCTCATTTGCACCAGCCTCACGTATTGCGGGATAATGCGTCTTTATGAGCTTTACAAGACTCTCCTTCGAAATCATAGGCATCCGGATTACCGCAAAGCGCGATACAAGGGCCTCGTTTAGCTCCTTTGTACCGGCGTAGCCGTAATTCATCGTGGCAATAAATCTTGTTGCCGGGTGAAGAGACAGTCTGTCATAGCCCGGCACATCTATTGTACGTCTGAAATCAAGTGTGGCATGAAGTACTGCCATAGCCTCACTTTTTGCCATATTTATCTCATCAAGCACCGCAAAGCCGCCGGTTTTTGCCGCTGTATACACAGGTCCGGGCCTGAAGGTTACCTCTCCTGCACTAAACGTATCTGTTCCTATAAGTGATGCTGCATCCATATTTACGTGGAATGACACATCCCAGCGCGGGCGGTTAAATACACCTGCCAGATTTTCAGCGAAAAGATTCTTTCCTGTGGCCTTTTCTCCGACTAAAAGCAGATTTTCTCCACACAAAACAGCTGTTATAGCCTGTTCCCACACATCGCTTCCGTAATAAAACTGTGCAGGCACAGGGATTCTCGACTCATACTCCCTGTCCACCGGATACTGTGAGCGAAACCCTTCAATTTCCTTAATCAGATTTTCCGAAATGCCAAGCTCTCTTAATTTATCCAACAAGCTCATCGCTTCCTTTCATATCAGGTATTATCTTACTTCTTCACGCCCTTGGTGTCACGGTTTGCAATGTGCAGCCTGTGAAGAGCCACCTGCTTACCCTTTACCTCGACCTCTTTTTCCTCCTGGTCATTAAGCAGATAAATGTCAATAAGCTCATCCTCTCTGTCAAGCCTCATTCCCCTGACACCAACTGCTGCCTTTTTCTTTTCAGGAATAGTGCCACAGTCGATTCGAAGGAACATCTCCTTCTTTGAACGCATTACCATTGTAGCATTCTCTGAAAGCATGTCAACAAACAACAGCTCATCATCATCCATGAGCTTTGTGGCCTGCGAGGTCTTTCGTGTCACCACAAACTCAGCACCATCCACGAGCTTTATCATGGCTGACTTCGTTCCAAATATAAGCTTGTGCTTTTCAACATCCATAAGAGGTGCTATAAATACTATATCCTCCTTACTGCTGTCATAGTTGCTTACATTGTCAATAGGTGTGCCCTTGTCACGGAATTTGCCGTAAGGCAGGTCTAACACCTTGACAAGGTGCATGTTTCCGTTGTTTGTGAAAATACACAGCTTATCTATATTTTTAACCTTCAATATCAGCTTGTTCTCTGCGTCCGCAGTCTCTTTGTTTCTCTCATAGGTTGAAGTATCCACTGTCTTCACATAGCCGAAGCGATCCATAAGCAGCACTACATCCGATACCTCAAGCTCTTTTTTGACTACAACTGCTTCCTCCAGATTATCAAGCTCTGTGCGTCTGTCCCTTGCATACTCCTTGCGGAATGCCTTAAGCTCCTTCATAATGACCTTTGCCATGGATGAGCGGTGCTCAAGGATATCGCTGTACTCTGCAATCTTTGCCCGGGTCTCCTCGTGCTCCCTGATAAGAGCCTCAATTTCCAGTCCAATCAGCTTGTACAGACGCATTTCAAGGATAGCTGTTGCCTGACGCTCAGTAAAGCAAAGCTGGGCTGCCATGGCTTCTGAAGCCTTTGACTTGAATTTAATGCCCTCTGTCTCTCCGTTTATGAGACATGCCTTTGCCATTTTCTGGTCACGGCTTCCTCTTAATATTTCTATAATCAGATCTATCACGTTGCAGGCCTTTATGAGTCCCTGCTGTATTTCTTCTCTCTCCTGCTCCTTTGCAAGAAGTGTCTCATACTTTCTCTTTGCAATCTCATACTGGAAATTGACATGATGCCTTATGATTGGCACAAGCCCAAGCGTCTCCGGTCTTCCGTTTGCAACGGCAAGCATATTTACACCGAAGGTATCCTCCAGCTTTGTCTTTTTATATAAGAGATTCTTAAGTGCCTCAACATCAGCACCTTTTTTGAGCTCTAAGACAATTCTTATTCCCTCTTTCGATGACTGGTTTGTTATGTCCACAATATCCGTTGTCGCTTTTGACTCGACAAGTGAATAGACATCATTTAAGAATTTTCCTATATTGGCACCAATCATTGTGTAAGGGATTTCCGTAATGACAAGCTTGTCCTTTCCGGCTTTGCCCTTCTCTATCTCGACTCTTCCACGGATTTTTATCTTTCCCTGTCCGGTCTCATATATTGCAGCAAGATCTGCCTGATTGGCCACAATGCCTCCTGTCGGAAAATCAGGTCCCTTTATATACTGCATCATCTCAGCGGTTGTGATGTCAGGATTCTTCATGTAGGCAATCACGCCGTCCACCACCTCGCCAAAATTGTGTGGTGGAATGCTTGTCGCCATGCCGACCGCTATACCCTCTGCTCCATTTATCAAAAGGTTCGGCACCTTGACCGGAAGCACCTCAGGCTCTTTTTCTGTCTCGTCGTAGTTCGGAATAAAATCAACCACATTTTTGTCAAGATCAGCAAGATATGCTTCCTGTGTAATTTTTTGAAGTCTCGCCTCCGTATAACGCATGGCAGCGGCTCCGTCTCCCTCGATTGAGCCAAAATTACCGTGTCCATCAATAAGTGGCATGCCCTTTTTGAAGTCCTGCGCCAAAACAACCATCGCATCATAGATTGATGAATCACCATGTGGATGATATTTACCCATTGTATCACCGACTATACGCGCACTCTTTCTATATGGCTTGTCGTACCTGATGCCCAGCTCATGCATATCATAAAGTGTACGCCTCTGTACAGGCTTAAGCCCATCGCGCACATCCGGCAGGGCTCTTGCTATGATTACACTCATCGCATAGTCAATATATGATTTCTGCATCAGCTCCGAATATTCGGTCTGAATTATATTGTTGTCTACATTGTTATCTATATTTCTATCCATGTCTTTCTCCGATTATAAATACTTCGTAACTATTCAGAACCACTGAGAACAAAAAGCTGCTGCGTCATGCTTATACATCAAGCTCCGCATCATGTGCATGTTCATATATAAACTCTTTTCTCGGTGGCACATCACTACCCATAAGTAGTGATGTCACATCGTTTGCCAGACGTCCATCCTCTATCTCAATACGCTTAAGCATCCTTGTTGCCGGATTCAGCGTGGTATCCCAGAGCTGGTCTGCATCCATTTCTCCAAGACCCTTGTATCTTTGCAATGTAAACTTGCCTGTATGCGTCTTTCTGTACTTGTCAAGCTCTGCATCGTCATAAAGATATCTCTCCTCGCCCTTTGACGGAATAGCCTTGTAAAGCGGTGGCATGGCAACATATACATGCCCCTCCAGAATCAGCTCCGGCATAAACCTGAAGAAAAGAGTCAAAAGCAGTGTAGAGATATGCGCTCCATCCACATCGGCATCGGCCATAATGATGATTTTGTCATAGCGAAGCTTTGTTATATCAAAATCATTTCCATAGCCTTCTGAAAATCCGCAGCCAAACGCATTTATCATTGTCTTTATTTCTGCGTTTGCGAGCACCTTATCAATACTTGCCTTTTCAACGTTCAAAATCTTACCTCGAATCGGCATGATTGCCTGGAACATACGGTTTCTTGCCATCTTTGCCGAGCCTCCGGCCGAATCTCCCTCGACTATGAAAATCTCACACTTCGAAGCATCCCTGCTCTCACAGTTTGCAAGCTTTCCGTTTGAATCAAAGGAGAACTTCTGCTTCGTGAGCAGATTGGTCTTTGCCTTTTCCTCAGCTTTTCTAATCTTTGCAGCCTTCTCGGCGCATGATATTACCGTCTTTAAAACCTCAAGATTTTTATCAAAGTAAAGCGGTACCTCATCATTTGTCACCTTTGCAGTCGCACGGTTTGCATCCTGATTGTCAAGCTTTGTCTTTGTTTGGCCCTCAAATCTAGGGTCAGGATGCTTGACTGACACTACCGCAGTCATACCATTTCTGACATCGGCACCATTAAAATTCGCATCCTTGTCCTTTAATATGCCAAGCTCTCTGGCATATGAATTGATAATACCTGTAAACGCAGTCTTAAAGCCTGTAATATGAGCTCCGCCCTCAGAATTGTATATATTGTTGCAAAAACCAAGAATATTTTCATGGAACTCACTTGTGTACTGGAAAGCCACCTCAACCTTTATATTCTCGCTCTCTCCTGTAAAGTAAATGACATCATGCAGCTTTTCTATATTTTTATTCAAGTCCTTTACAAAACCTATAATACCCTCAGGCTCATGGTACTCAATATGCTCTGTCACATCGCCACGTTTGTCCTCGTATATGATGGTAAGCTTCGGATTGAGATACGCTGTCTCCTTCAGTCTGTTCTTTACATCCTCTTCCTTGAATCTTGTCTTCTCAAAAATCTCCGGATCAGGCAGGAAATTAATCCTTGTTCCTGTCTTTTTTGTTTTACCTAAAGTAGGAAGCAGGCCATTTTCAAGCTCCACGACAGGAACACCCTTTTCATATCTGTCATGGTGGATAAAGCCATCTCTACTTATCTCCACATCCATATATGTTGATAGTGCATTTACTACAGATGAGCCTACTCCATGCAGACCTCCGCTTGTCTTGTATACAGAATTGTCAAATTTACCTCCGGCGTGCAGTGTTGAAAATACAACACGCGCCGCAGATACACCCTTTGCATGCATACCTACAGGTATTCCACGTCCGTTATCCTCTACCGTACACGAACCGTTTTTTTCGAGAGTTACCCTTATAGTATCACAAGCCCCCGCGAGATGCTCATCTACTGAGTTGTCCACAATCTCATATATCAGATGGTTTAGTCCCTTGGTCGTAACACTTCCTATATACATACCGGGTCTTTTTCTGACTGCCTCAAGTCCCTCTAAAATTGCTATGCTCTTCTCATCGTATGTTTGCTTCTTAGCCATACTTGTCTCCTACTTCTTTAAATTGCGTAATAAATTCTATTATCTGCCCTGCCTGCTATCCTTGATATGTGCTAACACCATCGTAGCTATTTTGAATATCATAGCATCATCAAAGGTTCTGATATCAAGTCCTATTGCCTTCTCAATACGCTCAAGTCTGTATACAAGCGTATTTCTATGCACATAAAGCTGTCTTGCGGTCTCTGAGATGTTCAGATTGTTCTCGAAGAACTTGGAGATTGTCGACATAGCCTCCTCATCATCAAGTATCTGTGGCACATCGTCACCAAACACCTCATGGATGAACATCTCACACAGGCTCATCGGAAGCTGATAAATAAGTCTTCCTATGCCAAGCCTGTCATATGCCATAATTTCCTTTTCCACGTAAAACAGCCTGCCGACCTCGAGTGCCATCTTGGCCTCCTGATAGGACTCTGCAATCTTTGGAAGAATATCCGTCGGATTACCATAGCCCACTCGTACCTTAATCATAGCTTCTGCAAGCAGATTGTCAACCAGGCTTCCGGCAATTGATGCAAGCTTTTCCTGAAGCTTACCCGGATCTATGTCCTCCACATCCTTTACCAGCACGGCATTATGCTCATCCATTGCCACCACAAAATCACCGCTTCTGATATCAGCCAGATTCTTTACAAGCTCAACAGCTATCTCATTGCTATTCTTTCCGGTATCTATAACATATACTACTCGTTTTCTGTTTTCTATATGTAATTTCTTGGCACGGTTTATTATATCAGAACCAAGCATATTTCCAAGAAGAATATTCTGAATATAATTATTTCTGTCATATCTTTCTGACTCACCGAGTACAAGTGTACGAAGCTGACAGACTGCCATCCTGCCTATCACAAGATTCTCGCTCGTATATGGACAGAACATGACAAGCACATACTCAAGCTCTGAATCAATTTCAATCGCAAATGCGATTGCACCGTTTTTTTCCTTAACATCCTCTTCGGATACTATAAACTCCTTCACAAAAATGTCGCTATGTTCCGGCTCATCCACCGTACCTGTCAGATGCTTTCCCTTGGCTGAGTATAAAATAGCATCAAACGAAGTAATATTTTTTATTTCCTCAAGTGATTTTTTCAGTTTCTGATTCGTAATCATATTCTTATCCTCTCATTACTGTTCTGACGCAGGCAAGTAAAAAGCCTCCATGAGGTAAGCTCTGTACACCTGCTGTAGTTTAACACCATAACTTAACTATTCAGAACCATACATTCGCGTCAGAACCTAACATTTGCGAAAGAAAACCGGGTGTAAATTATACACCCGGTCTGTCAATTTACAACTATTTAATTTTAACGAACTAGTTGGTAATTGTCAATTCAGTTTCTTTATCAAATACATGAATCTTGTTTGGATCAAATGCAAGCTCAATGTGATCACCGTAACGAGCCGGTGTATCTGAATCAACTCTTGCTGACATATTTGCGCCTGCAACTGTGAAGTATAATAATACCTCTGCACCAAGTAACTCATATCCTGTAACATCTGAATCAATCTTGCATGTAGCAAATTTATCAAGATGCTCTGCTGAATCGTAGATATCCTCAGGTCTGATACCGAATACTACGTTCTTTCCAGCATAACCGCCATCGATAAGCTTCTTAGCTTTTGCCTCTGGAAGCTCAACCTGGTATTTATCGAATTTAAGGAATGCCTTTGCTCCCTCAACAACACACTGAGCATCTACAAAGTTCATCTGTGGTGATCCGATGAATCCTGCAACGAACAGGTTGTTTGGCTGATTGTAAAGCTTCTGTGGGCTGTCTACCTGCATGATAACACCATCTTTAAGAACAACGATTCTTGTTCCAAGTGTCATAGCCTCTGTCTGATCATGTGTAACGTAGATGATTGTTGCACCTAATCTGTTATGTAATGAAGAAATCTCAGATCTCATCTGTACACGAAGCTTTGCATCAAGGTTTGATAAAGGCTCATCCATAAGGAATACCTTAGGATTACGAACGATTGCACGACCCATGGCAACTCGCTGTCTCTGTCCACCTGAAAGAGCCTTTGGCTTACGGTCTAATAATTTCTCAAGGTCAAGGATTCTTGCTGCCTCCTCAACTTTTGCCTTAATCTCATCCTTTGGAACTTTTCTGAGCTTAAGTCCAAATGCCATGTTGTCAAATACTGTCATATGTGGGTAAAGAGCGTAGTTCTGGAATACCATTGCGATATCACGATCCTTTGGCTCTACGTCATTCATAAGCTTTCCGTCGATGATAAGCTCTCCTGAAGAAATCTCCTCAAGACCTGCGATCATACGAAGTGTTGTTGATTTTCCACATCCTGAAGGTCCTACGAAGATGATGAACTCTTTATCTTCTACTTCAAGGTTGAAATCCTTAACTGCCTCAAATCCGTTTGGATAAACTTTGCAAATGTTCTTTAATGATAAACTTGCCATTTTAAAAATACCTCCTAAGTATTATGTACATATATGTAACTGCTCAGTGCCCTGACTGTCTGTTACCTTGTTTCTTTGTATCTTTATAATACAAAACATATCGTCAATTGGCTATAGTCAATCCGCCAAATAATTTAACGTGTTGTTGTCATTATGACGAAACACAGTCTGATATCGAAACAATTACAAGACAATTACTGCAATAAACGTACTAATTACAGCTTAGAATATCCAAAGCCATTGACCATAGCCTCAATCGGCAGCCCCTTCTTGCAGAATGGACACTCTGTAACAGGATATGTCTGGTAATTTACCACATCATCGTCATCGAACAGCTTATCAATCTTCACTCCATTGACCTCATCTATGGTTGAGAATATGGACGCAATACATGTGATCATACCGCCATAATAGTTGATACACTCCATCGCTCTTCTGATTGTCTCACCTGTTGTGGTAGTTGCCAGAAGAAGTACAACATGCTTGCCATCTATAGCCCCCTTATTATTATCTCTGAAAAGCATCTGTCCGTTGTTAATCTCAGGCGATACAACGTAAATTGTCTCGTGCTTATTCACAGACATAAGTCCGTTTCTCTCAATCTCCTGGCTTAAGAATGCACCAATCATTTCTGTTCCATCCATACATACGATTGTATCTATATATGAATGATGCGGTACCTTGGTGTAAAGAGCCTTTGCAGCTTCCTTTGCCTCAGACACACGGGTCTTTATACTTGTCACATCTACATAATAATTAATATGCGAATGACTTGTAGCGAAATGTCCCGGTATAGCGTGCAGATTTAAGCCTGCACTCTCCTTTGATTTAAATTTTACAATACGATTTTCCATGATGAGTCCCCCTTTTCAAGTAAAGATTAGTTTTAGTTGTAACTATGTGCAACTATATATGTATATGTATATATTTATATATATATATATCTTTGAATCATTATACAGTTTCCTATATTTATGATTAATTGGCTCCGGTAGAACCAAATCCACCGGCACCGCGCTTCGTGTCTGAAAGTTCTGATACCTCATTAAACTCAACAGCCAGATATGGCATGACCACAAGCTGTGCTATACGATCCCCCGGATTAATAGTGCGCGCCTGCGTGCCATCATTGTGAAGAGCCACAATATACTCTCCTCTGTAGTCACTGTCACACACACCAACACAGTTTGCCGGGCGCAGAGCCTGCTTAGCTGCCAGACCGCTTCTTGCAAAGACTGCTCCGAAATATCCGTCAGGTATCTCTATCGAAAGTCCTGTTCCTATCTTTGCTGTCTCATGCGGCTCTATAACAACCTCCTCTGTAATATCGGCATACAGATCATAGCCTGCTGCATATTCACTTCCCCTTGTAGGGATTTTTGCTGTGGTTGTCAGTTTTTTTATATTTATTTTCATTTTATAATTTCCTCTGATGCTATTTTTATATGACTGTCTATCATCATATAATCACTAACCTATGAACTAATTATTTCCACTCAAGACTGGAGTGCTCAATCTTCTTATCACGAAGCATAAGCTCAGAAACAGCCTCCTTTGCAGGCTTATCCTCAAAAAGCACTCTGTTTACTTCCTCGATAATAGGCATTCTGACATCATATTTCTTTGCAAGGGCAAGCGCTGCCTTTGCAGAATAGATGCCCTCTACAACCATCTTGACCTCTTTTGTTGCTTCATCCATTGTATAGCCCTGGCCTATGAGCATTCCGGCCTTTCTGTTTCGGCTGTGGCGGCTCTCACATGTAACAATAAGGTCACCGATGCCTGTCAGTCCAAAAAGTGTCTCTGCCTTTGCTCCCATCTCAATTGCAAGCACAGATATCTCTGCAATTCCTCTTGTGATAAGTGCTGCCTTTGTATTATCTCCGTAGCCCAGTCCGTCTGCCATGCCTGCTGCAAGTGCTATGACATTCTTGAGCGAGCCTCCAAGCTCCATTCCAAGTACATCAGGACTTGTATACACACGAAATACCTCATTCATAAAAAGATCCTGTACTGTCTCGGCCGTCTTCTGTGTAATTGCTCCTGCAACCACTGTTGTAGGAAGCATCTGTCCCACCTCCTCAGCATGTGAAGGTCCGCACATTACAGCCACATCAGCGCAAGGTATCTCCTCCTCTACCACATCAGATATGGTCATAAGAGTATTTTCTTCAATTCCCTTTGCCACACAGACAATAATCTGTCCATCCTTCACGAAAGGAGCCATCTTTTCTGCAGTACTTCTAGTAAATACAGACGGTACCGCAAGCACAAGTATATCGTTATTTTTGATTGTTTCCTCAAGATCTGTTGTAAAAGTAATGCTGTCCGGAAGCTTTACTCCCGGAAGCTTATCAATATGCTCATGCTTTTCTTTAAGCATCTCTATCTCGCTCTCCACGATTGACCATATTTCAACAGAATGTCCGTTATTTGCAAGCACCAGGGATAATGCTGTTCCCCAGCTTCCTGCACCTATAATACCTACTCTACTCATTTCCTATGCCTCATATTATATATAATTTATTTTAATCAAAAAACACTAATAAATGCTCTTACTTCGCCTTCTGACCAAATTTATTTTCAGTTCCGCTTAAAAGTCTTTTGATATTTGCTCTGTGACGCCAGATAGCCATCGCCGTAAAACAAGCTGCAAGGATATCAAACTCTACCGCATAATTGCCACTCACTCCAAGCAGTCCCATATGGTTAAATACAATCGCCTGAATCAGAAATGATATGACAACCAGTATAGAACCAAGTGAGACATATCTTGTTATGGCTACCGCAATAATAAACAATACCAAACATATCGGAGCCGCAATAGGACATACCGCAAGTATAACACCCGATGTACATGCTATTCCCTTTCCTCCCTTGAAATTGAGGAAGAATGGAAAATTGTGTCCAAGCACCGCGCCAAAGCCTGCGTACAGCTCTATGCATTTGACAGCTTCAGGATATGTATTTCTATATATGAAATAAAATATCAAAACTGCTATGATTGCCTTGAACAAATCTCCAAAGAAGGTAACTGCACCGGCCTTCCATCCAAGTGTACGAAGCGTATTGGTGGTGCCTGAATTGCCGCTTCCATGCTCTCTCACATCTATTCCATGTGCTTTACCATAAAAATATCCGGTCTGAAAGGTTCCAAAGAAATACCCAACAACCAATGCTAAAATCCTAGCCAATATCATCTTACTCATTTTCCTTTCGTTCTCTTGTAATAAACTTAAGTGCAGTTCCCCTGAAACCAAATGTATCCCTGATTCTGTTCTCGAGATATCTGGTATATGAGAAATGCATAAGATTCTTGTCATTTACAAAGATTACAAAGGTAGGCGGCTTAACGGAAACCTGTGTCACATAGTATATCTTTAGTCTCTTGCCCTTGTCTGTAGGCGGCTGCTGCATGGCAACTGCCTCCGTAACTATCTCATTTAACACTCCTGTTGCAACACGCATTGAGTTATTCTCTATAACAACATCAATCAGCTCAAATATCTTGTTGAGTCTCTGACCTGACTTTGCCGAAATAAACAGTATCTCTGCATATGGGATAAAGCTTAATATCTGTCTGATTTTCTCCGTGTGCTGCTTTACGGTATTATTATCCTTTTCAATGGCATCCCATTTATTGACAGCGATGATAATTCCCTTGCCTCTTTCGTGGGCAATGCCCGCAATTTTAGCATCCTGCTCGGTAACACCCTCTGTAGCATCTATCACAACTATGACAACATCAGCTCTCTCCACTGCTGAAACGGCACGGATAATACTGTACCGCTCTATATCCTCTTTAATCTTATTCTTGCGTCTAAGACCGGCTGTATCGATAAATATATACTCCCTGCCATCATACTTTATAGCTGTATCGATAGCATCTCTTGTGGTGCCTGCTATATCTGACACTATCACCCTGTCCTCACGTGCAAGCTTATTGATGAGTGATGACTTACCTACATTAGGTTTACCTACTATAGCAACCCTTGGTCTGTCATCATCGTCATCCTGCTTTGATGAATCCGGGAAATGCTTCACAACCTCATCAAGCATATCTCCAAGTCCCAGCATAGAGGCTGCAGAGATAGGATGCGGATCACCGATTCCCAAGTTATAAAACTCATACACATCCGTCATGTACTTTTCAAAGCTGTCCACCTTATTGACAACCAATACAACCGGCTTGTGTGAACGACGAAGCATATCTGCTACCTTTGAATCGGAATCAACAAGCCCCTGCTTCACATCTGTGATAAAAATGATAACATCTGCCGTATCGATGGCAATCTGTGCCTGCTCTCTCATCTGCGACAGTATCACGTCTCCGGATTCCGGCTCGATACCGCCTGTATCAATCATGGTAAAATTGTAATCAAGCCATGATACATCTGCATAAATTCTGTCTCTTGTGACACCCGGAGTGTCCTTTACTATAGATATCCTCTCTCCTGCAAGCGCATTGAAGAGAGTCGATTTTCCAACATTTGGACGGCCTACGATGGCCACTACTGGTCTGCTCATATACTCTCCTGTTCTAAATTTATATTAGCTTATAGAATAATTGTAACTATTCAAATATAATTATAAAATAATAAACAAAACATCTATAACAGAGTAATTATATCACAATACCATTTACAGAAACAACTATTCATATGTCAAAAGTGGTTCTTTTGATGAAATTAATCCATTTTCTTTCAGAACAGCTATCAGATTAGTACAGTTTTCACCAAAACTAATGTTGACGGAATACGTTTCAATGCCATCGGAACGGGCATCCCCAAAATCAGAATACTCCTTTGTCACACCCAGTATATCTAACAGCTCCTCATACCATGTAAAACTATAGTCAATCCAGCTTTTTTCAATCCTGTTGCCCTTTGGTACTGTAAAATTCAGCATAAGATTGTACATATAGCTATTATCCTTATCCACTCCGTCAAGCATTCTCTGCAAATTATATTCCTGCATCACACCGGCCTCAACATCCTTCTTTACAGCCTCAAAAATATCAGCAGCAACTTTTCCGTTAAAGCTCTCATTCAGCACATCTACATATTTATCATTGTACTGCTCTGCCGAGCCATTGATAAAGGTAATATCCGTCGTATCGCACTGCATTATGGCATTAATCATATTCTCTGGTTTATTTTCCTCCGCCATAATCGCCTTGCACTGCTTATGTGGATTAAAATCATCTGTTGCATGATATACACGATTGACTTTTTCTCCGTTTTTTAATGTATATGAGATAGTAATATACCCGGAATCATTATATCTCTTTTTAAAATAATCCTTTTTCTGTGCCATAAGTATCTTTTGAGTCTCTAAAATCTTTTCAACATCTTTTCCATCCAGATTGATATCAAAATCTATGGCTACACATGCGGAATCAATATCAGCAAGCTTTGGGATATAATTTTCCTGCACATTTCCGTAAACTGTTATGCCTCCAAATACAACTACAACAAACACACCAAAAGCAATAATTTCCTTAAATAATGCTTTTGAAAAAATCCTAAAATTCTTTCTTATAATCATCTCTAAAAGTAAGAAAGCTATGATTCCCAGCACTACTGCAAGCAACATAATTGTAGGAACGCCAATGCTGATTCTAAGTCCAAGCAGTAATGACGCTGTAACAGTAGATAAAATCATTCCTCCCAGACATCCCAGCACCCATCTGAAAACCGGCTTAAGCTTTGGAATGGCAATAAAGCTTCCTGCATTTTCCAAATCCCTGTGCTTATAAATCTTATAAGAAATAAAATATATAACTGCAGCCGCGATGACATAGACTACGATGGTGTTTGTGCCTCTGAAGGTATATTTAATACAGTAATAATCATCCCCTGCCTTCTTCATGGTCGGATGAAATCCGACCCGATTGAGAAGATGTAACATAGGTGCAAACCATGTAACACTTATTTTCCTTACAAATTCCATATATGGAAGTCCATACGATACATATGTGAGCACATTGGCAATGGCAATAACTGCTCCTCCATACAGCAGATTGACGACCGCATACATCACTGCTACAGAAACAAGCTGTCCTGTAATCATTGCACACAGACACACCAGGCTGTACATAAAAAATGATATTCCCATTGTGGCAAGCAGACTGATTCCAATATGTACCACCTTCGTATTGCCATATGATATACATATAACAAACGATATAATGTACTTAATGATCTGTGGAATCCACATAAACAGCAGACCGGTCAACACATTGGTCGAAAAAAGCTGCCGCCTTGTCACAGGCATAGAGTGAATCATATTACATGCCCTGGAATTGTATAGATAGCTGAACAATGCCATCCCGGTAACCAACGCCATGACAAAAATGAAAATCATATCCGCCTCCATGCTGATAGCCGGGGACATTATATCAAGCATATACTTATGCCAGTTTTTGCCATAAATAAACTCTGCACTCTTAAATCTGCTCCACATGGAAAACGGACCGTTGAGCAGAATTATGATTATATACAGTGTCCAGATTGGCCAGTAAAGCTTTACATTCTTTTGCAGTATTGTTCTATTAATAAATGATGTCTTTGACTTCATAGTCCTCTCCTCCCATCTCATAGATAAATATTTCCTCCAGAGTAAGAGGCAGTACATCCACCACCTGTGGACTGTCCTTGCCATCTGTAATGGCCTTTACTACAGCATCCGGCTCTCCACGCACTATAACTGTGTATACTCTTCCTATATTTGACATGTGAAGTACTTTAAAATCCTGTGGTATCTTAGGCATGCCATACGGACACGCAATCTGAATCTTAGAAATATTTCCCTGCAGTTCTGTAAGAGACCTCTCTATCATAATCCTTCCATTATTGAGAATCCCTACATGATCACACACATCCTCCAGCTCACGCAGATTATGGGACGATACAACCACTGTAGTATTATTAACGGCCACATCATCAAGCATGATAGACCATATCTGTCTTCTCATAACAGGATCAAGTCCATCGACCGGCTCATCGAGCACAATAAGCTTTGGTTTACAGCACAATGCGAGCCAGAATGCCACCTGCTTCTGCATGCCCTTTGAAAGCTTTCTGATATTTCTTTTAACATCTATAGACGGAAAAAACTCCTGCATCCTGTAAAACTGCTTCTCATCAAAATCCGGATACATTCCCTTATAGTAATGCATCATATTGATCGTATCAGACTGCAAAAAATAAAACATATCATCCGGTATATAAGCCATCTGCCCTTTAATCCTTGCATTTTCATATACAGGCTCACCATCAATAAACACCTCTCCTGCATCCTGTCTCATTACTCCTGTAATATGCCTGATAAGTGTAGATTTGCCGGCTCCGTTTGGACCGACAAGACCATAGACAGCCCCCTTTTCAACGTTCATATTAACACCGTCAAGTGCTGTAAAATCATCAAATTTTTTCACCAAATTATTTATCTGTATCATCATTACCCTCTGTCACCGCAGCTTCAGTCCACATCTCTTGTAATACAAGTTCGGCTGCGTCATCTTCAATATTTAAATGCTCCTTCGCATCGTCCATCCTGGTCATCAATTCCTCAACAGGTGTTTCAAGCACAAATAACTCTGTCACCACCTGGTCAAAAAGCAGTTTCAAATTTTTTGCCCGGCTCTGTCTGGCATTCTTGGCATCCGCAACGAAGGTTCCCTTACCGCTTTGAGTATAAAGATATCCTTCATCCTCCAGCTCTCTGTATGCCCTTGCTATAGTATTAGGATTGATTGCATACTTGCAGGCAAGCACACGGACAGACGGAAGCTTTTCGTCCTGCTTAATAACATTCATAACGATCATTCGTCTGATGCTTTCCTTAATCTGTTCATAAATAGGCTTTGAATCTCGATAATTTAACTGCATATCGTTCTCCCCGGTTCATATACGGCAGTACTGCTGTGACTTTTATATTGACTCAAAGAACCATAAGACGGTCCGTCAGCATCAGTTCTCCCACAGTGTACTATCCAACGTGATACACCTATTTTAACATATATAGCATTCAGTGTTTCTTATTATTTCCTTAATAGATTGTACGAAATTTACTTAAGAAACATAAAAGCGCCAAGATTTCCTCTCCTGCCATGACTTGCTCTATGTGAATACAAAAGAGATGGATTACAGCAGGTGCATATATTTGTTATGGCAATATTTGCTTCCTGCACACCAGCCTCCACAAGCACCCTCCTGTTGCATTCCCAAAGGTCGAGCTGATATTTGCCGTCTCCTTTATCAAGCAGAATATCACTCGCATGCGGATCGTCATTTGTCGCAAACTCTTCCACAAAATGCTCTGCAACATCCTGACTTATCTCATAGCAGTCCTGACATATTGAAGGTCCTATCGCAGCTATAACATCATGCGCATCAGTCCCAAACTCCCTGTTCATAGCAATAAGTGTCTGTTTTCCCATGCGATTTACAGTACCTCTCCAGCCCGAATGACTAAGTCCTATCGCCCTATGTACCGGATCAACAAAATAAAGCGGTACACAATCAGCATAAAATGTGGCAAGCACAACATTTGGCTCATTCGTGATAAGTCCGTCCACATCTGTATACGGTCTCTTTCTTGTTACTCCGATACCGCACTGCTTTCTTCCAACTCTCAAAACATTGGTAGTATGTGTCTGGTCTGTCGTAACAATCTGTCCTGCTTCTGCTCCGATTGCCTCCGCCACTCTTTTATAGTTTTCTAAGACATTTTCCTCGTCATCACCACGCGTAAAGCTTAGATTTAAGCTCTCAAACATTCCTGTACTGCAGCCGCCAAGACGTGTTGTAAAGCAATGCTCTATCATAGAAAGCTCATTAAGCTTCTTAAAATGTAATAACGGCACAACACTGCCATTAGAAAGGACATGCCTGTTTAGCTCAAAAACATCTTTATCACTATTTTTCACAAAATCATTTATAGTAATTTCATCAACACATTTGCGTATTTTTTCAGCCTGTATATTCTTATCAATCTCTATATTGTTGTCAATCTTTATATTCTTATTAATCTCTGTCTTCATATTTGTATCTATACAATTATATATTGACGGTAACTATTGTTTTTTATAATTACTGCTTATAATTACTGCTTATAATTACTTTTTATAATTGCCTGCTCCTTATCTTATTTCATGAAATACTCTACTACGGCGTTCAAAAATCAAACAAACCAATAATGCTGAATCAGAAATGCTAAATCAAAAATGTCAAGCCAATGGCTATTGGCAACCCTCAAATGCATTCTTCAACACAGTAACCTCGTCATCGTCCACTGCTATCACATCAAATCTGCATGGTGTCCATTCATTCAGACCATGTGTCATAAGATAATACCTTGCAACCGATATGATTTTTTTCTGTTTGCTGTAGCCAACTGCTTCAAGAGCGCTGCCACATCCATTATCTTTGCGATATTTCACCTCGCAAAAACATATTGTATCCCCATCCTTTGCTATTATATCTATCTCTCCAAAGCGGTTTCTGTAATTGCGGGCAAGTACCCTGTATCCCATATTTATTAACTGCTCTGTCGCAAGCTGCTCATATAAACTTCCAACACTTCTTTTATTCATAACTGCCTCAAATACTGTAAACCTTCACATTATCTCTGGTCAATCTTTGCCTTAAGCTTATCCAGATCATTAACAAAAACAAGTATTTCCGCAACGACCTCATACAATTCCGGCGGAATCATATCTCCTATTTTAAGCTTAGACAGTGTATCAGCAAGCTTATCATCCTTATATGTAGGCACATTGCTTTCCTTTGCCTTCTCAATAATTTTATCCGCAACAGCGCCCTTGCCTGTAGCAAGTATTTTGGGTGCCGCTTCTCCCGGCACATACTCTATAGCTACGGCTGTTTTGCCTGTGTCAATTCCATTATTGTTACGATTATCCTTTTCGCCATGCATACAACTCACCTTTCTTTCTAAAGTAAGCTTTAATTATCAGTAGTAACTATTCGTAAATTATCTTATACACTGCTATGCTCTCATGTCAAAGGAATATCTATGCACCTGACCTGTAGGTGGCAAATCCTTTTTAAGAAATCCATCGACAAAATTAATCTGTTTTGAATCGCTGTTTACATTCAATTCACAATTATAGCCCTTATCCTGCAATCTCTTTTCCAACACAGGCAGGAATTGTTTTACAAGTGTGTACGACTCATCACTATCCAAATAAAAATTAGTTGTCACCTTCCTATGAAGCATTTTAATTGACACATCAGTCCCACCAAGATGCTCTAAATCCAAATGCAAAAATGCTGATAATTCTTTGTCCGGATCCGACATGCTTTTCTTATTTGTGTACACATACAGCTGTCCGCTGGCATTTTTTTCGTTCATCCTCAGTGGAACCTGCACATATGTATATGCCTCGTTTATCTGGTTCATAAATTCAATATTTCCACGGATATTATCTGCCAGCGCCTCCGCTTTGGAATTCACCACGCCTGTTGTCTTCAAAATATTTTCCATATTTGTTATCTGTTTTTCAATTTTATCGTACAAGCCATCAAGCTTCTTAGGATTCTTTTCTAAATCTCCCGGTTTAATCATCCATTGCTGTTCCAATGCTTCCTTCAACATAAGCTTAAAGGCTTCTCCTGAAAACAAATTTCTCAGAGTATTAGCATTTGCCGGCGTGTTTTCCAGCATACTCTTTATATCATTAAGTATTCCGACAACACTGCTATCCTCTGAATAAAAGGAAATATTGTTTTCCTGTAAATTCGGAAGCAGCATTCTGACCTGTTCATTAAGCTCTTCTATCTGCTTATCTGATAAAATAAAACCAATGGTATTGGATGGCGATTCATTGTCCTGTAAAAATATATTATCTATTCCCCGGGAATTATCTGATTTCTGTATTGTTTGAATCTCCTGCGATTCACCGGAAACACTATTTAATGATTCAAATAATTCAGCAATATTAAAGTGTTTTTTTACTACAGGTGCCGATTGATTATCACGCATTATTGCCTCATACGATGACATATCAGAGGCTTCATTTGAAATAAATGCCTCTTCCGGCAAACCTTCTGTAACCATACTTAGAATATCCCTTGCCTGGGTTACAAGCTTATACATTGATAAATCTTCGGCTGAAAGAGCATTCGGCAGCTCATCTATCAGGCTATCCATAGCAATTGTAATAGCCTGTTTATCATTAGCATAATTTTCAAACTGAGCTGCATTTACCTGATTAATTTCAATTCCAAGCCTCTTTAACTCAACAAGTGTAGTCACATTAATATCCTTATTATCCTGCACAAGCTGATACATCTGATTAAGACTTGTCTTATCAATTGGCATCTGCTCCTCCATCATCTTGTTCACCATCGACAAATTGATGCCATCTACCGGCAGTCCGGCTGCCTTTAGTGCATCCATCAGTGTGAGATTGGCTCCCTCACCATCAACTGTATATGGTTTGATTTCTATGGTTCCCCCATCATTATTTTTCACCTGAAAAAAAACTGACTGCCCCTGTTCAAATGAAAACTTTCCTGCAAGCCTCGCTAAAATCTGCTGCCCGTTTGACAGGGCAAGCTTCACCTGATTGCCATGGACGCTGCTTACTGTTCCCTCAAATATCATTCCTCTGGACATTTCATTCAAAGAAGATACCAGTTTCTCAACACCCTTGGCTCCTGTCATAGGCTCACCATTTGCCACTGATTTATTATATTGACTTACCAAATTTGATATCTGCATAGCATCACCCTGATATAGTATCGTTTATGTTTAAGTACATCTTTATAAATTGTATCATTTATTGGTATTTATGTCACTATCTTACTGTTCAAACCGCGCTGCCAAACCTCACTACGGCCTGCAACTATTGTTCACCCCTAACCGTGTGACCAGTAACGATTACAGCCTTTAAAAAATCAGGTAAATTCCACCATATTCTTCCTATACCACTTTGGACAAAGATTACGCTGACACTGTGGATTGAACCGTTCCTTTATATCAGTGTACTCAAAATACACCCTCCATAACTGCTCAAAATTGTCTGTCTTATCCGGCACACTTCCCTCAAGCTGCTTAAATTCACTTTCATTAATATAAAAGCACTCCTTAAGCCTCGGGTGAACCACTGCATATCTTCTTCTCTCATCATAAATCACAAAATTCTCCCCGGGATATCTGTCCACAAAATGCCACATAATAACCGGTATCATATCGCATTTTGGCTCAAAGTGCGCAAACAGATAGTTTCCATTATCACTGAAACGAATAAATCCTCTTATCTTGTCGGCCTCTTTATTTACCTTTCTTGAAAGCTCAAATACCTCCATAACATATTTATCGGTCATATGCTCCATAATCCTTTGTCCAACCTTAAATGCCCTGACAAGAAATCCAAGCACTATTGTTGCTCTATTATCAGAATAGTGGCACAAAGCATCAAATACCGCCTCATATATCTTTAAACCGAGCTTCTTCTGAATTGCCAGAATTGTCTTTTGAACCTTTACCTCATCGGTAACAATATCTATTATCCTAGAAAAAAGAGTATAGTTTCCATCAGTGCCTGTCTCAATTGAAATATTATCCCGGTATATTTCGTGATTTTCTTTTTGCATTTGGTTTTTGTATACAAAAGCATCATATATCGCTGTAAAAATCCCATTTATATTATTATCGCATCTCAATATTATATTATCCATGCATACTTCTCCCTATAAATTTACAAAAATATTATTCACTCCACCATGTCTGCCACAACGATTACTGTCAATTAAATAATCCTCTGCCATCCGGAGTACTGTAATCCGGCGGTAATTAAATCTACAGTGAAAAACACTCAGCCGGATATAAAATCAAATATACTCATCTGCTCATAAGTACATGATTTATTGTCAGCCAAAAGCATGGTATCCGGTCTCTCATTGTATATAAGATGCCTTGTAATATAGCTTTCCTCAAGCTTTGTATTGTACATCATACGACCATCACAGGTGATAAAGTACAGTGCTCTTTTGAGCACAACACCCATTTTCTTTAAATCAGTAAATGAAAGCTTTGCATGCTTTCTTGATTTAATAATACGCCTGACGCTATTAGTGCCTATGCCCGGAACCCTGAGAAGTGTATAATAATCCGCCGTCATAATCTCTACAGGAAAACACTCCAGATGCCCTACAGCCCATTGACACTTTGGATCAATATAATCATTAAAGCTCTGATTATTCTCCGACAAAAGCTCCCCAGCCTTAAAGCCATAAAATCTCATAAGAAAATCTGCCTGATAAAGCCTGTGCTCTCTCCTTAGCTGCGGAGGATGGCCTATACCCGGCAAAGACTCATCCATATTGACATTCACAAAAGCCGAATAAAATACTCTCTTCATATCAAACCTGTTGTACATTGCTTCTGCCACAGATATAATCTGATAATCACTCTCTCCTGTTGCACCAACAATCATCTGCGTACTCTGCCCCGCAGGCACATAATATCTGTCAGGTCTTTTGATACTTAAGCCTGTATTATTGTTATAAGGATCATCTCCATAAGAAACATCCGTTGTCTCACTGACGGCTCCCGGATTAAACTGCGCTCCCAATCCCCAGCTTTTTTCAGCAAGCTTATCAGCCTTCCTGCAATCTGAAGCAACACTAAGCCCTCTGTGATACTCTGACAATCTTGCAGCGCTATCTTTTATCTCGGCCATCTGCTCATAGTATGCATGCTCATCAATATACATGCGGTTTTTCATGCTGCTGTTGCCATGATACATTCGGCTGTCCTTTATACCATTTTGAATAAATCTCATAGGTGTAAGAATGTTCTTACGGACCTTATTCGGAGCAACTGTCCTAAGTCCCTCCGCGGTGGGCAGCTCAAGATTAACGCTCATCCTGTCGCATAGATATCCAATCATCTCAAGAATCTCAGATGAAGCACCCGGTATGCCCTTGATGTGTATATACCCATTGAAATGATATTTGTTTCTCAAAAGAAAAAGTGTGGTATATAAAAGGTGCATGGTATGCTCAGGCGATTCTATGATACCGGAGCTTAAGAAAAGACCCTCTATATAATTGCGTCTGTAAAACTCAATGGTGAGCTTACATACCTCTTCAGGCGTAAATGCCACCCTTTCAACATCATTACTGCATCTGTTGATACAATATTTGCAATCATAAATACATTCATTTGTAAAAAGTATCTTAAGAAGCGATATACACCTGCCATCAGCCGTAAACGAATGACATATTCCGCCGGCAAAGGCACTCCCCATATCCTTTCCATTACCCAAACGGGATGTACCACTTGAAGTACATGCAACATCAAACTTTGCCGCATCAGACAAAATCTTAAGTTTTTCCATAATGTCAGCATTGATTGACGTTAACATAATGTCTCTTCTTCCTTTCTCGAACATCTGTTTGTATTATACAACATATGTTCGAGAAAAGCAAGTGGTATTTTTTAGGAAGAAAGTATTCGGATAGTCCGTAAAAAGAATTTAGTTTGTATTTAAGCTGACGATAATATCAAATCAAATTTGACATTATTTAATATTTCAATTTATTTCAAAAATATAAAAAGCCATAGATATCTTAAAAGCATTAAGATACTATGGTTTTTTATCAGCATAGTTGTATTCCCACTTGGAAAAATATTCTTAAAAAGCAGCTAATTGACATAATTTATCCCAATTTAGTCTTGAAAAACTCGATTATCCTATCCCAAAGCTCATCCTGGAAAAACTGCAGATCAGCATGGTCAGCTCCTTCCAATGCAATTAAATCCGCATCACAGCCATTTTCAATAAGCTTATCGTAAAGCTCCTCGCTCTGCTCAAATGAAACTGTCTGATCATTTATACCATGGATAATCAAAAATGGTGGTGCATCCTTTGTTACCTTGGATACAGGAGAACTGTTGTATGCATCCTTGATATTTCTCATAATATTATATCCGAGTAAAAGCGACTCCATAGACGCTGCACTCTCCTCAGCATCTTTATACTTAAATGTACTGAGGTTAGTCGGTGGATACCATGGACATGCTGCCTGAATGCTGCTGGACTCCTCAAGATAATCTCCTACATCATGAGCCTTATCACTGTCCAATGCCGCCATACATGTCAAAAATCCTCCTGCTGATTCTCCCATCGCACCAAAATGCTCCTTGTCAATTCTGTATCTGTCTGCATGCGCCTTCAAATACCTGATCGCAGCCTTCACATCCTCTATCTGTATAGGATAACTGCCCTCATTTGATGTGCGGTATTCCACACTGCAAACAACAAAGCCATGATGTGCAAGCATGCTAAGATACGATAAATGTGCTGACTTATCCATCCTCATCCATGCACCACCGCATATCCATACTATACACGGGTAACGCTTATCGGACATATCCTCCGGATATATTAAATCCAGTTTTAAATCTCTGCGACAGTGATCATACCACGAATCCACCTGCGCATATGTGATATCAGACACCTGCACATACTGTGGTTTTGTTATATTAATCCTAAGCTTTTCCTTCATTTAAAAATCCTCCCTACATTTCTTTTCATTTTTAAACATAAAAAACCTTGAAACAACCATCTTGCTTCAAGGTTTAAGAACAGGGGATGAGAGAATCGAACTCCCGCTAAAAGTTTTGGAGACTTCTGTCATACCATTTGACCAATCCCCTATATTCAAATATTATATCAAATATAGAAAAAGGACGCAATAGGAATTACGTCTTATTTTTAATGTACCTTCAAAACTTCATACAAACTTGATTATTAATCCAATCTGAAAATTCCAGTCTGTTTTATAATCTACACCGAAAAACTCATCTCGATTCCGCTTCGCTTCATCTCGATGGATTTGCTTCGCAAATCTGCGTCCATTCCAATTCAGCCTTCTGCAAATAAATTTGCAAAGCCTGAATTCTCATGTACTTGTTTTTCTTCGTTATTAACCAGATTAAGCCCTCGACCTATTAGTAACAGTCAGCTCCACATGTTGCCATGCTTCCACCTCTGCCCTATCTACCTTGTAGTCTTCAAGGGGTCTTACTCCATTTGGAGGGATATCTCATCTTGAGGGGGGCTTCACGCTTAGATGCCTTCAGCGTTTATCCC
>OIYY01000276.1_pt1 | contig 38703 bp, 49 predicted proteins | sample 1588341 | NCBI WGS metagenome assembly OIYY01 (sample SAMN03283287) | human gut metagenome | biome: human-associated habitat; material: feces | host: Homo sapiens | place: Peru | collected 2012 | reverse complement strand
CAGCTACACATCTCAGATGGTTCGTACAATCAAGTACTTCTCTGAGTTAGCTTAATTCTTGTACCCACAAGAACAGTATATCTCAAGACTACTCAAGAGGCGCGGTCTTAATTGAACCGCGCCTCTTTTTTAAAGCATGGCTATTTCTTATGAATATCCGTGAATTGTAGAATTAAATTATATTTTTTAATATGCACAATATGGCGTGGCCGCATGGCTTATGCCTTGAAATAAGGGAGGACATATTATGTCATTAAACAAGAAATCAATTGATGATATCAACGTAAAAGGCAAGAGAGTTCTCGTTAGATGTGACTTCAACGTGCCACTTAAGGACGGAAAAATCACAGATGAGAACCGTATCAACGGAGCTCTTCCAACAATCCAGAAATTAATCAAGGACGGTGGAAAGGTTATCCTTTGCTCACACCTTGGAAAAGTTAAAAACGGACCAAACGAGGGTGAGTCACTTGCTCCTGTAGCTGCAGCTCTTGAGGCTAAGCTTGGACAGAAGGTTACATTCGTAGCTGATTACAACGTAACAGGCGAGGCAGCAACAAAGGCTGTTTCAGAGATGAACGAGGGAGATGTTGTTCTTCTTCAGAATACACGTTTCAGAGGCAAAGAGGAGACAAAGCCACAGGAAGCCGGAGATGCATTTGCAAAAGAGCTTGCTGACCTTGCTGATGTATACGTATGTGATGCTTTCGGTTCTGCACACAGAGCACACGCTTCTGTAGCAGGTGTTACAAAGTTCATCACAGCTAAGGGTGGAGAGAATGTTGTTGGATACCTTATGCAGAAGGAAATTGACTTCCTTGGCAAGGCAGTAGAGAATCCTGTACGTCCATTCGTAGCTATTCTTGGTGGAGCTAAAGTAGCTGATAAGCTCAATGTTATCGACAACCTCCTTGAGAAGGCTGATACTCTTATCATCGGTGGTGGAATGGCATACACATTCCTTAAGGCACAGGGCTATGAGATCGGTATCTCAATGCTTGATGAGACAAAGATTGATTACTGTAAAGAGATGCTTGCAAAAGCAGAGAAGCTTGGAAAGAAGATCCTCCTTCCTGTAGATGCAGTTACAATAAAGGATTTCCCTAATCCAATCGATGCTCCTGTAGAGACAGAGACATATGATTATGACAAGATGCCTGCAGACCGTGAGGGCTGTGATATCGGACCTAAGACACGTGAGCTTTTCGCTGACGCTGTTGCATCTGCTAAGACAGTTGTATGGAACGGACCAATGGGTGTATTCGAGAACCCAACACTTGCAGCAGGTACACTTGCAGTAGCAGAAGCACTTGCTAAATCTGATGCTATCACAATCATCGGTGGTGGAGATTCAGCAGCAGCAGTTAACCAGATGGGACTTGGCGACAAGATGAGCCACATCTCAACAGGTGGTGGTGCTTCACTTGAGTTCCTTGAGGGTAAGGAGCTTCCTGGCGTAGCTTGTGCTGATGATAAATAAGCTGAAAGCAACTTAATGAAATCGAGCCGCAGGCGATGATTGAAATTTGTATATAATTACAAGGAGATATAAAAATGGCAAGAAAGAAAATTGTAGCCGGCAACTGGAAGATGAACATGACTCCAAGCCAGGCTGTTAAATTAGTAGAAGAGTTAAAACCACTCGTAGTTTCAGATGATGTTGAGGTTGTTTACTGCGTACCTGCAATCGACATCGTACCTGTTGTAGAGGCATTAAAGGGTACAAATGTTGCTGTTGGAGCAGAGAATATGTACTTCGAGGAGAAGGGTGCTTACACAGGAGAAATCTCAGCAGAGATGCTTCTTGATGCCGGTGTTAAGTATGTTATCATCGGACATTCAGAGAGAAGAGATTACTTCAAGGAGGATGATGCACTCCTCAACAAGAAGGTTAAGAAGGCTATCGAGGCCGGACTTACACCAATCCTTTGCTGTGGTGAGACACTTGAGCAGAGAGAGAGCGGTGTTACACTTGACTGGATCAGACTTCAGATTAAGTCAGACCTTGCAGGTGTTGCAGCAGCAGATGTTGCAAACATGGTTATCGCTTACGAGCCAATATGGGCAATCGGAACAGGAAAGACAGCTACTTCTGACCAGGCTCAGGAGGTTTGCGGTGCAATCCGTGAGTGCGTAGCTGAGATCTATGATCAGGCTACAGCAGATTCAGTTCGTATCCAGTACGGCGGATCTGTAAACGCAGGAAACGCAGCAGAGCTTTTTGCAAAGCCTGACATCGACGGTGGATTAGTTGGTGGCGCTTCGCTCAAGGCTGATTTTGGAAAGATTGTAAACTACAAGTAATTATTAAATCATAATTTAATATTTGATTTGACAATCACAATAACTAAATGTCACTAAATTCACCAGCTTAGCTGCATTTAGTGGCATTTATTATATTAATGAAATAATAGAGGAAATATAAATGAGTAAGAAACCGGTAGTATTAATGGTACTTGATGGTTACGGCTTAAGTGACCACAAAGAGGGAAATGCCATCGCTATGGCAAATACCCCTGTTATGGATAAATTGATGGCAGAGTGTCCTTTTGTAAAGGGTGCAGCTTCAGGTCTTGCAGTTGGACTTCCTGACGGACAGATGGGAAACTCTGAGGTAGGACATATGAATATCGGCGCAGGCCGTATCATATATCAGGATCTTACAAGAATCACAAAGGCAATTGCCGATGGTGATTTCTTCAAGAACAAGGTATTACTTTCTGCAATCGAAAACTGCAAGAAGAATAACTCGGATCTTCATCTCTGGGGACTTCTCTCAGATGGAGGAGTACACAGCCATATCGAGCATCTTTACGGACTTCTTGAGCTTTGCAAGAAGGAGAATTTTGACAGAGTATATGTACATGCCTTCCTTGACGGACGTGATACACCTCCTGCATCAGGCAAGGACTATATCGAGCAGCTTCTCGCAAAGATGAAGGAAATCGGTGTAGGAAAGATTGCATCTCTTTCAGGACGTTACTATGCAATGGACAGAGATAACAACTGGGATCGTGTGCAGAAGGCTTATGATTCACTCACTAAGGGCGAGGGCGTAAAAGCTACATGCCCTGTAAAGGCTATGGAGGAGTCATATGCAAACGATGTTACAGATGAGTTTGTGCTTCCTACAGTTATTACAAACGAGGATGGCACACCTGTATCGGTTGTCAAGGACAATGATTCTGTTATCTTCTTCAACTTCCGTCCGGACCGTGCTCGTGAGATGACAAGAGCATTTTGCGATGATAAGTTTACTGGCTTTGAGCGCCCATTCCTTAAGACAACATTTGTATGCTTCAAGGATTATGACGAGTCAATTCCTAACAAGCTTATCGCTTTTGAGAAGGAAGAAATCAAGAATACATTTGGTGAGTATCTTGCAGCAAATGGCAAGAAACAGCTTCGTCTCGCAGAGACAGAGAAGTATGCACACGTAACCTTTTTCTTTAATGGTGGAGTAGAGGAGCCGAATATCGATGAGGCACGTCTTCTTGTAAACAGTCCTAAGGATGTTGCAACATATGACTTAAAGCCTGAGATGAGCGCTCCTGAGGTTGGAATGGATCTTGTTGAGGCTATCAAGTCAGATAAGTATGATGTTATTATCATCAACTTTGCTAACCCTGACATGGTTGGACATACAGGTGTGATTCCGGCTGCTGTAAAGGCTGTTGAGAGAGTTGATTCACTCGTAGGCGATGCAGTGCAGGCAATCAAGGATGTGGATGGAGTATTATTCATCTGTGCTGACCACGGAAACGCAGAGAAGATGATTGATTATGAGACAGGAAAACCTCATACAGCTCATACAACCAATCCTGTTCCTTTCATTCTTGTAAACGCTGACCCTTCTTACAAGCTTCGTGAGGGCGGATGTCTTGCAGATATCGCTCCAACACTGCTTGAGATTATGGGACTTCCACAGCCAAAAGAGATGACAGGAAAGTCACTTATCGTTAAATAAAATTTGTATTATATAGGCTCCGGCGCAGACAAAGGGTTTGAACCGGAGCTTTTGTTTTGATATATTAAAGATATAATAATAAATATAAGAATTGCTTATAAATGGTGCAAAATTATTTAAAAAAACTTATAATATACGTTGACTTTACAAATTGAGCTGGTATATAATTTAATGGTAGCATTTGATTTGTAAAATAAATTACACATAAGATGGAGGACAATCATGCAGGAATTTAAACCATTCAAAGAAGGAAAAGTAAGAGAAGTATATGATAACGGGGACAGCCTTATTATGGTCGCAACAGATCGTATTTCCGCTTTTGACCATATTTTAAAGAATAAAATTACAGACAAGGGAGCCATTCTCACACAGATGTCTAAGTTCTGGTTTGAATTCACAAAGGATGTTGTGCCTAACCATATGATTTCAGTAGACGCAAAGGATATGCCGGAGTTCTTCGGTCAGGACAGGTTCAACGGAAACAGCATGCTCTGCAAGAAGCTTGAGATGCTTCCAATCGAGTGTATAGTTCGTGGATATATCACAGGAAGCGGCTGGGCAAGCTACCAGGAGAACGGGACAGTCTGCGGAATCAGACTTCCGGAGGGACTTGTTGAGTCTGATAAGCTCCCTGAGCCTATTTATACACCATCTACCAAGGCTGATCTTGGAGATCATGATGAGAATATCTCATTTGAAAAATCAGTAGAAGTATTAGAGAAGATTTATCCTGAGAAGGGAAGAGAGTACGCAGAGAAGATTCGCGATTATACAATTGCTCTCTACAAGAAATGTGCAGAGTATGCTCTTACAAAGGGCATCATCATCGCAGATACCAAGTTTGAGTTTGGCTTAAATGAGCAGGGTGAGGTAGTGCTTGCCGATGAAATGCTCACACCTGACAGCTCACGTTTCTGGCCACTTGATGGATATAAGCCTGGACAGGGACAGCCTTCATTTGACAAGCAGTATGTAAGAGACTGGCTCAAGGCAAATCCGGACAATGACCTTCTTTTACCTGATGAGGTTGTTGTGAAGACTGTAGAGAAATATAAAGAGGCATTTGAGCTTCTTACAGGAAGCAAATTCAGCCGCTAATATATTATTTATTCCGCGTTACTATTTCGCAATTATAAACGGAGATATTATGAACCAGGACAATAACATAAATCAGTATATAAATACTAGTATAGATACAAAAAGTCATACCGGTACAAAATTAAAAAGGTGTTCTGATATTGACGAGCATAACCATGTATTTGATGAGCTTCATGAGGAGTGTGGTGTGTTCGGCATGTATGACTTTGATGGAGGAAATGTCGCATCCACTATCTATTATGGTCTTTTTGCGCTTCAGCACAGAGGACAGGAAAGCTGTGGTATTGCAGTGAGTGATACACACGGACCAAAGGGTAAGGTGACCACACACAAGGGTATGGGCCTTGTAAATGAGGTATTTACTCCTGATATCTTAGAGCCTATGAAGGGTGATATCGGAGTGGGACATGTGCGCTATTCAACAGCAGGCTCATCAACACGTGAGAATGCACAGCCTCTCGTATTAAATTATGTCAAGGGCACACTTGCCATGGCACACAACGGAAACCTCATTAATGCAAAGGAGCTTCGCAAGGAGCTTGAGTATACAGGAGCTATTTTCCAGACAACAATTGACTCAGAGGTTATAGCTTATCATATCGCCAGAGAGCGTCTCAACTCCAAAACAGCTGAGGAAGCAGTCAGACGTGCATGTCAGAAGCTTAAGGGCGCCTATGCACTTGTGGTTGAGAGCCCTAGAAAGCTTATAGCAGCCAGAGATCCGTTTGGCTTCAAGCCTCTTTGCATCGGAAAGAGAGACAATGCTTATATCGTTACATCAGAGACCTGTGCACTTGATACAATCGGCGCAGAGTTTGTCAGGGATGTAAAGCCGGGAGAGGTTATCACCATCACTCCTGAAAAGGGCATTGAGTCAGATATGACTATGGCACTTGCGCCTGAGAAACAGGCTAGATGCGTGTTTGAATACATTTATTTTGCAAGACCAGACAGCCATATTGACGGAGTAAGTGTGTATGGCAGCCGTATCAAGGCAGGAAGGTTCCTTGCCATGGATTCGCCGGTTGATGCAGATATTGTGACAGGTGTTCCTGAGTCGGGAAATGCCGCTGCTCTTGGTTATTCACTTGAGTCAGGCATTCCGTATGGCACAGCCTTTGTCAAGAACGGCTATGTCGGCAGGACATTTATCAAGCCTAAGCAGTCAAGCCGTGAGTCAAGCGTGCAGATAAAGCTCAATGTATTAAAGGAGGCTGTAAAGGGCAAGAGGGTTGTCATGATCGACGATTCAATTGTCAGGGGAACAACCTCAGACAGGATTGTGCGTATGTTAAGAGATGCGGGTGCCACAGAGGTACATGTGCGCATCAGTTCACCGCCATTCTTATGGCCTTGCTATTTCGGTACAGATATTCCTGCAAGAGAGCAGCTTATCGCTTACAACAGGACTATTGAGGATATCAGACAGATTATAGGTGCGGATTCTTTGGGCTACCTTGGAATTGACAGACTTGATGAGATGGTAGAGGGACTGCCAATCTGCATGGGCTGCTTCACAGGAAAGTATCCGATGGAGCCACCGAAGGATGATATCAGAGGCGAGTATTTTGATAAAGAAATCGACCTCGAGAGAAAAATGCTTAATCGCTAATAAAGGAGAGATTATGAGTACAGACAGATACACAAGTCCTCTTTCTGAGCGTTATGCCAGCAAAGAGATGCAGTATATTTTTTCACAGGATATGAAATTCACCACTTGGAGAAAGCTCTGGATTGCTCTTGCAGAGACAGAGATGGAGCTTGGACTTTCACAGGATGGCAAGCCGGTTATCACACAGGAGCAGATTGATGAATTAAAGGCACATGTGGATGATATCAATTATGATGTGGCAAAGGAGCGTGAGAAGCTTGTGCGTCACGATGTTATGAGCCATGTCTATGCATATGGACAGCAGTGTCCTAAGGCTGCGGGAATCATCCATCTTGGAGCAACCTCATGCTATGTTGGTGACAATACAGACATCATCATCATGAATGAAGCATTAAAGCTGGTTCACAAAAAGCTTATAAGTGTTATTGCTGAGCTTGCAAACTTTGCTGATAAGTATAAAAACCAGCCAACACTTGCATTTACACATTTCCAGCCGGCACAGCCAACAACAGTTGGAAAGCGTGCTACACTCTGGCTCAACGAGTTTATGCTGGATCTTGAGGATTTAGAGTATGTGCAGGGCACATTAAAGCTCCTTGGTTCAAAGGGTACCACAGGAACACAGGCCAGCTTCCTTGAGCTCTTCAACGGAGACAATGAGACAATAGACAAGATTGATCCGATGATTGCAAAGAAGATGGGCTTTAAGGATTGTTATCCGGTGTCAGGACAGACATATTCGCGTAAGGTAGATACAAGAGTGGTAAATGTACTCGCAGGTATTGCTGCATCAGCTACAAAGATGTCAAACGATATCAGACTGCTCCAGCATCTTAAGGAAGTAGAGGAGCCGTTTGAGAAGAACCAGATAGGCTCATCAGCCATGGCATACAAGAGAAATCCTATGAGAAGTGAGAGAATTGCATCACTTTCAAGATATGTCCTTGCAGATGTTATGAATCCTGCAATCACCTCAGCTACACAGTGGTTTGAGAGAACACTTGACGATTCAGCAAACAAGCGTCTTTCAATACCTGAGGGCTTCCTTGCAATAGACGGAATACTTGACCTCTGTCTCAACGTGGTAGATGGATTGGTTGTATATCCAAAGGTTATTGAAAAGCATTTTATGGCAGAGATTCCATTCATGGCAACAGAGAATATCATGATGGATGCTGTAAAGAACGGCGGAAATCGTCAGGAGCTCCATGAGAAGATCAGACAGCTCTCAATGCAGGCCGGAAAGACAGTAAAGGAAGAGGGAAAAGAAAATAACCTCGTAGACTTAATAGCTGCAGACCCTGCATTCGGACTGACAAAGGCTGATATCGAAAAGAACCTTAAGCCTGAGCTTTATGTGGGACGTGCACTACGCCAGGTAGAGGTATATCTGCGTGATGTAGTTAATCCTGTGCTTGAAGCACATAAGGACGAGAGTGGAGTAAAGGCAGAGATTAACGTATAATATTATATATTTATCTAAGACAAAATCCCCGGCATATAGACCGTTAAACAGGTTTATATGCCGGGGATTTTTATATAGCAGTCAGATATCGATGCTGTAAACTTACCTCAAAGCTGGTTTATTAAAGCTAGTTTAAATTAATTCTCTTTGACATCATCTCAGGATTGGTAGCTTCACTGATTGCGACCTGCTTGCTGATTACACCGGCCTTGTACAGATTGAATATACTTGTATCCATTGCAATCATATTTTCAGCGGCGGAGGTGTAGATGATACCATCAATCTGGTGTACCTTTCCCTCACGGATTAGGTTTCTTATTGCAGGTGTGAGTACCATAATCTCGAAAGCAGGAACCATCTCGCCGTTTGTTGCAGGTAAAAGCTTCTGACAGACAACAGCCTGTAGCACAGAGGCAAGCTGGATGGCTATCTGGTGCTGCTGTGAAGCAGGGAAAGCATCAATTATTCGGTCGATGGTATTTGCGGCACCGATCGTGTGGAGTGATGAAAATATGAGATGACCGGTTTCGGCGGCTGTGACAGCTGTATTGATGGTCTCATAGTCTCGCATTTCTCCAAGCAGTATGACGTCAGGACTCTGGCGGAGTGCAGCGCGGAGCGCAGTGAGGTAGCTTTCGGTATCTGTGTTGATTTCACGCTGTGACACAATACATTTGTCATGGCGATGTAAGAACTCAAGCGGATCCTCGAGTGTGATGATATGCTCCTCCTTCTCATGGTTGATCTGATCGATAATGCATGCGAGGGTGGTGGATTTGCCGCTTCCGGCAGGTCCGGTCACCAGCACCATGCCGTTGTTTGTTTCCGCAAGCTCCATAACAGAGTCCGGTATATGTAAATCACTTGGCTTTGGCAGTGTGAATGAGATAACGCGGATGACAGCAGAGTAAGAGCCGCGCTGTTTGAAGGTGCTTACTCTGTAACGCGATACTCCCGGTATGGCGAAGGAAAAATCATCATCTCCGGTTTCCTCAAATTTTGAAATATCTCTCTCTGCAAGGGCATAGATTGATGTGACAAATTCAAAGGTTTCTTTTGGAATCATTCTGATTTCATTGAGACACTCCATTACTCCCTTTGATTTGTATGTGAGAGGGCGGCCGGCCACTATGAAAATATCTGATGCTCCGTTGTCAGTCGCTTCCTTTAATATCTTTTTAACATCCATTTTAGTTTCCTCCAATTAAGTTTAGTGTATCATTTTCTTCGAAAGCTGTGTCAGTATTGAGCTTCCATTTTTTAATTTTATAAAAAGCATCCTGCCTGTGGACCGGATAGTTGATATCAAGCTCTACAGTGAGAGTCTGTGTATCGCTTATAGTCTGAGTGATTGTATAGGTCAGACCGGTAACCTTGCCGTTTGCTTCATTTTCAGCGAGATTTTTGTTTTGCTCTGAATTGTTGTCTGATAGAGCTGCCTTTATGGCTTCATAGTATGCTGCTTTATCAGGACTGCTCTCGTAGGCTGCTGCAAGAATGGTATCAATCTGTGATATCTCATCCCATACCTTTTCACCTGCACGGTAATACGAGCTGTTATTGTCAGCGACGCGTTTGCTCAGCTTATAGTCAGAGTTAGCTGTGACAAAGGCGAGTGCCGAGAACGTGACAATGCATATCATGGAAAAAGTAAGCAGGATGGTGGAAAAGCCGAAATTTGAAAACTCTCTTCTTTTTTTCATGGGGTACTCACCTTCCTTCCGTCAGAGGAAAGTGCTGTATAGCTGCACGCTGTAATGCTGTATACACAGTGGCTGTCCGCTGCTATAAACTCTATGTCAGCCTTTTGTACTCCGTAGGCATCCTGCCCAAGCCTGCTTACAATAACCTTGTATGCGGCATCATCCTTATCACATGGATGATAGCTTTTGTCGAGATAAATGAATAGCTTTTCATCTGCACAGATGGAGCCGTCAAAGAGCGATGATACGGCGTTTAAATCACCATGCTCCTGTTCGTATACGCTTGCAGCATTGCTGCATGCATTAACGGCCTCATGCAGCACCTGAGTTTCTTCCGTCAGCTTGTGAGTCTTTATGAAGAAAAGCAGACCCACAATCAAAAGAGCCGAAAAGAGCAGCAGATTAATGGTAATCTCAAGCAGGAATATTCTGTTTTTCGATTGTTTAAGCTTTGTTGAAATCATTGTTTATTCCTTGTGGTATGTATGTTTGTATGGCATCGACCGGTATATTAAGGGCGATGTGCATTATATTACTGCATTTATTGTCAGGATATTCTTAGTCGGAATTGACGGAGCAGTAGGTATCGGTAGTGCCACCGGATGTATCGGTGATAGTTACAGTGATCATTTTGTCGGTGGTTTCCGTCATATCAAGCCCACCGATTTCGACAATCCTTTGTCCGCTGTCCAGACTGTATGAACAGCCATCCTGCACATAGAGCTCTCTTAGAGAACCTGCATAGTAGTATATGAAAGTATCGTACACGATGTCATTTATTGTGTTTTTCAGACACAGAGCCTTTGTGCCATTTATTATCTCTACACTGATTGCTGCGTCGGAATCATTCTGTCTGACCTTTTCGCGCAGATAAGATGTGACAGTGCGTACCTCGTAGTTGTAGTTCATGGCATTGGCAGTGGCTTTGTACTGCTTTACGCCAATCAGCACGAGGATAAAAGCGGTCAGCGCAAAAAGAAAAAACAGCAGCATCACAAAAAAACTGTCAGCCTGATGTGATCTGGATTTTAGCTTGAACATGGGTCATTTCCTCTCTATTATTGTCACATCGGGACGCAGATTGGAGCCGATGTAGTGATAGTCTATGTAATAATAGTCACTGTCATAGGTGAGACCATAGTGGTCTGTGAGATAATCTATGTCCGGAGGATATGTTCCTTCAAGAGCATAGCATTGTGTGATGCTTCTTGTGAGTGCACGTTCCAGCGTGCTCTTGCTTCTTCTGGTATTGTCATCTGACAGCTTTGAAGAGAAAACACCAAACAAAACGGTACATGCAATCAAAAGCATAAGTGGTATGAATTTCCATAGGGTTGACTTTTTTTTCTGAACAAAAAACAGCATACTGTGCCTCCGTAAGCTATCCTATGCTTGAGATAATTCCAAGCAGTGGGAGTAAAAATGATACAAGTATGAAGCCAATGAATATACAAAGCAGGATAACCATGGCAGGTTCAATCACTGATATGAATCGTGACAGCCTTGCATCTGTGTCATCCTCGCAGGATGTGCATATATGCTGCATGACCTCGTCCATGGAGCCGGTTTTGCTGCCGATTGCAATCCAGCTTGAGTACATCTTTGAAAAAATATTGGAGTGCAGCAATGCCTCCGAAAACGTCTCGCCATTTGATATATTTTTACGGCAGGCGTTTATTTTTGAATCCAGGACAGGATTGTTTACAAGAGCCTGTGCCAAATCCAGGCCACGGTCTGTGTCAAGTCCGCTTGAGAGTGCTAAAAACATGCAGTTTGCAAAGCGGCTGGATGCGATTGACATGGAAAGAGCAGTTTTCATAAGCTTCTTTTTTCCGAAGCGTGTTTTAAAAAATATAAAAAGAACCAGTGCGGCAAGGAGCATGACAGCTATAATGATAAGCAGATACCTGTTGATATATTCGCTGAGCCTCATGAGCACGGCTGCGGTACCTGTAAGCTCACTTCCGAGCTCTGCATATATCTGTGAGAATACAGGTAAAACCTTGGCAATCATTACGACAATAACGGCAATCATCACAGCGGAAAGCACGAGAGGATAGGCAACGGCACTTTTGATGCCGGAAGCTATTTCGTCTTCGCGGTCGTAGTACTTTGACAGAGAGCTTAGGACCTCTTCAAGACGGCCGGTTTCCTCACCCAGCTGTATCATATTAATCATATATTTTGGAAAGTATCCTGTATCTTTAATTGCGCTGTGAAGCGTGGCGCCAAGCTCCATTGGCTTATATATCTGCTCGAGCAGATCGCGCGTCTGTTCATCAGGTGCTTCATCACATAGTATGGAAACACCATAGTAGGTAGGCAGCCCGGCTGCTATGATAAGAGAAATCTGCTGACAGAAGGCAGAAAGCTCTGCATTGCTTAAAATCTTGGATTTTCTAGACATTTATGTCCTCCTAATAGACGTATTTGGTAATGTAATCACTCTTTTGAGCTATGAACTTCTTTGGTGAATCACTGGTAGATGCAAATGTTGGATCCAGCATGTTCCATGAGGTACCATCAAACTCGATGATGCCGTTTATCCAGCCCTTGTCCTTTATATAAGTACTGATCCAGGCATGATATTCTTCACCGGCGTATCCTACCTCTAAACGTGTGGGAATAGCCTGAGTCCTTAGCATAGTGGCCATGACTGCCGCATAATCAAAGCATATACCGGTATTTTCGGTAAAGACCTTGTCCACATCGGGCAGATAGCCGCTTTTGACATTTTTAGCCTTGTCATAGTCGTATTTGAAGTTTGAAATGATATAATTGTATACACTTTCCACGACCTCAGTATCGCTGCTACAGTAGTACGCCAGTGAGCTGCCCTCCTTCACAGCCAAAGAATCGGCAGTGAAATTTACATACTGGTTAGGGTACAGATACGGCCCGAATTCATCAGTGATGGAGACAGAAATCACCTGCGACAGCACGGTGGCATATTGTGTCCCCTCAACATTTTCAAAAACGGTTACAGTATACGAGCCACTTGAAGCGACAAGAGGAAACACTTCATTTCCTCCATGCAGATCAAAGGTGTACGTGACATTGTCGGGCCCGGTTATCTGAAGCTTGACCTTTTGATTAGAACCGTGATAATCAACTATGATATAGCCGCTGCTGCTGTTTGAAGCGTCGATAGTAGCCACATCACATGTATAGGTTTGTGTGCCGTCGGCAGTCGGAGTAAGCACCTTCGGAGCAGAGTCCCATGTGCCTTTTTCAGTGGAATGGCTGGACACCGGCTCCTTTGACACATCGTCATTTTTTGAATTACCACATGCACCAAGCAAAAGGCATGATAATAATATGAGTGGAAGTGCTTTTTTATACAGAATGCACTTCATAAAAATCTCCTGATATAAAGATGTTTCTTTTTTAAAAATCATATATTAATATTATAATGTATTTTCTTGTAAAATAAAATGGAAAAATATATAATATTAAAAAATGGTTCAAATCGTCAAAAGAAGAGAGTGAAAAAGAAAGGATACCAGTGATGAAAAAATTTTTTAATGAATTCAAAAAGTTTATCAGCAGATGTAAGTGAAAAATAGCTATACAGTATAAAACGCTTGACTGTATAATAAAAATGTAGTATATTAGTTCTGTTATTTAGAATTTAACTTAGGAGGTATTATCGTGGCAACTTTAAAAATTGTTTTATCGGTATTATTTATAATCGTCAGTTTAGTAATTACAATAGTTATTCTTTTCCAGGAGGGTAAGTCAGCAGGACTTGGCACTATCGCCGGAGTTGCTGATACATATTGGGGCAAGAACAAGGGACGTTCAAAGGAAGGACGTCTGGTTAAAGCAACAATTGTATGTGTTGTTCTTTTCTTTATTATATCAATTGTCTTAAATATGGGAATATGGTAAATACTTAGACTGTCGGGAAATCGGCAGTCTTTTTTATCGCATTAACATCCATATGATGAAAAAAGGAGAGATAATGAGCAATATAGATAAATATGAAACACGAAAAAAGATGGTCTATGACTTCATGTGCGATGACATGTATGTTCCAATGAAAATCAAGGAGCTGTGCATAGTACTTGGAGTGAAAAAGGAGGACAGACCGCAGCTTGAGCAGATCCTTTTGGATTTGCAGGCAGAGGGAAGGATAACACTCTCAAAGCGAGGCAAATATTCAAAGTCGGAAATTAAAAAGACAGTCGGCGTATTCACAGCTCATCAAAGGGGCTTTGGCTTTGTTACTGTGGAGGGAGAGCATGATGATATTTTTATCCCGGCTGAGTATGTAAATGGTGCGATGCATATGGACACTGTCGAGATTACAATCTCGCCTGTCACAACAGGACGCCGCAAGGAGGGAAAGGTTGTTTCAATCATTGAGCGTGGCATGAAGCAGATAGTCGCTACCTATGAGGCAAGTGATAATTTTGGCTTTGCAGTGCCCGACAATACCAGATTTGGTACGGATATTTTCATACCAAAGGAGCGCTCAAAGGGAGCTGTGTCTGGACACAAGGTTGTAGTTGAAATCACAAGCTATGGGAAAAAGGGCAAAAAGCCGGAGGGCAAGGTAGTTGAAATCATCGGACATATAGATGATCCGGGTACAGATATTCTTTCTATAGTAAGGGCTTATGATCTGCCGGTGGATTTTTCGGAGAAAATCATGCATCAGGTGCAGAATGTGGCAAAGGATGTGACATCTGCGGATATGGCAGGCAGGATGGATTTGCGAGACTGGATGATGGTCACGATAGACGGAGAGGATGCAAAGGATCTGGACGATGCCGTGTCTTTGTACATGGACGGAGAAAACTATGTGCTTGGAGTACACATAGCGGATGTGTCGAACTATGTGCAGGAGCACAGTGCGCTTGATGTGGAGGCACTTAAGAGAGGTACATCGGTTTATCTTGTGGATCGTGTGATTCCGATGCTTCCGAGAGAGCTTTCAAATGGCATCTGCTCCTTGAATGAGGGATGTGACAGGCTTGCTCTTTCATGTATTATGACGATAAATAAAAAGGGTGAGGTCATCGACCATAAGATAGCGGAGACCGTCATAAAGACAAACCGCAGGATGACATACACAAATGTAAAAAAGATTCTGGCAGATAAGGATGCCGCTGTGATTGAAGAATATAAGGAGCTTGTGCCTATGTTTGAAAAAATGGCAGAGCTTGCAGCAATTCTTCGCAAAAAGAGAATGAAACGAGGCTCAATAGACTTTGATTTTCCGGAGACTAAAGTTGTGCTCGATGAAGCAGGCAGGCCGATAGATATAAAGCCGTATGACAGAAATGTGGCAACAAAGCTCATAGAGGATTTCATGCTTATAGCTAATGAAACTGTGGCTGAGGATTATTTCTGGCAGGAAATACCCTTTGTATACAGAACACACGACAAGCCGGACTCGGAAAAAATCGCAAAGCTGTCTACATTTATCAATAATTTTGGCTATACGCTTCATATTGGCGCTGATGAGGTGCACCCAAAGGAGCTTCAGAAACTTTTGATGAAGGTAGACGGCACAGACGAAGAATCCCTGATAAGCAGACTGACACTGCGCTCTATGAAGCAGGCGCGATATACAACAGCATGTACCGGGCATTTTGGACTGGCAGCAAACTATTATTGTCATTTTACATCACCAATCCGCAGATATCCTGATTTGCAGATACATCGTATCATCAAGGAAAATATCAGAGGCAGAATGAATGATAACCGCAGGGAGCACTATGAGTCTATACTAGATGCTGTTGCAAAGCAGGCAAGTGAGACCGAACGCCGTGCAGAAGAGGCAGAGCGTGAAACAGTCAAGCTTAAAAAATGTGAGTATATGTCAAATCATATTGGTGAAAGCTTTGAAGGTGTTATATCAGGTGTCACGGAGTGGGGCTTTTTTGTGGAGCTTCCAAATACAGTTGAAGGACTGGTGCGCGTGACAGACCTGACAGATGATTTCTATGAATTTTACGAGGATACCTATGAGCTGGTCGGTTCAGCCACAAATAAGAGATATAAGCTTGGACAAAAAATCAAGGTAGTTGTGGACAGCACTGACAAAATTATGCGTACAATTGATTTTAAATTAGCAGAATAATATAACAATAATGGCAAAAATTTTTCTGCTTTAAAAATGCTTATTTGATTGTCTATTATTATTTGCTGTTATCTGATTATTTATTATTTGTCGTTTGTTGTGCTAAAGATTTATTGAAAAATATGTCATAATATATTATATAGTGTAAATAAAAAGACATGTGAACCAGCGGTTCACAATAATTTGCCTTTTAGATATTGGCAATTGTAAAAAAATGTGTTAGTATTGTAAAGCAGTTTGAGGAAAGGAGATACCGACATGGCTAAGGAATCAAAGAAATTAATAGCCAACAACAAAAAGGTCTATCACGATTACTTTTTGCTTGAGAAATACGAAGCCGGTATTTCACTTGCAGGAACTGAGGTGAAGTCACTTCGCATGGGAAAGGGCAGCATAAAGGAGTCTTTTATTCGTATCGAAAACGGTGAGATTATCCTGTATGGCATGCATATCACACCATATGAGAAGGGGAACATCTTCAACAAGGATCCACTCAGACCTAAAAAGCTTTTACTCCACAAGAAGGAAATCGAGAAGCTTTCATCAAAGATGAAGGAAAAGGGTTTCACAATTGTGCCGGTGGAGGTATACTTTAAGGGGAGCCTGGTCAAAGTAGAGATAGCACTTGCCAAAGGTAAGAAGCTCTACGATAAGAGAGCAGACATAGCCAAGAAGGATCAAAAGCGAGAAGCACAGAGAGATTTCAAAATCAGAAATCTTGGTTAAAAAATGAATATGGGCTAGTAAAGGTTTCAACGGGGCCCACAAGGTCCGGTGGACCTTGGCTTTGGGCGGACCGAAGCGAAGCGGAGACCATGCAGCGTAGCTGCATGTACCCGCAAAAAATTGAATATGGGCTAGTAAAGGTTTCGACGGGGTACATGCAGCTGGAGAAGCGAGTCGTATGGCGATGCGTTAAATGGCCAAATTAAAATTAAACGCTGAAGATAATTTAGCATACGCTGCCTAATGGCAGCAGTCTGACCTAGAGCACTCACACTTTAGGACCCAGGCTTCGACTATGTGAGAAACGACGTTGGCAAAGCTTTGAGCCATCGGGCGTATCATGAAGCTACTGAAACCACAAGGTTGTTTGTTATCGTGTGGCAGAGGGAAGGTTAAACAATAAACTACACTCGTAGAAGGACAGGGAATTGTATTTCGGACACGGGTTCGACTCCCGTCTAGTCCACTAAAAGGCGGTTTGTGATAAAACCGCCTTTTTACTTACAAAACCGCATAAATAAAGGCTTTACACGTCACTGTGCAAAGCCTTTTATTAAAACTGATTTTTCAATTTAAAGATGTTTTTTCTTGAAAATTTCCCCAAAATTTCCCCAAGATTTCATCCGGATATCTCAGATATATATATTGATGCAAACTTCATCATGTCCTCTTCCTTGTCCTTTTGAGCATGTCTGTATACAGACTTGAGCACATGGTCGGTCTTCCAGCCACCGGCGGCCATGATGTAGCTGTCCGGGATGCCGAGTGAGTGAGCCATCGAAGCATAATAGTGGCGCAGGTCATGAAATCGGAAAGAATCAATGCCAAGCTGCTTCTGGTACTTGTGCAGAGTTTCAAGGATAGCGTCAGGGGTTCCGGCAAAGCCTACACCCTGCTCACGGAGCAGTCCGGCCACGCAGTCGTCCACATAGATGGTCCTGGAGGAATCCTCTGTCTTATTCTTTTCACGCGTCACATAGCCATCCTCACCCTCAATAAGGGATTTGTTAATGGTGAGCATGTTGCCGTCCAGATCAGATGCTGTGACCGCACACACCTCCGAGCGTCTGAGCGCATATATGCCAAGTCTGAAAGCCAGCTCGTAGCGCGTCCCCTTTGATGCGTCGAGGATAGCCTTGATTTCATCATCAGACGGAACATGCGGAGTGTACTTGATACGTGCCGGAAGAGTCGTGTGCAGCATGAGGTCGGGGCGGTACATTCCAAGCACGGCAGAAATAAAGCCGTGATACTCTGCCACAGTCTTTGGAGAGATAAAGCCATTATTATTAGTGGTGCTCTTCGGAGACTTCCTCATGCTTATCTTATTTATTTCTGACTGGACGATGGCAGCAGTCATATCCTTGATGGCTGTCTCCTTAAAATCATCGGATATATTGCGCAGCAGTCCCCGATATGATTTTATCGTGGTCGGAGAGAGCACATGCTCCTTGATGGAAATATATTGGGAAGCGTAACTCTTAAAGGTGCCCTTAATCTTAACAGAGGTATCAATGCCTCTCAGAGCTTCCTCAATTTCTTTCTTTCCGGGCTTGTGGTCGAAGCTCAGGCTGTACTTTTTGCCGTTAATCATTTTTTGAATCCGGTACCTGTTACCTCGTTTTTCAACACGCATAATCATCATCCTTTCTAAAAAAGAGTATAAAAATAACACCTGTCTCTCGACAAATGCCACTCCGAAAGGTATAATGAATGTGCCTAGATCATACTTTTCGGAGTATGAATATATGAGCACTCTGCAGTTGGTAGCTGCAGGGCGCTTATTATGTTTTGCCGAAGTCAACAAAACATAAATAACGTAAAAGACCCCACATAAATGTGAGGTCTTTTTAAATGCTGTTCGCTGTATAAACAGGAACTATGTCTCATATAGTGCCGGTAAACGGCTTTGTTTTGTGCATTTATTATAACCTCGGTATATTAAATTCGTCAAGAAAAATATACATATATTATTTTTGGGTATGAGTGGTATATGCCTTGTCGCATGTACGTAAGCCATCTATATGCTCAAAGAGGTCTGGCTTTATTGGTGCGCCAAGCGGATCAAGAATAAAGTCGACACCTTCACGACGTGCGAGTTTGGCAGCCGAAACAAAATCACTGTCTCCGGATATGAGTACAATTTGGTCGACCTGATGCTTATAAGCCATTGAGGCGATATCAAGTCCTATTTTCATATCAACACCTTTTTGGTCGATTTCTAAACAAAAATCATCTTCTGTTAAATCTTCGAATTTTAGACGACCATTGCAGAGTTTCTTTACCATATCAGGGCGAATTATGTAATGAGCCTGTTCTTCAGCAAGTTTTCCTAATCTTATTGCGAACTTACGTTTCTTTTTTAGTTCATTTAAAAATTGAGTAGTCCAAGCATAAAGCTCTGTTTTGCCAAGATCAACCTGTTGTTGTTTAAATGGGTGGAATATCCTTTTATTAGATGGGGCACAGTCATAGTAAAATATGCGATACAGGTCACTATGTTCACCGTGCATCCTTAGATGTCGCTTGCAGTATTCTGATAATTCAATAGCACGTTGCTGTGCAGTTTGGTCACCAAACACTGCCTGAGCTCTACGACGGTAGAAGCCACCGTCAACAAGAATTGCAGTTTTCATACAGTTTACCTCCTAAATAGTAATAAAAAAGCTCTAGGGTTCGGTCATTCCCATATGTTGAGAGACGTACAACCTAGAGCACTATTAACGTGTAAACTTTTTTACACACCTATAATATATGCAAAAAGTTTATCTGTCAATACATTTTTGTGATAAAAGTTGTACTTTTTGTGTTTTTTGCTTGATAAGATATTATTTTGTTGACGTCAACAAAATGGTTAAAAATTTGCGCCGGCGCAAATTATAGCTTAAATTCTATAATATTCTCTACAACGGAGTACCTTAAGCCTCTTTTAGTGCGTCCCCTTTTGCAATATAGCCCAGCTCAATAAGTTCATCGGCACGCTCCAGAAGCCGTTGCTTGCCTTTGTCATTAAGCTGGTGGTACTTATCAATAATAACCTTGTCATTATTGCTGACCGGAGACGGACTTTTTTCTATTTTGTCACTCCATCCCATTACATAAGCAGGTGAAACATTACAAATATGTGCAATAGATTCAATTTTATCAGACGGAATATTTGTTATTATATTATTTTCATACTTATATAAAGTCTGCTTCGAGACGTCAATTTTATCAGCAAAATCTACTTGACTAAAACCAAATGAACTACGCAATTCTTTAATCCTTTCACCTATAGTCAATATACTCACTCCTTTCTATTTATTATGTAACTTGATGATAGCACAAAAATGTTATAAATGCAATAAAAAATGACTTGACAAGTTACAAAAAAGTGTTATAGTAAAAGTAACTTAAAAAGATACGGAGGTGATAGAGTGATAAAGACAGATGAGTTACGAGGTGTAATTGCAAAGAATGGGTACTCCCAAAAGGATGTAGCAGAGATGATTGGAGTCACTCCAAAGACATTTTATGAGAAGATGAATAAAGGTGTCTTCGGAAGTGATGAAATAGAAATCATGATAGACAAGCTTGGTATAGATAACCCTGTAGCAATTTTTTTTGCACGTAAGTAACTTAAAAAGATACTAACAACTTACAAGAAAGGAAAAGACCATGTGGAAAATATTTTTCACTTACAGTGACAAGAGCAGATGCACTGTGAAGGGTAAAGGTACCATCACACCGGGGCTTGCAGTGAAATGCTATTACCGGTACGGACTCCATGTTGCAGAGAGCATATATCAGCAGTACCCCAAGAAAGACCATGAGCCGGTACCACTGGAAGAGAAGATGCGAGAGTTCGGTGTAGATGCAACGGAGATGAAGACTGCAGTGCTGCAGGCAGAAACATTGCTGGACAGGATGCAGAAAGGGGGAAGTAAACCATGCCAAGAGTAAGAGAACTAACAACGAACAGAAGAATCATTGACGTGAGAAAGCAGCTCACTAGTAAGTGCAGACAGCTGATGTTTGATGACAACATCAAGCTGGAGCAGGTAGCAAGCCTTCTTGATGTGACACCACAGGCACTGTCACATCAGCTAAGGAACGGAGTAAAGCTGGAGACGGTACTCGCGGTACTGTACCTGACAGGCGCAGACGGTGAGATCACGAGGACAATGAATAAGGTAAGGCTATGAAAGGAGAGACACATGCCAAGAAAAAGCTTTGTAGACGAGAAACTGAAAAGCTTTGCGAGAGTAAACAAAATTGCAGAGTACGCACTGGATAAAGCCGCGGAGCTGGGACTGACACAGCAGGAAGTGGAAGAGATACCGGAACAAATAAAACAAATACTGAAATGGGAGAGATGCAGAGACAACATTGAATATAAAAGGCCCTTGTATCCGGATGACACAAGGGCAAGATGTCTAAAGGTCCTCTGGTAAGGCAGACATTAGCACAGAGTGCGGAAAGGAAAAAATATATGGACGATACAGAAGCATTAAAACGTGAAAGAGAAAAAGACATAGTGGCTTACAATGCCCTGATAGAAATATCGAACGGAAGAACCAACCTAGAAGTCTACGACATAATAGAAAGAATGAAAAACCAGCTCAACAAATGGATAGGCTACACCGAATGTCACCCATTTCCGTATCCGGTAAATAGATACGGAACAAGGATAAAACCGCCCGCTGAGGCAACAGCAGAGGAAGGAGAGAGGAAGGAAAAACCATGACAAAGGAAGAATCACACACTCTCGAGAAAATTCTCGCCAAGATAGATAAAGCAGAAGAGGCAGACGACAGGAAGGATGAAGAATATAACAGATTCTGTCTGAGAATGAGAGAGAACTGGAACGAGGAGAAATATCAAGCCCTCAAGAGAGAAAAAGCCCTTGCAGAGGCGGCATACCTTGCAAGCCTCATTGAGCTCAAGGCAGAAGTAAAGTGCATGCTGAACCAATAAAAAATATATCCGGGCTTACCGGAGCACCGCAAAACTACCCATATACAACAAATCCTCTTGTGAACCATATAAATCCATTTCGTGCGGTGCTCCGGCAAGCCCGGGGAGAGGAAAAAATACTTGAAAGAAAAAATTATTAGAAAAAAACAGCTTGAAAGCTTTGATAGAATAAGCGAACTTGCGGACTTCGCATTAGATAAAGCAGAAGAGATGGGATTGACACAGCGGGAAGTGGAAGAGCTGCCGGAAAGAATAAAAGCATTATTGAAATGGGACATATGCTGGGATGATAGGAAATATGTTAGGCACCCGCGTCCGGAAGACACAAGAAAAAGATGTCTAAAGAACCTCTGGTAAGGAGTACGAAAAGGAGAAAGGAAAAACAGTATGAAGACAATGATAGATCTCTTCTATGAGACATTCAGTCCCAGACAGAAACGGCACCATCTCTCAATGACACTGAAAGAAAAACCCGGCGAGCATACAATCAGGATTTTGCAGAATGGCCGGGAAATAATCAGAGCCACAGGAGACGAGAGAGAGCAGGCATTTCAGACGGCAACAAGAGACTTAGCAAGAAGATTTCCAGCGAAAGGAAGGTAACAAAGATGGAAAGAGCAGATTTTAAACTCAAAGAAGTAACAAGCAGAATAGGCCCGGCATCTTACATGGAAGTATACAGATCCACAAACAAGGGTGCTGAACTCTTATACAAAGGCATCAGAGTAAGAGCACATGATAAGATAGAGGACTTCGATTCACTCGGGGTGAAATTTATTGAGACAATTGACAAGCCAAGACTTGGAATGAGGGTTTGGGTATATTAACAGCAAAGGAGAAAAACCATGAAATTATTAAAAAAACACACAGCAGGAATGAAGCAGTACAAGGAATTTAAGAAGTGCATTGGCATGATCGGAAAGATTGAGGAGAGCGCAGATGTAAAGGAAGCCACACTCACAGCCGGCTACATAATCGGAGTAGTAAAGGAGAGACACGACAAGAGACTCATCACCGACAGCATGTTCGAGGCATTGAAGGAGCTGACAGATATCATGCTTCAGGATGTGGATGAGCGTATGGAGAGCGACACACCATATATTATGCAGATTGAGGCATAAAAAAGACCGGTCGGGAAAATCTAATTTCCTGACCGGACTCTGCGTGAAAAACAACAATAAAAGAAAAACCATAAAAATATTATAACACATTAAGAGGAAAAATCCATATGCCTAAATATACAAAATATCTTGAATTTTCACAAAAAGAGCGCACTGCCATAAGAGAGCGTGACAATTATCGGTGCATATTCTGCCAGATAGGCTATGAGATGCCACCGACAGCAGTCCCTGAGATGGATATAACAGACATCATGCACTACATACCACGCTCATCCATGGGACTTGGCATCAGACAGAACGGAGCAGTCGGATGCCGGTACCACCATCATATGATGGACAATGGCAGCAGTGGAAACAGAAAAGAGATGCTCGGCATGTTCAGAGCATATCTGGATGAGTTTTATCCGGATTTTACAGATACAGAACGAAAATACGATAAATGGAGTTTTTTAAAGGAGAAACCATATGTTTGATAAGTTTGGAGAATTTGATTCATTTAGCGAGATAAACGAGCTCGCGGAAAACCTGCTCAATGAGGGTGATATAGAGTCCCTCAAGGTAGTGGCGAAAGAGAATGGAATACAAGCTGAGTTCGTAGACTTGTACACCAACGGAGAAATCCCGGAGCTGTGCGATAAGCTCACGGCGGCACTCGGCAAGATTGATGTCGAGGCGGCAGAGCTAAAGCCAAAAGAGATTATGGAGGACTGGGTGGAGTACCTAAGAGGCCAGTGCATGGAAAATGAACTCCTAGCTCACAATGTCCGTAAGAAGGGCAAGACACTGAAGGGCTGTATAGCCGCCATTCTGACATGGTCCTTCAAGAATCAGCAGACGGTTGACAAGGATATCGTCAAGGCAGCGGGCGTGTCGGCAAGCAAGGTCACGCTCGGCATACCGGGCATGGCAAGAGCCAAGAAGATAATAACAGACTACTACATGGGAAAGTAGGCATTACAAATGAAAGAAAAGACGATAGAAAAAATACCATACATAGGACTGCAGAAGATAAGCAGAAAAAAATCTGTGAAGTACATTGGGGTTACTGCAGTCAAGAATATAGGACATCAAAGGCACCTGCTCCTTGAGGTGTACGAAAATAAAAAGGAGTCAAAAAAGATTCCTGTAGTGAGAATCGCACTCACCAAGAAGGATTTCGGCACATACTGGCCAGACAAGCAGATATGGACGCGTCAGCGGGTTTCATATTACAGACCCATATGGATGGAAACACACACAGGGGGAACCCTGACAGATGAAAATATCCTGCAGAGCCCGGAAGACCTTGAGAGGATAAAGACCTTTTGCGGCACCAAGCTTTTCAACCCTTCTTGGTGGTGGGAGCACATATCAAGATACGAGGCCGACATCACATCAACAGAAAGGATAAACAGAGTAGAGCGAGAGCACAAGAGACGCCAGGAAGCGCTGAAGGACAGGCAGGCAAACACCAAGGCACTACCTGAAAAAGCAATACTGTACAGAGCTGATCACGTGTATTTCCATGATGAGCACTTTCTATATTACAAGAAGCATGGAAGCCGGGCTGACATAGCCTGCAGTAAGTGTGGCGGTGTGACCACTGCAAGATGGAAAAGCAGTGGAGCATACGAGGACCAGTTTGAGAGAAACATAGAAGAGCCGCGAGAGAACAGCTTCGGCACATGTCCTATGTGTGGTGCACGCGGACAGTACAAGTGCAAAGGAAAAGTAAAAGGCAGCATCAGAAAAACCCGGTATCTGTTTCTTGGCCAGAAATATAAGGACAATGGTTTTGTTATGAGATACATACAAGTAGAGAAAGAGTGGACACTCGGCTTCATTGCAGGCGAAAACGGCAATGAAATGTACAACGCATATGAAAAGCTGTCGGGGGTTGAACTGGCAAGGGCATATTTCGAACCCGGCAAAAAGGTGCAGGTTGACTACAACAAGCATGATCCGTATGTAGGAAGAAACTTCTGGGATGATTGCAATCTATATGGCTTGCCAAGCATCAGAATCAATTCCGGGCCAATCCTGCCGGAGACATATGATGAGATGACAGGGACCATGTTTCAATACAGTGCTATGAAGGAATACACAAACAGTCTCATGAGCGTATGCAATCCGGTTGAGTACCTTGAGTGCTACATACGTACACCTCAGCTTGAGATGCTTGTGAAGATGCACCTGATAGGAGTAGCTGAGAAGCTTATCAGATGCCAGTATGGAATCATCGAGGACGAAAACGCAACGAGACCGGATGAGTTTCTTGGAATCAGAAAGGAAAAGCTTAAGCTACTCATTAAGGAAAAAGGAGACATAGAACTGTTAAGAGTTCTGCAGATGGAAAAGAGACTCAATGAGAACTGGACAGACGAGCAGGTACAGCAGCTGGCAGAGACTAGACTTACATCGGTTCAGGTCGCACTTGCAAAGAAATATATGACACTGCAGAAGCTATTGAACCGCATTACAAAATATGCAGGATGTGATTACGGAGGCTGCAGTCAGTCGGCATACAGGATCAGACATATAGCCTCTACATACGCTGACTACCTGAGCATGAGAGAGGACAGAGGCTACGACCTGACCAATACGGTATATCAGTGCCCGCGTGATCTAAATGAGGCACACGAAAAGATGATGGAAGAGGTCAACAAGGAAGAGCTGGACAAGCATCTGAAGGATGTTGCGGCACGTTTCCCGAACATACGACACAGCTACAGAAAACTGAGAAATAAATACTACTATGAGGATGATGCATACATCATCAGACCGGCAAAGTCAGCTGAGGAAATAGTAACAGAGGGGCGCGTGCTCCATCATTGCGTCGGAGGAGATAATTACCTGAGAAAGCACGACCAAGGGAAGACATACATACTTTTCTTGAGATTCAAAGATACACCGAATGTACCGTACATCACTGTTGAGATTGAAGCGAAAACACCATACATACTGCAGTGGTACGGAGCCCACGATAAGAAGCCTGATCAGAAGAACATACAGAAATGGCTGGACAGCTACATACGAATGCTTGCGATAGGAACACTGAGGACAGCAGGCATGGTGGCAGGGGCTACAGCAGATATGCCGGTAATGGCTACAGCATAGGAGGATATATGGAATACGTGCAAATGACCCTGGACGATTGGGTCCAGATGAAACAGAAATTAAGACAGGAGCTCATAGGAGTAAAGCAGAGCTTTGTAAGAATTGGCTATGCGCTTAGAAAGATTGATGACCAGAGACTCTATGAGAATGACGGTTATAAGAGCATAGCAGAATTTGCCAAGGCTGAATATGGACTGGAAGCATCCACCACAAGCCGATTCATGAGTATTAACCGCGAATACTCCATTGACGGCTATTCAGAGCACTTGAGACCGGAATACACAGACCTTGGAAGGAGCCAGCTTGAGGAGATGTTAAAGCTCCCCGACTCCGACAGGCAGATGATACAGCCCGAGGCATCAAGAGAGGACATAAGAGAGCTCAAGAGATTCAATAAGACCGAGCCTGCGGCAGGTGTGGCAGATGACATAAGCCAGCTGATAGAGAAATTCTTCGAGGACAACAAGGATATCCTCAATGAGGTGTACTCAAACGAGTTTGATGAGGAGTCAATGAGCCGATTCGCAGAAATTGTAAATCCGGCCGGAAACCGCTCATTCAAAAAAGGCCTCTACTTCATGATGATGTATGAGAATCGCGTCACAATCAAGAAGTTTGGAGACACACCAAAAAATATGTCATGGTGGGAGTTCTATCAGCTTATGCGCTCTATCTTTGATGAGGATGCAGCAGGCGCCCGCACATGGCAGAACCATTTTGGAGGAGACGATGAAGCACAGGAAAATGAGCCGACAGGAGAGCATACTACAGCAGAAGCTCCTGAGCCAAAGAATGACAATGCAGCAGTTGGAGAAGCTGGCACTGATGAGGTCGAAGAGACTGAATCGGGAAGCGTGGCAGATAATGAGCCGGCTCCTGGAGCAGGAGAAGAGCAAAAGGATGATTCCACCGACAGAGATACAGACTGCAGAAAGGATAATAGAGAGCCTGCAGACAGGTCCGAGGAACAGACAGGAGAAAAGAGCGCTGCAGAACAAATTGCGCCGGCGCAAAAATCCCCGCAAATCCTTGAAAAATCAGAGCCTGAGAGCATCGAAAAGGAAGAAAATGAAGCCCAAAGCATAGAGGAAAATGAGCCGGAGCGAAAGAGATATGTTAAGCCGGAGATTGAAGAGATAGAAGACATAGAAACATGCATGACGAGAAAAGAGTACATGAACACCCTCACAGAGCAGGAAATGGCCGATTACATGACAGAAGAGCATCATAGTGGCCGTTTATTGGCATCGGATTTGATTTTTCCGGAGAAAATCAGACAATGGCTCAGCGGCAAGGTTGACAGATGTGGAGAACCACAAAGTTAGGAGGCAAAAAAATGTTTATAGATTGTACAAAATTAGAGAAAATCTTAAAAGCTGATTACAAATCGTGGGGCGTCAAGTTCGGTCTCACAGAGAAAGGCATGTACATCCTGAATGGTACCGGCTGGATGATAGAAGCCGACAAAGAAAAAATCACAAAGGAATTTTTAGGAACAATAATCAAGACTTGCGGTCTTGCACCGGAAAAGGGCGAGTTCATGACGTATCAGAAAGGACACGACCCACAGTTCGAGATCGAAAGAAAACCTCTTCTGTGGGATATGGCAGGTGACACAAAGGAAGCCTTTATTTCACAGATCAAAATTATGCAACGCGACAACATGATGTCGGTCGTAAAGACACCGGGCGGAGCACGCCTCATCAACGATGCACGCTTAGCCATGGTCAACCCAGATAAGTGCCGCGATGACGAAAATCCACCAAGCACCTTCGCAGTGCACGGAGACTGGCTTGTGTCATACAATGACGAGATGGCAGTCGGGATATGCTTCACGAGTCCAGCCTACAAGCCGGAGCTTGAGGTCTTAAGGCTCCTCTCTGGAGTAGATTTTCACTGGATAGAGACACCATATTACGAGCTTTAGGTTGAAACACCTGCGAAAGCGAAAGAAACCGGGCATGCGAATTAATTTATATCACGAAAACTGATTTGTAAGCCATTTGACCAAGGGAGCCCTTACCCAGCTCCCTTTACCTCGGAGGATGAGATGACATTACACGAATATGAAGAGCAGGGCGGCTGTGAGGGATGCCTCTTTTACCGCACGACAGACGTAGACGGCAGAAAAGGCTGCACGTTTGATTGGTTCGATGATGAGTCGGACGATTGGGATTATGCAAAGAATTGCGACGAGATAAGCGAGTGAGGAAAACATGGACGACAGACACTTATCTAAAGCTAAGAGGATCGATAACGGAGAATGGGTTATCGGATTTTACGCATGTATAAATAAAAAACATTATATTTACACCGGGCAACTAATACACAGCGGATTATATGATATTACTGAAAGATTTGACGTAGACCCATCCACAATATGCCAATGCTCAGGACTTGAGGATGATCACGACACACTAATTTTTGAAAATGACGTGCTGTGCCTGACAAACAAAGCTAACGGCTACAAATGGAAAGCAGTTATTAAATTTGGAGATCGCGATACGGGCTGTGTATGGGACTGGTATTTAATGCCGGTTGGCACCTACAATGCAATACCAGAAGTCCTTTGTTGGATTGAGTCATGCTCAATAGATAGAGATTGCAAAGTCATCGGCAACATGCTTGATGATGATTATATGAGATAAGCGAACAATAGCACAGGAGGGAGCGAAATGGTAGTAGGATTTGAAGAACATGGCTTCGTGGTAGCTGCGGAACACATACCAGACACATGCACAAACTGTCCATTCTGGCTGACTGATTTAGAAATACAAGAAGATGGCATGTGCTTCCTGACAGGCGAAGTGATCCCAACACCTGAAAGAACATGTGACACAAAGGTCATGGGAAACTGCCCGATCTTACAGCTGAAGCATACAGATTATAAAAATATCGTGAGAATAAAGAAAGAACATGTGGAAGATATTCTTTACATACAGCGACACATAAAGGCTGCATCACGTTTGAATAGGCTTTGAAGTATCACATCAGATATAGAAGAAAGGAAGAATCATGAAAAAAGATAGCGTGAAAAAAGAAACCTGGAAAGATTGGGAACAAACGTGCGAGAAATTGAAAAAGTATGAGACAACTCTTAAACGAGTCGTTCTGACAACGGACAAAAAGCTGCTGTACCAGGCTGAATACAACAGAAAGATAAGAGCAGCACAAAAGGCAGCAGTAAACCCATAATATAGTAGGTAAAAATTCTTTACCGTCCTCGTAATGGGTATTAACATACGAGGGATTTTTATATTTAAGAGTACACAGTATGAGAAAATACGACAACTACGACTACGAAGAGGCTTTCCAAAAATACATAGATGACACCGAGGAGGAGAGGCTTGAGAAGCTTCTCAAAGAGGGCAAGGTAAACTGCCTGTACAGAACAGCCACCACGAAGTGCACCAACATAAAGTCACAGACCACTCTCCTTGAAGCTCAGATATACCCAAGCTACCCAAGGCTCAGTGACATGCCAAAGACCAAGAAGAGACCATCAAGCAAAGCTCAAAGGAATCTGAATGATAAAAATGCAAGGCGGTATCTGATAAGGCTTGGTAATATCAACTTCGGTAAAGGAGACCTGTGGTGCACGTTCGGGTGGAATGATGACAAGCTCCCGGCAGATGAAGAGAGAGCCAGAAAAGACATCAAAAATTTTATCGCGAAGATAAATTACCGGAGAAAAAGAAAAGGACTTGGAAATATCAAGTACATATACGTGCTCGCATTTGATGGATATGTGAGACCACATTTTCACATTCTCATGACCGGAGATGGCATGGACAGAGACGAGCTGGAATCGCTCTGGAAGAAATGCGACAGACCAAACACACGAAGAATATCACCTGATGATGATTTCCTCATCACAGGCTTAGGCGAATATATATCAAGAAATCCACACGGCACCAAGCGGTGGGTGAGCTCAAGGAACCTAAAGAAGCCACCGGAGCCGACAAAGAGCTATAGCAAGTTCAAAAAGCGCCGTGTCGAGAGGATGGCCAAAGACCACACAGTATTAGAGGCAGAGCTCACCAAAGCATATCCGGGCCACAAGTTCCTGGATGCGGAAGTGAAGTACAACGGTATCAATGCAGCGTTTTACATATACGCTCGCATGGTTCGGAATTGAGGAGGCATGATGGAATACCTTGGAGAAGATTACAAGAGAATAGTTAAGGCACTCATACACTCGGACAAGGAGCGAAAGAAGCGCATCAGAAGAGGCACAGCTACAGCGTTTGATATCAAGGTTGACAATGCCATCAAGACTGCCATGAAAGAACTGAAGCTTGACGGATTCACAGCATCCACACGCAAGGCACTTATAGACAAGCTCTATGAGAGCATCCAGTACAATACACCTTGGGAGATGCTGGGCGATACTATGGTCTGCCGCTCTCTGTTCTACCGCTACAGAACTAGGCTCATGTATCTCGTGGCTGTGCACATGGACATGATAGATGTATCACAATCGAACGACAACACATAGTATCATAAGCACAAAGGAGAGAACATGGCTAAGGAATACGCACAGGCTTTCTATCACTCACAAGCATGGAAGAACACACGCGATGCATACTACAAGCTACAGCGTGGCATGTGTGAGCGCTGTACAAAGGAGCTGGCAGAGGGCAGGATAACACTCAAGGATGTAGAGCCGGGAATCATCGTACACCACAAGAAACACATCACACCTGAGAACATTAACAACCCAAGAGTCACATTGTCGTTCGATAATCTTGAGCTCCTCTGCGCAAGGCATCACAACGAAGAGCACAAGAGCAAGTATGAGAAGCGATACAGATTCGACGAATACGGCAATATAATTCAAATCGAACACAAATCGAACACACGGAAATAATTTTGCGCCACAGCACCCCCCCCGGGGTGCGCGTGTGGCATGGTGCCCTAGGAACCGAGGGAGAAACCTAAATTTTACTCCGCAAGGTCGCGCACAATAAGAGGGGGGATAAAATTGACAGAAGAAACACAAAAAAGCCCGACAAAACCTAAAAAAAGAGTAAATAAGCTGACGAGTGCAAGAATCAAAAAAGAGATAGAAAATCTTAGAAAACTTTTCGAGAGCGTAGACGATCCAGCGCGAAAAGAACTCATTTTTTCGCTGATTGATGAAGCTGCTTTTTTAAAAGTGGCATGCTACCAGGCAAAAGAGGAGCTCAAAAAAGAGGGGCTCACGATTGAGACAAAGAACGCGGCTCAGAAGTTCACCAAGGCACATCCGTCAGCCACGATTTATGACAAGTATTCCAAGCAGTATTCAAGCATCATCAACAGCCTGATAGACTATCTTCCGGTGCACGAGAAGAAGAAAATATCAAGGCTTGCGGCCATGAGAGAATAATATGCCGAGAAAGAAAAAGCAGCAGGGCGGTTACATCCGTGAGTATTACGAGAAAATTACATCAGGCGAAATCATAGCCGGCGAATGGATCATACTCCTCTACACCATCCTGATTGAGGGAATCGACTCCGGGCGCTGGCTGTACGATGACAGCAAGGCACAAAGGGCCATCAACTTCATAGAGAGTTTCTGTCACCACAACAAAGGCAGGAGCGACCTTATCAAGCTAGAGCTATGGCAGAAGGCTCTTGTATCTGCGATATTCGGCATCATTGACAAGGAGTCCGGATATAGGCAGTTCAGGGAAGTGTTTATCCTCATCGGAAGAAAGAATGGTAAGAGCATTTTAGTGGCTGCTATCATGGCATACAGTGCCTATGTTGATGGAGAATACGGAGGTGAGCTCTACTGCCTTGCACCAAAATTAGACCAGGCGGAGATTGTGTACAATGATTTCTGGCAGATAGTGCAGGCAGATGACGAGCTGGACGAACTGGCCAAGAAAAGGCGCTCCGACATCTACATCGAGAGCCTAAACACGACAATCAAGAAGCTTGCATTTAATGCCAAGAAAGCGGATGGATTCAACCCATCATGCACCGTCAATGACGAGATGGAAGCATGGCCGGGGCAGCAGGGATTGAAGCAGTACGAGGTCATGAAGTCAGGTACCGGTACAAGAAATGAGCCGTTGACTATTTCGACATCTACAGCAGGCTATGTCAATGACGGTATTTTTGACGAGCTTTTCAGACGTTCGACAGCGTTTCTGAGAGGTTCATCGCAGGAAGAGCAACTCCTGCCATTCTTGTACATGATTGATGACATTGAGAAATGGGATGATATAGACGAACTTAAGAAAGCAAACCCAAACATGGGAGTTGCTCTCCGCGAGTCGTTCTACATTAACGAAATCAAGATTGCACACGGCTCACTGTCAAAAAAATCAGAGTTTCTGTGCAAATATTGCAACATCAAGCAGAACAGCTCTGTTGCATGGCTGAGCTACGAGGATGTGGAACGATGCCAGAAAAAGAAAGCGGACAAGTCACCTGTGGAGCTGAGCCTTGAAGATTTCAAGGGATACTATTGTGTTGGCGGCATCGATCTGTCAAAGACCACAGACCTTACGGCGGCAGCAGTCGACATAGAAAAAGACGGCATTGATTACATCTTCGCACAGTTTTGGATGCCCCTCGAGCGCTATAAGGTGGCAATCGAAGAGGAGGGAGTGCCGTATGACATATTTTTGCAGCAGGGCTTCTTACGGATATCCGGAGAAAATCAGATACAGTACAGGGATGTGTTCCAATGGTTTATAGACCTAGTCAGGATATACAAAATCAAGCCGCTCATGACAGGCTACGACCGTTACTCCTCACAGTACCTGATACAGGACATGAAGGAGAGCGGCTTCAAGGTGGATGATGTATACCAGGGCACTAACCTCACACCGGTCCTGCACGCATTCGAGGGCAATCTAAAAGACAAAAAGATTGAAATCGGTGCCAACAATCTGCTCAAGGCTCATTTCCTGAATGTAGCCGTAAACATAGACATAAACGATTCAAGAATGAAGCCTGTAAAGATAGAACCCCGGGCACACATAGATGGAGCTATGGCAGTGATAGACGCACTGACAGTCAAGATGAAGTACCACAAGGAATACGGAAGCCAGCTAAAAAACCTAAAAAGATAAGTCGGTCAATCATATCAGAATTGACCGGCTTTTTTTGATACAGTGATACTGAGGCAGACAGGAAAGGGGTGAGACATACGGGAATACTCAAAGATTTGGCCAATTTTAGAAAATGGAAATATATGCCTCTGCTCATATCACGAGGCGAATATCAGCCGGGATGCAATCTGTACGAGAGTGACATCGTAGGTTCCATAGCTAACTGCATAGGCACAAATTGTGGAAAGCTCAAGCCACAGCTTGTAAGGCATGATGCCAAGGGGCTGACGGTCAGAGACGACTACTTGGCGAGAATACTATCGCTGAGGTGGAGCCCAGAAATGACACCGTATGACGCACTCTACAAGATGGCATCAGACCTGGTATACAAATCCAATACCTTTGCAGTCATATTCTACAACGACGATTTTACGAAGGTGAAGTCCATTAATCCCATTACGACCACATCACATCGCATATGGGACGATGAGAAGGGCAATACGTTTTTTAAATTCACATGGGACTATGACGGCAAGGAGTATACGGTGCCATATCAGGCGGTCATACACCTGAAATCACGCTACAACAAAAAGAGATTCTTAGGTACTCCGCCCGATTCACAGCTCAAGACCTCACTGGAGCTGTTGGATGTGACCGCGGAATCATTGAGAAACGTGGTCAGACAATCAGCAAACCTCAAGGGCTATCTAAAGTATAACAACTTCATCGATGAGGATGAGCTGAGAGAGAAGGTCGTGAACTTCCAAAAAGCATATATGGATGCATCCAACGAGGGCGGTCTTGGCGGTCTTGATTCTTCGACAGATTTCCATGAGATCAATCAGAAGACACAGACCATACCGACAGTGCAGAGCCAGTTCCTGCGAGAAAATATTTACAGGTACTACAATTGCAACGACAAGATTCTCATGAGCCTGTTCAACGAGGCGGAGTGGAATGCATTTTATGAGTCGGTGATTGAACCGATAGCGATTCAGCTCTCACTTGAGTGCACCTTCAAGCTTTTATCAGAGCGTGAGCGCGGATGTGGTAACAAGATAGTGTTCACCGCTGACAGACTGCAGTGTGCCTCACTGCAGACAAGGACGAACATCGGAGCGCAGCTCTTCGACCGAGGAATAATCACCATCAACGAGTACAGAGATTTACTGTACTACGAACCGATTGAGGACGGCGATGTGAGAATGGTATCTCTCAATTATGTCAAGGCAGACGAACAGAGCATATATCAGATAGGCTCTGATAACAGTTCCGATAACGGAGCAAATCAGACAGGAGGTGGTTAAAACGCCACATTTATTTAAAAACTTGAAAGTCAAAAACCAGACAGATACAAGCGCTGACCTGTTCTTTTACGGAGATATAGTCTCCGACTGGTGGGGAGCATGGCAGGACGAAGACCAGTATCCGGATGCAATCAAGAATTTTCTGAGCGAGCAGCAGGGCAAGGACCTGAATATATATATCAACAGCGGCGGTGGCTCGGTATTTGCCGGAATTGCAATCTACAACATGCTGAGGCGCCATGCACAGTCCAACAAGGTGAATGTATACGTTGACGGACTTGCCGGCTCGATAGCTTCGGTAATTGCATTCGCAGGCTCCAATAAGCCCACGATTCCGTCAAATGCATTTCTGATGATTCACAATCCGTGGACGTCAGCGACAGGCAATGCGGAAGAGCTGCGAAAGATGGCAGACGACCTAGACCAGATATCCACAGGCATTGTGAATATCTATGCCGAACACCTGAAAGAGGGTGTATCTATCGACACCATCAAGGAACTGATGGACAAAGAGACATGGCTGAACGGAGCTGAAGCTTCTGAATACTTCGATGTCGAGATGACAGATGCAAAAGAATACGTGGCAGCAGTCACGGATTACGCTAAAATCCCGGAAAACGTCAGAAAAACGATGGATTCGGCAAAAAAGAACAAAGAAGCTGCAGACAGCGCCAAAAAGCGTGATCAAATTGCAAAAAAGCGTGATCAAATCAAAAAAATCACAATAAATAACTTCACGAAAGGAGATTAACATGTACAATGCACTAACCAAAGACACACTCATGAAAATGAGCGCAAAAGACTTAAAAGCAAGACTCAAAGAGCTTAATTCATTCGCTGAGAATGAAGAGGGCGAGGCACTCGATCAGATTCTCGAGGAGGCTGACATTATCAACGGCATCCTCCAGGATGCAAAGGCAAGACAGAGACTTGCAGTTATGGCATCAGACGCAGGAGCTTCTGATGATGACACAAATAAGGGCGAGGGCTCAAATGGAGCACTTGACCAGCTTTCAGAGCGTGGAAAAAGCATCAAAAACGGCAAAACGGTAAAATTCGCTGCAAAGCTCGTGTCAACAAAAATTAAAAATGCTCTTTCTACAGCTCAGACGGTGCTCCCATCACACGAGGCATCAGACCTGAAGCCAGCCTTCAACGATGTATCAAGCCTCATTGACAGGGTTAAGACCATCCCATTACCGGGTGGAGAGACATATCAGAGAGGATATGTTGAGTCATATGGAGATGGCGCCGGCACATCAGAGGAGGGCGCAGACTACAATCCAACAGAACCAAAATTCGGATATGTAACCATCAAGAAAGAGAAGATCACAGCGTATACAGAGGAGCCTGAGGAGATGATTAAGCTTCCTGATGCTGACTATGACGGAGTAGTCGAGTCATCCGTGACTATGGCTATCAGGAGATACATCAGCCGTCAGATCCTTATTGGAGATGGCTCAACCTCGAAGCTTAAGGGTATCTTCTACAATCCGACACAGGAGAATGAGCAGGTCATCGACCCTAAGACAGATATCACCACAATCACAGAGATTGCATCAGATACGCTCGATGAAATCATCTACAGCTATGGTGGAGAGGAAGAGGTCGAGGATATCGCTGTCCTTATTCTCAACAAGAAAGACCTTAAGGCCTTTGCAAAGCTTAGAGACAAGCAGGGCAGAAAGGTCTACACAATTGTCAATCACGGCAATACAGGAACCATTGACGGCGTACCATACATCATCAACAGCGCATGCAAGGCTATTTCAGATCCGGCAACTGCAGCAGGCTCTTATGAGATGGCATACGGCCCGCTCGAGAACTACGAGCTTGCAATCTTCTCTGATATCGATGCGAGAAAGTCAACCGACTACAAGTTCAAGCAGGGACAGGTTGCTTACCGTGCAGATATCTTCGTAGGAGGCTCAGTGGCTTCCAAGAATGGATTTATCCGTGTGAAGAAAGCGGACGCGTAAAAAAGGAGAAGCTTAAATGACGAGAGAGGAATTACTAAAAAGAGCAAAAATCAGAGTGAGAAAAAGCTCCACTGACATGCTGGATGAAGACGTAAGCCAGCTCATCGATGTCGCGCTCACGGACTTAAAAAGAATCGGAGTGCATCAGACATACCTTGATGAGCTGGAAGACCCTCTCGTGATTGAGGCGGTACTTAATTACGTCAAGGCTAATTATTCAATCAATAGCGATTATGAGCGCCTGATCGGGTGCTACAACATGACACTCACCAAGATCAAAGGTGGAAATTACAGACAGCCAAAGGAGTGACATTATGGATGCATTAATCACTCTCATACATCCCGGCGAGACTGATGAAGCTGACGAGAAAACAGAAGTTTTCGCGGAAGTTGAAAGCACCGGCCGGGATGAATTCGTGGCAGCAGGAGAGAGAGGCTTCAAGGCCTCAAATAAGTTCACGGTCTGGAATAACGAATATGACGGACAGCCGGAGTGTATATACGATGGCAAGCGTCTCACCATATACCGTACATACGGACCAAGAAACGATGACAGGATAGAGCTGTATGCGGCAGAGAGAGTAGGCAGGTATGGAGGTTAAAATCACATCAGACGAGCTTGCAGAAACCCTTAATAAACTCATGGAGGACTACACAGGAGCAGTCACAGAGATAGTCAATGAACAGGCAAAGGACACTGCAGAGTGGTCATCCGGTGAGCTGAAAAAGGGCGGACCATACAAAGAACGAACCGGAAAGTATACAAAGGACTGGGACTCCAAAATCAGGGAGAAACGAGTCTCGAAGCTGACCGGAGAGATCACGTACTCCGTGTACAACAAAAAGCACTATCAGCTGACGCACCTGCTGGAAAAAGGACACGTTAAGCGCAATGGCTCTGGCAGAGTCAGAGCGTTTGAACACATCGCTCCTGTTGAGAAAGAAGCAGAGGAGCGATTTGTTAAAGGAATAAGCGAAGGGATAGAAAGACTATGACACTGGATACAATCATCGAGCGCTTTAAGAAGCTAAATCTTCCGATGGCTCTTAATGAGTTCACGATAACGAACAGAACACCGGCACCCACATTACCTTACATCTGTTACCTGATAGATGAGACACAGCGTGGCTCTGATCAGAAGAATATGATTAGAGATATAAGTGCTTCATTCGAGCTGTACACTGACAGAAAGCCGGACAAAGCAATCGAATCAAGAATTGAGCGCGAGGTTCTGTTTGACATTGAATTCAGAAAGAACCAGGTAAAGATTGACAGCGAGAACATGGTACAGACGTCATATGATTTTGATATCACCGAAAAAATTTGAAAAGGAGATAAAAGATGGAAGAGAAAGAACAAATTATCTTAGGCTCGGGAAATGTGCATATTGAGACATTCTCGGGAACAATGCCGGATCCGACAGAGTTCTGCAAGGAAACAAACAGAATGGCATATATCTCCGGCGGAGCTACGCTTGAGTACAAGCCATCATACTACACAGCCAAAGACGACTCCGGCAAAAAGAGTAAAACCGTCATGACTGAGGAAGAGGTAACGCTCAAGACCGGCATCATGACATTTAACTCGCAGGTCTTCAAGCAGATGTGCGACACTGCACGCGTAAGCGAGTTCACAGGAAAAAATAAGAAAACATACAAGAGAGTGGAATTCGGCGGAATTTCAAATCAGAGAAGAGAGAAGTATGTAATCTGTTTCCATTACGAGGATCCGGTTGACGGAGACCTCTACGTGATGATTGTTGGAAGCAATCAGGCAGGCTTTTCACTCGCGTTTGCAAAGGACAAGGAAACTGTCACAGATGCAGAGTTCAAAGCAGAGCCGATGGATGAAGAGGGCACTCTTATCGATTTCTACGAGGAGAGTGGCACTGCAAGCCAGGTAGTGGACTCTAAGGAATAAAAAATGTACGGCAGCACAGTAGGCCTGAGCTGCCGTTTTTCAGAAGAAAGGAAAGAATATGGCAAGCTACGCACTAAATTTCAACCAAATCAAGAGAAGGTTTTTCCACATAACGCTCAAGGATTATGACATAAAAGGAAAGAATGGAGAAATAATCCACAAAGAGGGCGAGAAGCCGTCCGAAGAGGAGAAGCCGTCAGAGGAAGAGACTACAGAAGAAGGCGAGAAGCCGTCAGAGGAAGAGACTACAGAAGAGGGCGAGAAACCATCAGAAGATGAAAAGATATTGGAGGAAATAAGCCCTGCCCCTGTGGCTGCTGCAGCAGAAATTGAAGAAGAAGTAAAAAATGGTTTGGTACAGGAAGGCGATGACTGGTACTATTACGAGAATGGTGAAAAAGTAACAGATACGGAGAGAACCATTTATGATGCTGATGGGAATGAAAAAACATATCGCTTTGATGAAAATGGAAATCGTTTGACACATTTGAAAGTAACAGGTGGAGATTTAAAGGTAAAAACAGTTATTATAGAAAGTGATGAAAAGATCAATCAGATCCGTATCTATTCTGGAGAAAAGTATGAGACAGTGAATGAGTTGCAGGCAGGAAG
>OIYY01000274.1_pt1 | contig 38756 bp, 35 predicted proteins | sample 1588341 | NCBI WGS metagenome assembly OIYY01 (sample SAMN03283287) | human gut metagenome | biome: human-associated habitat; material: feces | host: Homo sapiens | place: Peru | collected 2012 | reverse complement strand
ATTGAGTTAAAAACTGCTTGAAAAAAGAGTGTTTATGTAATATAATTGACGTATAAAATATAAGTGATACTTTAAAGGAGAAAATAAATGGCAAAAGAAAAGGATAAGAGTAAACCTAAAGTTGTAAAAATGACTGACGCAGAGGAAAAGAAAAAGGCTCTTGAATCTGTATTCAGTGTTATAGAAAAGGAATACGGTACAGGAAGTATTATGAAACTCGGCGACGCAAATTCGGTTGACGTTGAAGTTATTCCGACAGGCTCGTTGACGCTTGATATGGCACTTGGAGTAGGCGGACTTCCGAGAGGCAGAGTTATAGAAATTTACGGACCTGAAAGCAGCGGTAAAACAACTTTGGCTCAACATATCGTTGCAGAATGTCAGAAAAAAGGCGGAATTGCCGCATTTATTGATGCTGAGCATGCTCTTGACCCTGAATATGCAAGAAATTTGGGTGTTAACGTCGATGAACTTTTGATTTCTCAACCTGACACGGGAGAACAAGCGTTAGAAATTACGGAAGAACTCGTTCGCTCTGCCGCAGTTGATGTTATTGTTGTCGACTCTGTTGCGGCACTCGTTCCGAAAGAAGAAATTGAAGGTGCGATGGAAGATAAGCAAATGGGGCTTCAAGCACGTTTGATGTCCAAAGCACTCAGAAAACTTACAAGTATTGTCGGAAAAACAAACACGACGGTTATTTTCATCAACCAATTGCGTCAGAAAATCGGCGTTATGTACGGAAACCCTGAAACAACAACAGGTGGTAACGCGCTTAAATATTACGCTTCTGTTCGTCTTGAAATTAAACGTGTTGAAGGTATTAAAGGCGATGGTGAAGATGTAGGTAACCACGTAAGAGTTAGAATCTTGAAAAACAAAGTTGCTCCTCCTTTTAGAACAGCTGAGTTTGATATTATATTCGGTAAAGGTATTTGCAAAATTGGCAATATTCTTGATGTTGCTGTTGATTTGGATATTGTGAAAAAAGCTGGTTCTTGGTTCAGCTTCAATGATGATAAATTAGGACAAGGCAGAGATAAAGCTAAAGAATTTTTAGCAAATAATCCTGAAATCCTAAATCAGGTTGAAACGCTGGTTCGAGAAAAGTTAGCCAATAGTTAATCGGTGAAGAGTCGCTATTTTATTGGATTTAAGAAAATGGTTGACAATCATGTTTAATTATGGTATAAAATTATTGGGGTAAATGTATATTTTTGAGTCTTGCACACATTGCAAGACTTTCTTTTTATATTTAGCATTGCAAAATTTTATCAATTCTTGATTTTATAAAGATATAATGTTTAACATATTTGACGCACATGTCCCTTTTTTCTATAATTAATTAGTAGAAAAAGGGGAATTGTGTATGAAAACATTTCTTAAATATTCAGGTTTTACTATTCTTGGTGCAATTGTTTTAGCCTATGCTGGATTTCTTTTTGTACTGCCAAATGCAATAGATTTAAATCAGTACACTCCTGAAATTCAAAAACTTGCAAAAGAGCAAGCAAAACTTAACGTAAACTTTGAAAATATTAAAATTGTAACTACTCCACTTCTCGGAGCTGGTATAAAAGCTGAAAACATATCAGTAAAACTTCCTGATGATTCTGTTTTATTTTCAGCAGATAAGATTAAAACAAGAATTTCACTTCCAAGTCTTTTATTGCTGACAGTAAAAGTTTCTTGCCTTGAAGTCGAAAAACCGTTTGTAAATTTAGAAATCATAAATGACGAGAACTTCAAAGTTGTTAAACTTGTTGAAGATTTGTTGAATTCAGGAAAAGAACAAAAGCTTGAAGAAGGCAGACAAACCGTTCAAGCAGAAGCTGAAGGTTTCAAATTCGACCCTGCTTGGATAAGAATCAAAATTCCTGCTGTTAAACTTAATAACTACCGAGTTCTTGTAAATGACCTAAAATCTAAGCACTATTTGGATTTAAAAGGTGAACAACTGGTTTTAGGTTATTTTAACGGCAAAAGCGCGAAAGTTAAAACTTACGCAGAAGTGTTTAGTGATGAAAACAAAAATATTACTGCAAATATTGATATAAATACATTTTTACCGCCTGTTGAACCTTCTCTTGATTCAGAAGACGATCCGGCTGAAAGAATTGAAATTCCATTCGTAAACCCTGTAACTATGTACAGAAATTATGATTTAAAAGCAAATCTTGATACAAAATTGCGCATAAGAAATCATAATGACAATTTAACTTCTTACGGTCATTTTGATATTAATAATATCAGTTTAAAAGTCGGGAACCTAAAATTGCCTGAAAGCTACTTGAGAGTAAAAACTTTCGGTTCAAATGTAGATTTGGATACAAATATCTATGCAGCGCAAAATCAGAATATCCAACTTTTGGGTAAATTAAACTACGGTCACCATCCAAAAATGGATATGAGTATTAAAACTGCTGATATCAAGTTTAACGACTTGATTATTTTATCAAAAGCGTTTATGGATTCATTACATATTTATAATGAATTGGCTCAAGTTAAAGCAACAGGTGCATTGCAAGCTGATTGCTACATCAAAACCAACTTCAAAAAATTGACTTCAACAGGTTCAATTTTGGTTAAAGACGGCGGTTTAAGTGTTCGTAAAATCGGTAATGTAATTTCTAAGGCTAACGTTAACGTTAAACTTGACGATAATGTGTTAGATATTAGAAATTCAAGCCTTTTAGTCGGTAATCAACCAATTACGATTGACGGTAAAATAGACAAAAAATCAGTTGCCGATATTAATGTAAGCGCGAAGAAAATACCTTTGCCTGTTTTATTTAACGCATTTGCGCCAAGAGAAATCAGAAACGCATACAATTTTAAATCAGGCGACGCGTCTTTCGATTTAGGTTTGAAAGGTGAATTAAAGAAAGCTGTTGCAGCCGCTAAATTCGTTCTTGCAAACTTGAATATTTTAGACAAAAACATGGTTGTTACAAACAACAACTTGAATGGTGAGTTTTTCTTACAAGGCAAAGCTTTAACAGGAAAAATTAACAACAGCAATTTTGTTCTATCACTTCCTCAAACAAAATCAAGAATTGCTGTTCCGAAATTCAACTTGGAATTGGCAAACAATAATATAACTATTGGCGATAATAAAATTTTGTTCAACGACAAATCAACATTGAATTATGCAGGTAGTGTAATTGATTATAACAAATTAAAATCATTGAGTTTTACGACTTATGGCAACATTCATACCGATGATTTAATTAAACTTATCGGACGCGAATTCAAACCATATATTCACTCAAGCGGTACAATACCCGTTAAAGTAACGTTTGACGGTGATAAACATAAGCAAACTCTTTTTGCTCAAGCTTTAGCCGACAAAACAAACTTTATTACACCTGTGGATTTTTCAAACGTTAGCGGTGCAAACACTTCATTGCAAACGGTTGTTGATTTTAAACCTAATAGAATTAAAATCAAGAAAACAGGTTTGTTTACAAGAAATGTAACAGTGGATGAAGAAGGCAATGAAGTTGTTCATTTAAACGAAGTTTTAGGCGTAGACGGTACGATTGCAGGAGATAGAATAAATCTTCTAAAAATCACTATGCCAAAAGCTTTGAACGGTAAAATTCATGTATTCCCTCAATCTAATTTTGACATCAAAGGTAGAGCATTTATATTTGGTGAAACCTCAAACCCAAGACTAAGAGGCGGATTTACGCTAACAAATCTTTCAATTCCTGAATTGATGTTGACTTTGAGAAACGCAGGTTTGAAATTCAAAGGACAAGAAGCCGATTTTGATGTACAAGATTTACTTTTAAACGGCTCCGATATTCAAGCAAAAGGAACGGTTAGTCTGCTTCCTTCAAACGTTTTGAATATTCTTAACCTTGACGTTAATTCAAGATATATGAACGTTGACAAATTAATGAACGTTAGTGATAAGGCTATGAAATATGTTCCACAAAGCAGTGGTTCAGCTTCATCTGCTTCAAACGTAAGCGCAGATATTCCTGTTATAGTAAGAAACGGTTCTATTAACTTTGCAAGAATAATTTCAGGCAACATTGATGTTAGAAACACGACAGGCAGAATTTCTCTTGACAGAAACATTTTCTATTTGAGAAACTTGAGAACAAATGTGTTCAAAGGTCGTGTAAACGGTAATATATCAATGAACTTGATTACAACACTTTTGAACATTCGTGTAAACGGTCAGGGGATTGATGTTGAACAAGCTTTATTAGACGGTGCAAATATGAAAGGCACACTTTCAGGTACTGCAAGCTTCAGCACTGATATTTCTTTAAAAGGTGCAACTTACGAAGAACAAATGAAAAGCTTAAAAGGAAATGTTGATTTTTCAGTTAAAGACGGTCAATTCGGCCCATTCGGAAAATTGGAAAACTTGATTATTGCTGAGAACATCCGCGAATCTCAGTTCTTCCAAACAGCCTTAGGTGGTGTAATTAGCGGACTTACAACGATTGATACAACTCATTTTTCTGAATTAAACGGAAAATTGAGTTTTAACAATGGCATTTGTCATATTGAACCAATTACATCATTAGGCAATATTTTAAGTTTACATATTTTTGGTGATTTTGATATTTTAAGAAACTATGCTGACATGAAAGTTCGTGCAAGAATGGCATCACTTGTTTCAAATTTGCTTGGTCCAATAGGTGCAATCAACCCTGCTAACTTGATTAACAGTGCTGCAAGCTTGAATGTAGTAACTGCTAAAGCTTTCTCTATTTTCTGTGAAATGGTTCCGGAAGATGAGATGGCAATTATTCCAAGCTTCTCTAATAAATACGTAGATAATTCGGCTACTAAATTCCAACTCGTAGTTAGAGGTGACGCTGCAAAACCATTAACACTTATTAAATCGTTCAAATGGCTTGCAACTGAAACTCAATATCAGGATGCGGTTGATTATGTAAATTCAATTCCTGAACCTGTTGAAGGTAGTGAGGCTGAAACAATTGAACAAGCCGTTCAAGAACATGAAGCTTTGGAAGCCGAAAAACAAACGCTCAAATACAAAGTAAGACATTTGTTTGATAAGGATGAAGAATAAATAAAAAATGCGCCCAATTGAGCGCATTTTTTATTAAACGTACTAGAATGGTCTGGTAGACTTTAGTATACTTTCAAGACTATCTTGCATTCCAAAATCGGCCGTTTTTAATATCTTTTATGCAAAAGTTTGCATAGTCTGCGGCTTTAGAACGTCCGAGTTCTCGATTAATTTTTTCGGCTCTTTCAAAAAGTGCGATTGCATCATCAGGATGTCTATTGGCAAGCATTTCGGCTAAGCTAGAGTAAGTATATGCTAATTGAATTTTTACCTGTCTTTCTGTTGTAGGTGCTTTTCTTATGCTTAAGAAATTTTGTGCATTAGTATTGTAATCGGCTAAAATTCTTTTGCAACAGTCCTTTTTCATACGTAAAACTTTAAATATATCTTTTCGATTGTTGGAGTATTTATATATATGTTCTAAATTTATAATTCTGGCTAGCTCATGTAAACCGTCATGATTTCTTCGACTGTTAGCAATTGCTCTATATAGAACATCTTCAGGCGTTCCTTTTATTTTAAACATTTCGCATAATTTGCTTAATTCATTGACAAGTAATGTACCTAAACTTTTATTCCCATTTTGTTCGACTTTGTCACAAAGTGTAGACGTTTTATCAAAAAAGTCTTGGACTTGTCCATTTTTTACGTACATTTTTTGTACACAATGGAATTCGTGTCTTATTTGGGCAACAGAAGCATTTCCGTCTAAACAATTTTTGTAGAATGTATTGTATGACTTTTGGATAAGTTCGTTTTTAGGAATGTTTGTACATATTAATTTCATATATCGATAAAGTTATCAAGAATAAAAAAATTGCTTTATTTTAATATTTTTTTACATTTTTAGTATAGTTAATTTTGAAGAATCAATTGGTGTATTAGAAGTGTTTAATCTCAAAATTGGTATATTTTTATTTGTGCCATGATAATCGCTTCCGCCTGTTATTAGCAAATTATTATTTTCTGCACATTTTATTAAAAATTCAATTTCATCAAAATTATATCTTGAATAATAACATTCTAAACCTTGAATACCAAAGGTTTTCATTTTTTCTAATTTTGGTAAAAATTCTTCTAAGGTTAAATGCCTTTCGCCTTCTCCTCCGATAGGATGCGCCCAAACGACGATTCCACCTGCTTTTTTTATGGTTTCGATTGCTTCTTCTCCGTCGAAACGGGTGTTGCCTGTTTTAATATTGTCTAAATATTTTTTCATTGCAGAAACATTGTCACTTGCAAGTCCTCTGTTTACCAGGATGTTCGCAAGATGAGTTTTTACAACACTTTTTCTTGAATAAAGCCAATTTTTTTCGTCTTCTGTTAATTCGATATTAAAAACATCTTTTAAATATTGAATTCTTGTTTCTAATTTTTGACGTCTTAGGAGTTTTCCTTTTTCAATTAGCGCAAGTAAATCAGGATTATTGATGTCAACACCGTAGCCTAAGATGTGACACTTTATATCACCGCAAAGACAAGTCAGTTCAACACCTTTTATGAAGGTGATATCTTTTGGCGCAAGTTTTTCCATTTCCTTGCAGCCTTCAACCGTATCATGGTCAGTCAGTGCAAAAATATCAACACCGTTTTTTTTAAGGTTTTTTAAAAGTTCTTGAACGGTATCACTTCCGTCAGAATTATTGCTATGTACGTGTAAATCGGCTTTCATACTAGGAATTATACATCAAAATTCTTGTAAAATTAATAGTTGTGTTAATTTATAGGAATTGTTAATTTTTGGTTAAAAAAACACGTTTTTTAGAATAACAGAGTGATAATATAAGTGTTGAAAGTAATAGGTCATAAATATGAAAGGAGAATGATTATGAAATTCTTAATTAAAAAATCACCTGATGGATTTATTAAATCAGTTAATGACGAAATTAGTTCAATATTAAATAGAAACTTTGATAGTTTCTTCCCTGAGTATATTTATAATGAAGCAGAAGAAGCCGAAAAGTTTGCAATGCCTGTTGAATTGCATGAAAAGGAAAAAGAATATAGCGTAAGAGCAGAACTTCCGGGTGTTAAGAAAGAAGACTTGGATATAGACATTGATAAAAACCATATTACAATTAATGCAAAGAAAGAAGAAGAAAAGAAAGAGGATACAAAAGGTTTCAGAAAATCTGAATTCAGATATGGTGAATTTTCAAGAACTGTATACTTCCCTCAAGAAATTGATGTAGAAAAAACTTCTGCTAAATTGGAACATGGTATTTTGGAAATTGAAGCTCCTAAGCTTGCTGCCGAAAAGGGTAATATTAAGAAATTAACAGTTCATTAATTTAGGATGAAAAAGGCGGAGTGCGACGCGCTCCGCCTTTTTGTATACTTAATTTTCAATAATCAAATTCATAAACTCAATATCATCATAATCAATATATGCTGTCTGCATAAGATTTCTACCCGTTTTTATTGTGATTTCGTTCACTTGACTTTTACGTATAAGATTTTGTGGAAGTTTAATTCTTTGCCCGTCACCGTTTAACTGAATTTCAGATATTTTATTTCCGTTAAAATAAACTTCCGGGGGAGAAGCAAATGCGTTTGGAATACGATTTTGCCCCAAAGAACGTGCCATGGCGGTATCAATACCTATAATAGAACCGATTACTAAATAAACCGGTTTTGCTAAATTTATATTTCGGAGTGTAAATCTCTTGGTATAGAAAGGTCCGATTGATTGCATGTTAAATTCTCCTGCGTTAGCAGAAAGTTCTGAAAAATTGTTGTCCCCTAAGTGGTACATGTTTGTATCAATTGCCTGACCTGACGCATTAGATTTTTCAATCCCGACAACAATCGGTGTATTCAGAGTTTTATCGTTTATGGTCATTGTAAACGGCTTGTAGTTTTCTTTTTGAACAGACATGATACTTGGACCATTGATTTGTGTATCAAGCTCAAAATAACCCTCCTGGTCGGTTCTCGTTGAATAATTTTGCTTTGGTAAATGGATATTAGCTCCGCCAATACCTTGACCCGTTTGTTTATCAATAATTCTGCTTGAATTTGCAGTACCTTGTTCTGCAACTCCGCCTTGGAAAGTTGCGGCAAAAGCAGGAAATGTAAAAATCAGCATTAAAAATATACTAAGTAATTTTTTCATAGTTTTATTATTTTTCTTTCGTGTGTAAAAAAAATTGGTCGGCTGTATATTTTTAAGGATGATTTTGGAAAAGTAAATATAATGTCTTTTTCAATTATGATAAAAGAAAAAATAGTTAATAAAAGGCTGGATTCCTCGGTTCTAATCTTTCAGATATCACATAAAAGACAATACATGCCAACTTCGTTACAAAACTTAATTTTATATAAAACACATGCAAACATGCTCATGGCATGGCTTAAGCATGATTAAAACCGCTGTAAGCATGTAATCAAGAAGCTTTAGCATGCTCAAAACAGCGCAATGGCAATGATTATACGAAAATGCAATATTTTAAGAAATCGTTACAATTAGCCGAATGTAGCTTGTAAATGCGCTCTTAACCCATATAATAGAAGTATGGGTTAGGGATTGAGAGCCTTAACAAAATAGATATAATTAATCACAAATAAGATATAATTTTCGGGAGGAATAAGTGTTCAAGAGTCGTGATATGGGGAGAGCTATTGCTGTAAAAAGATGGACGCCTACGGCATTAGAGTGTTATAAAAGAGGTTGTGTGTGTGAAGGATGTTTTTACCGTGATTTCTTTAGCGCAACTGCTCAAAGATGCCAAATGAAAGCAGCTGTTTTGGAACTTGTTAGAACAATAGGCACACCAAATGTTGAGTTACCGCAAATTTTAGAATAATTTTTGTCTACAAAGCACTTTAAAAATTGGTTAAAATGTAGTACAATAGAAAGGTAGTACATTAGGAGGTGTAAATGCATATACACGTAAACGGTAAAAACATTGAGATTACAGATGCTATCAAGGCTTATGTAAAAGAAAAAATCGGTAAGGTAGCAACTCACTACGATCAAATTACAGCTATTGATGTAGTTCTTTCTGTAATTAAAAATCCTGCTGCGACAGGAAAACACGTGGCTGAAGTTTCTTGCAAAATGAACACAGGTGTTGTTCACTGCGAAGAATCTGCAGAATCTATGTATGCAAGTATTGATTTGTTGGCTGACAAATTATCAAGACAAGTACAAAAATTCAAAGACAAAGCTTTATCTGCAGGTAGCAAAGAAACTATCAGAAATTCTGAAGTAAAAGAAGAAGCTGTAGAAAGTTAGTATTCAGGTAAAGATGATTAACAACAAAAAAGTTGTAGTGATTATGCCTGCATACAATGCAGAAAAGACTTTAGAAAAGACTTATAATGAGATTTATCAAAATTTCGTCGACGAGATTATTCTTGTCGACGATTTCTCTTCTGATGAAACAAAGGAAGTTGCAAAAAGACTTAATATCACAACAATTGTTCATGAAAAAAATAAAGGTTATGGAGCAAACCAAAAATCTTGTTACCGCGCAGCATTAAAAGCAGGGGCGGATATTGTTATCATGCTTCATCCTGATTATCAATACACACCAAAACTCGTGCCTGCAATGGCATCTATGATGGCATTTGATGAATATGATACTGTTATTGCGTCAAGAATGTTGGGTAATTCTGCACTGAAGGGTGGCATGCCATTATACAAATACATTTCAAACAGATTTTTGACAGAGTTTGAAAATTTAGTTATTGGTGAAAAATTGTCTGAATATCATACAGGTTTTCGAGGATTTACGAGAGAAATTTTAGAAAAGCTTCCATTAGAAGATTGCAGCGACGATTTTATTTTTGATAATGAAATGCTCGCTTTGATTTTATATAATGGATTTAAAATCGGTGAAATTTCTTGTCCGACAAAATATTTTGCAGAAGCTTCATCTATTAATTTTGCGCGTTCTTGTAAATACGGTTTGGAAGTTTTGAAAGTAAGCGTTTTATATAGATTTGCTAAAATGGGTTTACCTATAAAACTTTTCAATAAAGGCGGTCAAGCTTTAGATGCAGAAAAAGAATTGGTTTATTATTTTAAAAAAGAGAATTAAAAGTATGAAAATAGTTTTGGCATCATCAAATGCACACAAGGTTAAAGAGATTAATGAAATAGTTGCAGGAAGTGGATTAGAATTTATTTTACCACCTGATGGTTTTGACCCGATTGAAGACGGCAAAACGTTTGAAGAAAATTCTTTAATCAAAGCAAAAGCGGCATGGGAACTTACTAAAACTTGGACACTTGCGGATGATTCAGGACTTTGCATCGACGCTCTTGATGGTGCACCCGGAATTTATTCGGCAAGATATGCTGAAACTCCTGTAAAAAGAATTGAAAGAGTCTTAAAAGAAATGAAGGATAAGACCAATAGAAATGCGCATTTTGCTTGTTGCATGACTCTTATTAATCCTAAAGGGGAAGTAGAATTTTCAACGACAGGCATTTGCGAAGGCTCAATTACAACAGAGGCAAGAGGTAGTAACGGTTTTGGTTATGACCCGATATTTTTAGTTAAAGGCGGCACCAGAACGATTGCAGAACTAAGCGAGGAAGAAAAAAATCAAATTTCGCACCGCTCAATTGCATTGAGAAGAGTTGTTGAATATTTAAGCGAATTTAAAATGTAAAATAAAAAATTGTTTTAAACATTTCTTATTGATGAATCTTTCCAAATTTCAAATTCTTTAATTAAACTTGATACTGCGATTCCATATCCATTAGCAATTTTAGCAATTGCACTTAAACTTATACCTTGTTTTTGCGTCTCAATTCTTGATAGAGCCGCGCTGTCTATTTCATTTTCCAATGCAAAACGATTTAAAGAAACTCCGAGAGCTTCTCTTTTTGTGCGTAAAAATTTTCCAAAATTATCGTATTGCATTTTCTCAATTATGGAATATCATTTAAAATAAATCATTGATATATCTCAATGGATAAATGGTCGGTTGGGCATACCTGCCCAACAATATTATTAAGAAATAAAATTAATCATAACACCCGAAATAATACTTATCAAAAGCAAAATCAGAACAATTTTCATTGTGTCTGTAAAATCATTGTTTTTCAACAACACCAACAAGCCCAATCCTGCGTTAGATAAAAGTCCACTCATTACTGCGCCAAAAGAAATTGTTCCCTTAATAAGCATCATTGTTAAACCGATTGATACCGCGCAATTAGGTATCAAGCCAACAAAAGCCGCAATCACAGGCTGAATAAATTTGTTACCGCTTATCAAATAGTCAACATCAACATTTGTTAAAAAGTAATTCAAAATAAGTGTTATAACAAGAATGAATGCAAACACGTTCGCTGTGTGTAAAATCGGATGAATAATTAATTCACGCTTGCTACCGTGTTCGATATCGTGTTTACAGCAGCCTTCTTCAACAATATCAATTTCTTTTGTAGCTTCTATAACCTTCTGCGGAATAAGAAAATCAATCAGATATCCCGCCAAAATCCCGATAAACAGCTTTATAGCAACAATCGGGATGATTAAATATACTTTAGTCGGAGTCGCCAAAAGTATTGGAATAGTCTCATCAGAAGTTGCTAAATATACGGCAATCAAACATCCGCGAGTGATTATTCTATTTGAGTATAAACTGCTTGCAATAACAGAAAACCCGCATTGAGGAATAATAGAAGCAATTGCTCCGACCAACACTCCGCTTTTGCCTGATTTTTTTAGAAGTGAATTGATTTTATCTGCTTGATAAAATTCTAAAGCTTCGATTATTACAAAAACAATAAACAAAAACGGCAAAAGATGAATACTGTCACAAACAGCATCAAACGCCCAATCGGCTATTGGAAGTTTTTCTACCAGAGCATCCACAGGGGCAAAAAGACTCTCATACAAACCGTTAATCTTTTCCAATAATGAAATTAACATACTGTAATTTAACAATAAAAAAGAGGATTAGTCAAAATAGAAATTGAAAATGGAAAATGGATAGTGGAAAATTATTATAGGTGCAAAAATTTGCACTAAATTTCTATGAACAAATGCCACTTACATGGAAATTTTCCTTAAAACAATTTTCCATTTTCCACTTTCAATTGTCCATTAATTAACCCCAATACTTATCCAGCCACTTCGTAGGTTTAATATATCTGAATCCCAATTTTCCGAAATAACCTTTGTATGCTTGTTCAGGATTTGGTTTGCCGTGGAAAATCAAAATTTTGGCTTCTTCAGGGTCACGAGGAACTTTGAACCAACACATCGGGAATTTGTGCAAACATTGGCGTTTAAAGCTTACAACCCAATCTTTAGGCCAGTATTTAAGCAAGCCTTTTCTATCCATTTCGTAAGACAAAAATGCTTGTTCATTTTTGTATCTTTCCCTGATTGTTTTACCTTCTTGATAAAAATGTTCAATAATTTCAGGATGTTTTCCAACTTCAAAACGAAAAACTGATGAATTACCGATAATATCGTGAGGAAAATCATAGTCTTTAGATATTAAGAAACTTCCTTCAACTTCAAAAAACGGATCAAGAGAGCTTCTGATAATAATATCCAAATCCAAAAATAGAGCAGTACCTTGCAAATCAGAAAGCGGATTGGCAAATAAACCCAATTTTTTCCACATTCTATCAGGAATACCTTCATCGTTGAGTTCAGGAAGCGGACGAATTTCAACACCCTCAACAATGCCTTCTGCATTGTCTGTAAAACATACAAACCTGTGTGGTAAAGATAAATTCTTTTCAACCATTTTATAAAGCTTGTTTACGTATTCAGGACCAAACTTTGTTCCCCATTTAATGCAGATTACATTTCTATCCATATTAACTCCTTCTTATAACACCTATAACGCTAATTTCTTTTATACCATAAAAGGAGTGCAGAAACAATTTTTGTTTATTCAATACAATTTAAAAAAAGGAGTTGAATATATTTATCCAACCCCAAAATTATTAATTAATTAAGCTCCAAGTTCTTGATATAACAACTTGTCGAAGCAATACAATGTTAATTGTACAAGTTGATCCATATCAATGTAAAATTTATCTTTCTTTCTGTTGTCTTTACCGCCCCAATCTCTTGTAGTATCTTCCACGCGAGAGCCATTGTTTCCTGTTCCGTAAGGACAGTCTGTAATGTTACCTTGAGCGATAGATAGTGCTTTTTGTTGAGCACTTCTGAATATGTTTGTAATTACATCGGAACTAATTGTAGAATATTTATTTTTTAATCTTCTTAATAAATCGTTCATTGTTAATTGATAATCGGCGTCATCTGTTGTATTTTCAATATGAACGGCACCATTGTCATCAGTTTTATAAGTACCTTTATAGTTGATTTTTTCATCTCCACCGTATGTTGTATTTGTGTTATAGTGGATTAACCCTTTCGTTAAACTAGAGTCTGCATAAGATGTTTTTGCGGTATATGCTGCGATGTATTCAGGATTTTTTGATAGTTTATTCATTATTGTTTGGAAGTTATCTAATACTTGTGCAACAAAGTTTGCAGCATTATTTGATTGAGAAGAATTGTATGTGTTATATGTATCAATCCAAGCAGCTTGTACCAAACGTTTTAGCACATCTTCGCCGCCTAATGCTTCCAACGCAGCTTTGCCTTCTTCTGTTTGATTTATTTCAGCTTTCACTTTTTCTACTAAAGTTTTATAAGCATTTGTGGTAGATGTTTCTTGGAAAACAATGTCACCGTTTTTATCAATACCAAATTCGGTATGCAATTCGCTATTGTTACCTATAATATCGGCAAGATTGTTACTTTTAACGTTATCAGAAACTTTTGCTAAATTTGCTGCTGCGGCTTTCATTTTTTCATTATTTTGTGCAATGATTTTTTCTTGTTCTGCCTTAACCAAATCGCTTACAGTGCTACTATTTAAAAAGTTAGTAATTTTTTGATTTACATAAGCTTCAAATTCACTGCTGTTAGAGCCTGCTGCAACAAAACTACTTACCCAAGCAGAAACTCCATTGTTTAATAATGACTTGATTGATGCAATTAATTCAGTGCTCAACGTTTTGTCATTTAATGCTCCTGCTATATCAAAGTTTGAAATATATTCTGAGGCTTGATTTGTGTAGTAAGAAGTTAAAACGTTATTTTTCATATCTGTATTGATATAAGAACTTAAATCAAACTCTTCCAATTTTGTGTCAAGATTTTGGAAATCTCTATAATTCAAAGTATCAATAAATGCAGATTTTTCTGTTTCAATTGTAGTTGCTAATTGTGTTTTTAGAGCAGCTTTATCTGATGCTGAAACATTGATTCCGGCAAAAACTTCTGAGAATAATGTGTCATAAGAAGATTCTATTTTAGTGTTCAATTTTTGCAAAGCTTGATTTTTTTGTAGCGCAGTTAATTCATCTTCATCGCCCTGACGCCAATTGTAAGGATCTTCTTCCAAATCTTTAATATTTCCATCACCAACACCGGCTGTAGCAAGATACGCTTTTACCATGTTTTCCACATTTGCTTTGATAGTATCATCAGTAGGCATTGTTTCTGTGCTGGCACCATCAGGAAAGTTTGATTTTACGTATTTATCTAACAATTCTTTGAAAATCGGGTCTGAATATACATCAAAATTACCCAATTGAGATTTGTAGCTTTTTGTTAAATTCATTGCATAATAATCTGCGGTAGCTCTACCTTTGCTGATTGGAAGTTGCTTTTCAAGCAATGTAGTTAATTCACCTGAAGCAATAGCTTTATTTATAGCATCGGTACTTTTATTCTTTAAAAATTCTTCAACTACAGTTGTCAAACCTTCGGTAATAGAGGCTTTCCATTGGGAAGTGCTTACTCCGGAAGGAGCATCGGTAAGTTTTACATTGTCTTTAACAAAAGTGTTTAATGTATCATAGCATTGAACTTTTGCGTTAATTGCATCTTCTTCATTGCTATCTAATGCATTTTTGTTGTAGTATCTAGTACCATTAAGTTTGCCACCTTGTTTTGTATCAATAGCTTTCCAGAAAGAATTGATTAAATCATTTTTATCAACATCGCTAGGTGTACCATCCCATTCATAGTTATTTTCCATAAAAGAGCAGAATTCGGATTTAATAACGGTTCCATCTCCATTCTTATCTGCTTTTGTTTTCCAATCGCCGATGTTTGCTAAAAATTGATAAACTTTTGAAATATCTGTTGATGACATCTTTGTAACTCCTTATTTTTCCCTTTAGTAACATGTATATCGGCAGATTTTTGAAAAACTTTAATCTTTTAACTGAAAATGTTACAAAAATTTACAAATATTCTGCGAAATTATTTTTTATGTTTTTGCGATTGCTGGGATGTTGAAACTAATTACCTGCGTATGTTGAAAAAAAAAATTGCTTTTGTTACAATTAATCTGCCGAACTTAATAAAAATTTACTTTACATATCTTAACAGATGGGGATATTTGGGCAAGTTTTTTTGTGTGTGGGTGTTTGTATATATAGAACAATTTATGTGTGTAAGGAGTTATCTATGAAGATTAACGCGATAGGTACTGATTATTCTGCTATCAGAGCAAGAAATGCAAAGAGTGTGAAAGCAACCGAAGGACAACCTCAAGGAATTGATGTTCCAAAAGGAATGACCAAAATTTCTTTTAGAGGTGGAAATCCTAATCACGTAGCGCATTGGGTAATGGAAGAACCTTTGCTTGGTGCAAAAGGTGGTGGTGTTGGTACCGTATCAAACGACTACAACTCACTAAATGTTGTTGATTCAAATACGCAAGGTAAAACCGTTAAATTTATGCCATATTATAACGGCAAAAAAGTATACGATAAAAGCGGAGAACTGGTTACAGATGTTCAAGTTCATAGAGTTCCCAACAATTTACCTGACGGACACCCTCTAAAAGGTAAAGAGGGAACACCATTTTTTACGATGCAAGATTTAGATAAAAAATCTATTTCGGACATTTTATCAAAAGAAGGTGACTATTTCCTATTAGATGAAGTAAAAACTTCTACAATGAATTGGGGATTAGAAAAAGAATCTAAAATCGGTTTATATAAAGTAAGACCAACAGAAAACTTGAAAAAGAAAGCTCCAAATGTTGATTTCTTCTTAGTATTTTCAGACGCAACCGCATCAATGAGTAAACCTTATGCAGATGGAAGTTATTCTAGCAGCACAAAACTATTATCAAATTCTTGGAAGGGTGACTCATACGCAAAAGCAAGTAAAGCTTGCCAACAATTGATGGATGCTTCTCAAAAAGCAGTTGACGGATTTGACCCTAAACATATTATTTGTTCTGATGGTCAAGCCGCTTATTTAATTCAAAACGCAGCGATTGCAAACGCAAACGGCGAAAGCTATTGGAAAGACAAATTCTTGTCTGAAATCGGTCACAACTTAGGTGACGGCTACATTCAAGGTACCTCTGCAAAAAGTATGATTGTAAACCTTGGTGCAACTCCTGAACAAATTGAAGCAATTACAAAAGACCCAAAATATTTAGAAGCTTTGCAAACCGGTCAGGAAGAAGCTTTCTTGAAAAAAACAATTTTGAAAGACTTATTGAAAGGTTCTGACAGCGTAAACGCAATGTCAATTCCAATCTATTATGCTAAAAAAGATTACGTTCCAATGTTTACAACTGTATCAGAAGGTTACTACGAAACATTGTTAAAAAATCCAGAAATTACTCCTGCAATTCAAAAAGACTTGATTGAATTGGATAAATTGGGTAGATTTAAGGGACTTACAAACCCATTAAACGACCCAAGTTTAGCATATTATGAAAAACTCGGTTTACCGGGATTTAAAACTGATTCAAAATTAAAAACGGCGGACGGTAAAGAAGTTACAATTAAAGCGTTTGACGCATTCAATAAAGATAAAACTTCTCTAAAAGATATTAGAGAGGCTAAAAAAGAATTAAAATTGAATTTGTTTGACAGATTAAGCGGTGCTTACGAAAAAGCGCAAGCTTGGGATGCTAAAAAAGGCGAATGGATGAAAGAAGGTTCAGGTTTGTCTTTGATAGCTGCAGGTAAAGCCGATGCGAAAGTAAAAGTTCACGGTAATATTGACAAATCTTATATCGACAAATTGAAAAAAGGCGAAGATATCAAATTAGCAGTAAGCTGGGGACGTGGCGACTTCCAAAAAGCGATGGATACAGTAATGGATGCATTTGAAAAATATGCAAACAAAGACCCTAATACATTGCTTGTAATGGGCGGTCCTCTTGATGAATCAACACCTGATTATAAAGTAATTACAGAAAAAATTAAGAAGTTAAACGAAAATCCAAAAATTAAAGGCAGATTTGTTTACTTGGAAGGTTTTGCTCCCGGTACTGCATTAGCTTCTGCTGCTGATGTTTCACTTCTTCCTTCAAGAACTGCACCTTGCGAATTAACTGACTTGGAAGCCAAAAAGAAACTTTGTACTCCAATCGTTACAAACGCTCAAGGCTTAGCTCAAAAGAATTTTGATCCTGATATCGCAGGTGAAGCAAAATTAGCAGACGGTTTCAAAACAAAGCATGAATTCTTTACACCATTAGAAACCTGTCTTGAAGATGGCATTGCTTCTCCTGAGGCAAAACAAAAATTCTTAAAAACAAAAGAAAGTATTTCAAAAGAATTAAAACAAACTTACAAATTGAGAACAGGTAACGAATTATCAGAAGAATTGTTAGCTAAAAAATTAAAAGATAATCAAAAATATCAAAGCGCAATTAAGGATTTGCGTGACTCAATTGTTTCAGATGAATTGGTTGACTGCTTAGATAGAGCGTTAAATAAATATAGAAATGGTGATGTTGCAGAAAGAATTTTACATAACCAAGTGAACATGAATACAAGCTGGGAAGGTAATGGTTGGTTAAGCAAAACAAACAAATCTTCTGCTGAATTATATAGAGAATACCATATAAGAAATAATGGAAAAAATCTTTCAAAAGAAGATTTGATTAAACTTGATTTCTCAGGATTAACAAATGGCGTCGAAGGTGGTTCTGGTATAAAGGGCGGTGGTATGAAAAAATGGTTTAAGGCTCACAAAAAAGCTTCCATGATTACAGCCGGTGCTTTAGGTCTTGTTGGTTTAGGTTATGCAGGATATAAATCAGGATGGCTTTCTCCAAGATTTGAAGAAGAAAAGAAAAATGGACATTTGTCTTGTGTAGGATAAAATTTATAAAAGATAAAAAAAGAATGGTGTAAAAGCCATTCTTTTTTCATGTTAAAATATCTTTATGATTATAAAAACATTTGTAGAACCACCTATTGATAACAACAATTATTTGATAATTGATGAGGAAACTAAAGAAGCAGCTTTGATTGATTGTTCGTCTATTGATGACAGAATCGATGAAGAACTTGAAAAACAAGGCGCGAATTTGAAATATATTTTATTAACTCACGGGCATTTTGACCACATTGCAGGTATTCGTCCCGACCGTTTTAAAAGTCATCCCCAAGTTGTTATGCACAAAGCTGATTTGGGTTGGTTAAACAATGCAAACCAATATATGTCGATGTTTGGCATGCCAGAGATAACAATTCCTAAAGTCGATATCTTTGTAGAAGACAATGACAAGGTAAAACTCGGTTCTTTGGAAATCAAAGTTTTACACACTCCGGGACATACTCAAGGTGGAGTTTGCTATTTGGTTGACGGAAATTTGTTTTCCGGTGACACAATTTTTAAAGAAGCGGTAGGTCGATGCGACTTGGAAGGCGGAGATTTTAACCAAATCGTAAAAAGTATTGAAGATAAAATTTTTACGTTACCGCAGGAAACCGTAATTTACCCGGGACATGGCAGAATAACTTCTGTTGAGTGGGAAAAAGTACATAATAGATTTATGTAAATTCGTGGTTGAGCTTTTGGTTTTTAAGTTAATGGTGCAATTCTTTACACCATTAACATTCTACAAATCAAATTTTTTGTCGTGTTGGATGAAAACAGTCCAACACGACCTCGTACTATATTTATAGAAAAAGTAGGTTGGGCTTTCAGCCCAACAAAAACACAAAAAAAGAAAGAAGCCGTATATCCTACGACTTCTTCCCCCTATTTAGCGAACGATTAACTCAGAGCATCTAACACATCACTTGCTAAATCAAGAAATTTATCTACAACATGAGAAGCTCCATTAACAACACTTTCCCCTATTTCAGAACCTAAATCCATTATCATATCTCCGGTATGTTCAAATTGATCAATAATAGAATCTTCTGCACTTGTTCCAGGAATATGTTCTATATTGCTTGGAGGAAAACCTTCTCCCAATGAAGATCCTGCTAAAATTCCTAATGAACTGGTTGCAGGTAATACAACTTTTGGCAGATTTTTTGTTTTTGGCATTGTAGATATAGAACTAATTTTACTAATAGATATCATGTACTATCTCCTTTCTTGTATTATTACATTTTTATGTATCATAGTATCTAAAAATTAAGAAAAATAACATATAATGTGAACAAGTGTAACAAAATATATTAACGATTATTGATATTGTTTTTCATTTTTACTAATATAATATTGTATCCAAATCAATATAGGGTTAAATTAGTGAAAGTTTCTGCAATTAATAATTACCAAAATAAATATTGTTCAACCAAAAAACAAAAATCTAACAATATAAATTTTTGTGGAATTTCCACAACTTTAGTCTTATTAGCAGCAAAAGAAGGTTTAAGTGCTATAAAGAGTAGAAAAAAGGTTGATTATTTATATGCTTTAAAAGAGCATGTACATAGTAATAATACAGAAAAATTTTTGATTGGTGTTAGAGCTATGACTAAAACGCCGGATACATTTTATAATTATGAAAATCAAGGCTGGGCATATTGGATTTCCGGATTTATGGACAAAGACTTAACTGATTTAGATGAATTAAGAAGAACTTGTGTTGCAAGACTAAATGAAATTCCTGATAACAATTTTTTAAATATACAAGCTAAAAAAGATTTACTTACAAGCTGTTTTGACAATGGTCATGAAATTACAAAAGATTTTATAAATATCTTTGCTAATTTGAGAGATTCTATATACAAATCTTTTAAAGAAGAAAAGTTGGATACTTGTTTATTTTCTGCTAAATATAATCAAGTAAGACATAAATCTTTTTGGTGTAATGATAATTTTTGTTATAATTATACCACTTTGCCAACTGAGTACGAATGGTGCTGTAATCCTTTCAATTTACAACAAATACTTGATCCTTGTCTATCTGAGGACAAAAAAGATAAAAAAGAAATTACAAGACTCACAATAGCTTTTGATAATTTAAATCTTTTAACAACATTAAATAAATATGAACATTCAAACTATTTAAATGAAAAACAAGGTGTAATTCAAAGGTATAAACAATTATTAGAAAATTATTTTGCAAGAGTTATTAACTCTGGAAAGAAATTACCACCTAATACATATAATGAATATAAGACCAGCATGCAATCTTTATAAGGAAAACATTCTATGCAAGTATTACCTGTACAATCTAATACACATTACAAAAACAATCAATGTTCAATTACATATCGTTCAAGTAAAGTAATTGATGAAGGTGATTATGTAAAAATTCCAAAAGAAAAATATAAAAAAGATAAATTATGGAAATATGTAGATTATACATTGGTAAGTTCTTGTGTTTTGTATTGGATATATAAAGCATTTAAATATAATGGAAAACCTTAAAATCGAATTGATGTGAAAATTACAAATATAAAACAAAATATTAATTTTAAATCAGGACTTAGTTCTAATATTATACAAAAATGTAATAATACTAGTACAGAAAAGGTAGAATTTATTTTACGACAATATAATATAAAAGCTGATTTTGAAAACAATCAAACAGTCGCCTTTTCTACGATAAATGCTATTGAAATTATTAATAATTTAAAAAATAAACTTAATTTCTTATTATTATCAATACCTCAAATCGGTTTATACTCAAAACAAGATTTAATATTTAACTTTCAAGGCTATGGTTTTTGTATACCTGAAACTCAATTAGTTTTAAAAAATAAATTTCCTGCTCTGACAGGTTCTATTTTTTATGAGAAGGAAGAACGCATAGAAGCGTTGAATAGTAAATTGGATATGAGTTTTATAAATAAAGAACGAAGTTCTTCTCATTTTTTATCCCCTTTTATACATGAAATAATGCACAGTGTTTATCTTAATTATATTTATTCTAAGTATGGTTACGAAGGAAACTGTCCATATACAAAGAAAAAATATTATAGAAATGACAAAAATTTAGGTCTACAAATGATGAAAAAACTAACAAATTTAAGCTTTGATAATCAAGAAAATTTATTAATAAATGATGTTTTAGGTAGATATTCAACTATAAAAACAAATCAGTATCATGAAGTTTTTTCGGAAACATTTACAAAAATAATATGCGATTCTTTAAAAGGAATAGATATTGTTAAAAATCCAATTGATGTTCTAAAAAATATGCCAATAGAATTTCGAAAAATTATAGCAAAAGTAATTAGCTTATAGTTTGTTGGGCTTTCAGCCCAACAAAAACACCCCAAAAAGAAAGAAGCCGTATATCCTACGACTTCTTCCCCCTATTTAGCGAACGATTAACTTACTATTCGCCACTGCAACCGAAAGCAATAGTTACGTGTTCTTTCGGGTTAATTGCAGAGATTTTGTATCCCTTAGCGTCAACCAAGTAACCAACTTCGTCACCTGTTGCTTGAACTAAGCCCATTGTTCCTGATAAAGCAGTTCTTGTAATATCAATAGGTGCTTTTACTGTATCAACGGCTACGTCACCCAAGCTTCTTGCTGATGCCATAAATTGACCTTGGAAAGCTTCACCTAATGCGATACCTGTGCCTGAAGCTACGTCTTCTAAGGCGTTACCTAAGTTAGACAACATACCGCCTGTTGTTCTACCAACAATACCTAACATTTGACCACCCCAAGTAAGAGGAGCTGTAACAACTCTTGATACAATATTTGGTGTATTAGATTTGTTGATTTCTGCGTTAAGAATTTGTCTTGGTAAAACATCCTTGTGACCGCAGTTTTCAATTTCTGTGAATGCAAGTTTTAAAGCACCCTTTTGGCATCCTGAAGGTCTTACGACTTCAACAACTTTACCGTGAACGTTAGAACCGCATGGATACAAGTGTCCGTTAATTGTTACGTCTTCTAACGTTTTAGCTGCAAATCTTTGACCAACGTGTGATGATTTAGCACTTACTTGGTCTTTGAATTTTAACTGTAAAGTTGGAATCTTAACGATTTCTTCGTTTTCAATGAATGCTTTTTTGTCAGTAGGACAAATTGGGCAATCATTGTTTGCTGTTACAGGGTTCTTATCTATACCTGCTGCAACACGAATGTTTTGTAACATTGCTGCTATGTCAGCACGTGATGCGTCTTTAAATGGTGCAATTGTGTTTGGTGAAGGTGAATTGTTCAAAGCACCTTTTTCTAAAGCTTTTGCGATAGGAATAATTGCCCATTCAGGAACGGTGTTACCGTCGCAGTATTTAGATAAGATTTCTTGAGCCTTGCATTTATCCATTTCTGCACATTTGATACCTTTTGATAAAGCACAAAGAGCTTCAACTCTTGTTACGTTATGGTTAGGCATAAATTTGCCGTTAGGATAACCTTTAAGCAAGTCATTATGTACAGCAACCGTAATTGCTGAGTTTGCCCAGTGATTTGTAGGTACGTCTGAGAATAATTTTTCAGGTGCGCAAGAGTACATGTCTTTGTCAAAACCTTTTACTAACATTGTTGCAAATTCTGCACGCGAAATGTTTCTTGAAGGTTTGAATAATCTGTCAGGATAGCCGACAACAACATCATTTGTTGCCAGTTTATCAATTTCGCAAGACGCCCAATATCCGTCAGGAACATCAGGGAACATTTGCAAATTAGCGGCTGCACCTGTCATGTTTGCAAACGGTGACAAATCAAAAGGGGTTAAAGTTTTTTTAATCGCCTGAATTGAATTTGCCGTACTCATTTGAATTGGGCAAGAATTTCCATCCATTTTTGCTTCATCTCTAATGATTGGCGCACCTCTATGACTTGTCAAATCATTTAGACAAGGAATGTTTGAAGCAGCACCTGTAATGTTACCATCAGTTGCAACGGTTGTACCCATTGTGCCTGCTGTAAGTTTGTTAATTTCTCTGTTTACGGTAAATCCTTCTGCTTTGTAGATTGAATCTTTTTCAGTACCTACAAAGTTGTTGTAGCCGTAAACCGCGTTAGGATATGAGTAAACTTGTTTCATATCTTCGCGTTGTAAATCTTTTGTTCCCGGGCATAAAGCGCAAGATGGAACAGGGTCGGGCTCACATTGTGGAGCAACAGGGCATCCGCAATCTGTTTTTGGAGCCGGAGTTTGGCATGGACAAGCTTGACCTGTAACTTGAGGCATTTCCTTAATCGGACACTTACCTTCTGTTACTACAGGTTTTTGGTCGCATGGGCAGGCTGCCATTACCGTATTGAACGAACACGTTGCTATACCAACGGCAATTGCAGCTGCCACAGTAAGTTTTCTAATCGTCATTTTGACCTCCTTTGTAAATAACCTTTTCAATAGGTTGGCTTATAAGCTGGGCTTCCGTTTGAATACAGCTTAAAGAAGTACAGCTTCTAAACTTTGTTTAACTCCTAAATTATGTTATTTTTCAGAGATTAAAACATTGCCAAGAAAGGGAATCCGGGTGGGTAGTTTATAAAGGGGGAAAAGTTTTTTATTGGATTGAAAAGATTTCAACAAACTAGTGTTGCACTTTAATGCAGAATCTAGCCGGGTATTTTTATTTAAGAAATGTAACAAATATAACAAAAGGTGAAATTCACATTTTGTTATATGCTTTATATATATGTAAGATGCAAATAAAAACTTTTAATCCCGAAATCCCTTCCTAACTAATTTCCCTGCTTCTCTAATCTTAAGAGAAGTTTTTTATTAGTGATATTTGTTATAAAGAAGTTGCATATCTTTTTTTGTCAGATATTGCATAGAATCTAAATCATAGGGGTACATTATACTATTTTGACTTGATGAATGTTCTAAACCAATTGCGTGGCCCACTTCGTGTAACATAACACCGTAAATATGGTTTTTTGTACGTGTCACAATTTTTCTGGAATATCTTCCTCCTTCATAAGATCTTTGATATTCTTTTGTTCCTATTGTTACATAGGCTTTATAGTAATCTCCGTTTCTTGTAGCCATTTCGGTACAACCAACTGCATCTGCGCTACTGCAGTTAGAAACAAAATCTACAAATTCAACTTCTATATTTGCATTGCTTGGTTTATCTACAAATTTGAATCTAACGAGTGATTTAGATTGATTTTGCCATGCCATAAACGCTTGGCGCATGAGAACACTCATGTTGCCATATTGCGGTATATAAACATATATCGGTTGTCCTACCCATCTTGGGCGTTCAAAGGCAAATACACAAATTGTAGCAGTTAAAAAAATTAAAATTAAAATAAAAAACTTTTTCATTAATTTAGACCATTGTTATGTTGAATATAATATAATTGGGCAAAAAGCACCAATTAATTAAAACATGAATAATGATATAAGACAAGTTTTATATATTATAACTTTGAATTATTGTCGGGTTCAATAGAAAAATGAAACTCAACCTGCTAGCTATTTTTAAATTACTCCAAACAGTCTATTTTTATTAATTTTAATTTATAAACCTCTTAAAATATGCTATTCTTTTAGTAAATTAATAAAATTGGAGAACAAATATGCAAGTTTCTAAACGTCTGGTTGTAAGAAAAGAGATTCCAATGGATAATTCAAAGGATTTGATTATATCCATGGATGTTGCAATGGCGGAATACTATTGCAAAAATAATAATTATGAACGAGGTTTGGAATTATTCAGAGAAGTTATTCCAACAATTCCTGATGAAGCAGAAAGAAATAATTTAATCAATCATTATATGAACTTTGCAATGATGCATGCTCAAGGTATGGCATCTGAAAATAAAAATATTGAAGCTATTGAACTTTATAGAGATATCATGAATTATTCAGGTTTCCCAATCAATGTCTACAAAAATATTGGGCTCTGCATGAAAGCAATTGGCAATGCCGATTTGGCAATTAAATTCTTGAAAAAATTTGAAGAAATTTCTCCAGATAAAGAAGATGTTTATATCTATTTGGCAGATTTAACATATACAGATATTAAAGATAACAAAAAAGCTATTGAATACTACGAAAAAGCACTTGAAAAAAATGAAAACAATTTCTCATTATACAATATGCTTGGTCACCTGTATTCAACATATTATCAAGACAAATTCAAAGATAAGCAAATCTATTATCTAAGAAGAGCTTATGAACTTGCACCTAATAATAGAATTGTTGTTAAAAACCTTGCTTATGTTTACGGCAAGTTTGATGAGGTTCAAAAAGCTGATGAATTCTATCAAAAGCTTATGTATTTAAGCCCAACACATTCGGATTTGCACTCTTATGGTGCATATTTAGTTCACCACAAACGTTTTTCCGAAGGGTTCAAATTCTTGCAACACAGATTCTTGAAAGAGGATTTGAACAATGTCGCATTCCCTAAACTCCTTACTACTAAAAAGAAAAAATGGAATATAAAACTTGATATCAAAGACAAACATATCTTGGTACACTTCGAACAAGGTTTCGGTGACTCAATTATGTTTGTTAGATTTTTGGATGAATTAAAAAAACAATGCAAACAAGTTTCTCTAGTTGTTCAAAATTCTTTGATTAGCTTGTTTAATGATTCAAAATTGGGTGTAGATATATATTCAGAAGATGATATTCCAAAAATAAATTACGATTATTGGATTCCAATGATGGATTTACCAATTGTTTGTGAAACCAAACCGGATTCTATTCCAAAAGCAAGAGGGTATTTAAAAGTTCCTAAGGCAAAAATTAATGCTTATAAAAAAGAATATATTAATGACAATGATAAAATTAAAATCGGTATAGCATACGAAGGTACACTTGCATCAAAGGAAACTGACAGAGATATTCCTCTAAGTTACTTATATCCGTTAATGAAGCTCCCTGATGTTGAAGTATACAGTTTCCAAGTTGACGATTTGACGCGTCAAATGGATATGATACCGGAAGACACAAATTTGATACGTTTGGGTAAAACTTTCAAAAGCTGGGAAGATACAGCTTGCGCTATGAATTGTATGGATTTGATGGTTACAACCGACAATGGTGTTATGAACCTTGCAGGTGCACTTGGTATTAAGACCTTTGGAATTTTTAATAAAATTGTTGAATGGCGTTGGTTTAAAACTGAAGGCGAAGATATAGCATGGTATAAGAGTATCAAACCTTTCCAATGTCCTACAAGTGGTGATTGGAGCACTCCGGTAAATAAAATTTTGGAAGAAGTTGACAAAATGCGCTGCAAGAAGATTGCAGATAAAATTAAAGGTAAAATATAAATTTATTTTATCTTCGATATTCTTGTTCGAGTTTAGCTTTAATCATCTTCATTTCTTCTCTAGTCAAAAATGAAGAAAAACGCATAAATTCATACATTGCATCATCGTAAGAATATTGTCTGCGTTCAACTTTTTGTAGCCATTCTCGAACTTCTTTGGTAATCATATTAAACTAAACCTCAAAACTTTTTTGCCATTGACTAAAACTTCTTCATTCCACATAGATTTTGGTCTAATCCAAATATCGCCCTTTTCAACATTTTGATACACAATCATATCTTCTTCTGTTTCAGAATGTTTGCCAAACGCGATAATTTTGTACACATTTCCTTTGTAGTGTTTGTAAATTTTTCCAATAGTAATTTCTTGCATAACTTAAATAATTATATCATTAAACAAAAATATCTTTGCAGTAGAAAATCGAAAGAGGAAAATGGAAAAAAGTTAATGGTGCAAAAAATTGCACCCAACAACTATTTTATTTGGTATTTTGTATGTAGAATTGTAACAAATTAACAAAATACTAGCAAAATATATTTTTAGGGGATTTATTCTAATTGTAGAAGGTATAAAAAGGAGATATTACTGAGAATTCAAAGAATTGAAAACAATAATGTATTGAATAACAAGAATACAAAGTCTTTCAAGGGTTCTGCAAATGGCAAATATTACGAAGATTGGATTATAAAGGAAGCTAAAGAAGCTATGCATAATCCCAATTGGAAAGATAAATTTTTAAAAAAGAAAAAACTGTTAGTGACTCCCTAAAAACCTGGCAAGATACACTAGATACTGGTGGGGAAAAAGAAAATATTGCAACTAGAGTTATACTAGGAATTTGTTCACTTGGTATAACAGAAGTAGGATTTGGTACTTTGGGAGTCTTAGAAGATAAAAGTGAAAATAAAAGAATTGACGAAACTATCAATAAAATTCATGACTGTATAGAAGATTTATGGAGAGAAAAAAATAGATAGGAATAAATATGAAAGTATTACCAATAAACCAAAATTTGACATTTTGCAAGAATTCTAAGAATGTGTCAGAAGCGAATAATCAGGCAAATAAAAAATCAACTAAGGAAAAAGTTGCATTTGCAACTGTGCTCGGTTTGCTTGGTGTAAATACATTGGTAATGCTTGATAGAACATCAAGAACTCGAATTGAAAAGTTGTTAATAAAAGAAGAAAAGGCTTCTAAGTCTTTTAAAAATAATTTTACAGAGCTTTCTTTTGATAATCTTAAAAATAATAACTCAGTTATGTCATTAGACGAAATATCCGGTCTGAATAAACTTAAGGATTTGATAAGCAAAATGGATATTTTGTTAAAAAATAAAGATGTTATTAAAGAACATAAAATTGAAAGTTCTTCTTCAATTCTTCTGTGGGGGCTTCCAGGTACTGGAAAAACGACAGTCGCAAAAAGTATTGCAAAAAAACTTGATGCAGATTTTGTTATATTAAATAAAGAATTTTTTGATTCTTGTTTTGTAGGAGAAGGTCCACAGAAACTTAGTTCTCATTTTGAAACAATAAAAAATTATTCAAAAAACAATCCAAACAAAAAAGTAGTTGTATTTATGGATGAAATCGACGGTACAATTTCAATTGATAATGGTAATAATGCAAGACATTCGGATGATTTAGTAAATGTCATGAAACGTTATTTAACTGATTTACAAACAGAATGTAATAATGTCATTTTTATAGGCGCAACTAATAAAGACCCGAGTGGATTTAAAAGTGATAATAAAACCGTAAAATTGAACAATGCAATTTTGAGTCGTTTTAATTATCAATTTGAAATTGACTTGCCGGAACAAAGTGCAATAAAGGATGCTTGGTCGAAATTGGTTAAAACGCAAAGTGGAAAAGAAAAATTCACAGAAAAAGAAAATGAACTAATTTCTGAAACTTTTCATAAACTTGGAATGTCTTATAGAGATATAAAAAATATTTCCAATAAACTTAATATTGATGATGCAGTAGAGTTTTGTAAAAAAAGAAGCTATAATTCTAAGGCGAATTTGATACAAGCACTTAAAGATGATGAAAAAGTCGGCTATGATCATATTAAAAAAGTTAATATGGATACAAAAATAAAAGATAAATTAATTAGCGATTTAGAAAAGAAACTTTCTGAAAAATAATCGGACGTGTTGGACTATTGTCATCCAACACGACAAAAAATTAAATTATTGTCGGGTTCAATGAAAATGTTGAACCCGACTTACGGGCTTGCAAACCACAAATGCAAAACAGTTAATGGTGCAAAAAATTGCACCCTACCCTTCTACTCTTGCCAAATTAAAAATTCATTAAAACAATTTTCCATTTTCTATTTTCAATTTTCCATTAAAAACACCATTGTTTGAATAACTAATCATTTAATTTTTCTACGTATTTTGTCAAAAACTTCTTGCCAAGCATTGTTCCACCGACAAGAGAGGTGAAAATTATCGGAACACGATAAATTGTACGCATGTTCTTTGTTAATGTGCTTGATGTAGATAAGAAAAATAGCGGTAGTAATGAATCATTAATCATGCATTTTGTTGTGTGATTTAGGCGTTTGTCAAACTCCTTGTCTTTAGCGAGTTCTATTGCCTGTGTGCCGATTAGTCCCGTTGTAAAAATCTTCATCTGTGGCATGTCTGTTATTCTGGAATACATTTCTTCTTTTGTATCTTTATCCACAATTTTCTCTATGTTGTTATCAATATACTTTCTGATTTTAGTTTTTTCGTGCACATGATTTCTCTTAATTCTATTCGGCTGCTCAAAACCTGTTTTTGAAAGCAAATAATCCATGCCTAAAGCACCCAAAATTCCTGATGCGAACAACGTAAAGCTGGATAAAAAGTTTTTCAGAATAGCTTTTGTATAATCAAGCGAAGTTTGAACATTTTTTACCTTGCTTAAGTGTAAAATCTTTTCTGAAGCTTTGTGAATAGTGTTATGATACCATTTGCTACCGTGGGCTTTGCTTGTCAGCCCTCTTTCTGCAAGCATGCCTAAAGCAGCACCTGATAAGACAACAGAATCTTTGATAAGAAATTTTTTCTTATACTTATCATCTGCTATTTTATAATCGTCATATATTTTATACCCGCCACTTGCCAAAAATATTGATGCGGACAAGTATGGCGAATTAATTACTTTATTAAATGTCTTACCTATTTTCATGCCAGTGTTTTTTCCATTTATATAAATACATCAAAAAAAAATTTTTTGTCAGTGTTTATTTTAATTTTAAATGCCAACTTGTCTAATTGATTTCAATAACGAAACTTTTAATAATCTGAATATGAAAATTATTATAATTGGTGGTGTTGCAGCAGGTGCTAAAGCAGCTGCCAAATCAAAAAGAATACTTCCTGATGCGGAAGTTCATATTTATACACAAGATACACATGTATCTTATTCTTCTTGCGGTCTGCCATACTATATCGCAGGCGATTTTGCAGACTGGCACAAGCTTATAGTTAGGACAAAAGAAGAATTTGAAAAAAGCGGAATCGGTATCCATTTAGAACACCGTGTTACAAAAATTTTGCCTGCGGATAAAAAAATTTTGGTAAAAAATCTCCATACAAATACTTGCGAGTTTGTCGAATACGATAAACTTATTATTGCGACAGGCTCACATCCGTTTATACCTGATATCAAAAACAGTAACTTGAAAAATATCTATACCGTAAGAACTCTGGAAGACGGCATAAACATTCGCAAAAAAATGGAAGAGTCGAAAAATATTACGATTGTTGGCGGTGGCTATATCGCAATAGAAATGATTGAAGCTTTTGTGAAAAATGGCAAAAATGTAACAGTTATTGAACGTTCTCCATTTATTCTTTCTGTCTTGGATGAAGATATTTCTTCGCTTATTCAGACTTTTATACTCGAAAAGTCAAATAACTTAGTCAAAATCATAAACGAAGATTTTGTAACGGAATTTGTCGGAGAAGAAGAAGTAAGAGGTGTTTTGACCTTAAAGGGTTCGGGCTTTGAAACCGATATGGTAATAGTATCAACAGGCGTGCGCCCGAGTGTTGACATTGCAAAAGAAGCAGGAATCGAACTTGGTGCAACAGGCGCGATAAGAGTAAACAGCAGAATGAAAACCAATATTGCCGATATTTATGCTTGCGGAGATTGCGTTGAAAAAATCAATATGATATCAAATTCTCCAATGTGGTTTCCTTTAGGTTCTACTGCCAATAAAGAAGGACGTGTTGCTGCAATTAACGCTTGTGGAGGAGTGGAAGATTTTGAAGGAATTTTAGGTTCAGCTGTGTTGAGATATCGCGCAATGGCAATTTCTATGACGGGCTTAACAGAAAAAGCAGCGCAGAAACTCGGTTATGATACGGTTTCTGTTGTTATAACCAAACGTGACAAAGCAGGCTACATGCCAGAAGTCAAAAATGTTACACTAAAACTTGTTGCAGACAGGCGTTCGCACAAAGTTTTAGGCGCACAAGCTATCGGAGATGGTGACGCGGACAAGCGTGTTAATACAATTTCTATAGGCTTGCTAAGCGGAATGAGAGTTGAAGACTTGTTGGATGTGGATTTAACCTACGCTCCGCCATTTTCAACAAGTATTGATATCCTGATTTCTGCAGCCAGAATTTTGAAATCCAAATTGAATTAGACTTTCAAAATTTCTTTTGTACATTCTAGCGCAACATCTGTTACAAAATCCATATCACTTTCTTCAATAATAAGCGGCGGATTAAAGTAAATTACATCACCTAAAGGTCTTAAAAGAACACCTTTTTCCAACGCTTTTTTGTAAATTTGATATCCTGTTCGTTTTGTATAATCCAAAGGTTCTTTTGTATCGCGATTTTTTACAAGTTCAATAGCGTTAACCAAACCAATGTGACGAATTTCACCAACATTTTCTAACGGTAAGAATTTCTCTTTAATAATATTGTTAAAATAAACTGCTCGTTTATTAGCTTTTTCAATTATTTGTTCATCTTTTAATATTTTTAAAACTTCAATTGCAGCTGAGCATGCAAGCGGATTTCCGGCATAAGTATGCGAGTGCATGAAAGCTTTACCTTTCAAATAATCATCATAAAAAGCATCGTATATTTTTTGAGTAGTAACAGCAATTGCCATAGGCATATAGCCACCTGTCAAACCTTTTGAAAGACACATTATATCAGGACTTACACCGGCATGGTTGAATGCAAACATCTTGCCGGTACGTCCGTAACCTGTTGCAATTTCATCCGCAATAAGATGAACATTGTATTTGTCACAAAGCTCTCTTAATTTTTTTAGGTAAAGTGGCGGATAAACTTTCATGCCGGCAGAACCTTGTAAAAGCGGTTCAACAATAATTGCTGCTGTTTCGTGAGCGTATTCTGCAAAAGCTTTTTCAGCTTTTTCAAAACATTCACAATGACAGCGTTTAGCTTCCTCTCCTTGAGGAGAAGATTGGATTGAGGTGTCAGTCAATGAATGTCCCTCACAGTGTCCTTCGCAAACCTTACCGTAAGGGCATCTGTAACAATCAGGGCCATCAATTCTAATTACATCAAGTAGTAGTGGTTTGTATAATTCTGAATACAAATCAACACCGCCAACCGCTAACGCACCGAGTGTCTCACCGTGGTAAGCGTCAGAAAGTGCCATAAATCTTTTCTTTTCAGGATGTCCTGTTTGATAATGATATTGAAAACTCATTTTTAATGACATTTCGATTGCGGCAGAACCGTTATCAGCAAAATTAAATTTACAAAGTCCGTCAGGAACAACTTTTGCTAATTCATGACAAAGTGTAATTGCAGGTTTATGTGAAAAGTTTGCAAATATAACGTGTTCTAATGAATCAATTTGTTTTTTTACAGCTGCGTTAATTCTTGGGTTGCAGTGTCCTAAAAGATTACACCACCAAGAACTTATAACATCTTTGTAGCATTTGCCGTTTGTATCATAAATATTTATGCCTTTGCCACGCTCAATTACAATCGGTGGAAGGGTTTCGTAATCCTTCATTTGTGAACAAGGGTGCCAAATGTATTTTAAATCTTCTTTTTGCCAATCTGTTATTTCATTTGTGTTCATGATGTTTTCCTTTTATTTGTAAGGTGAATAAGGTAATAGGGGAATAAGTGGTTTTAAATTTTCCTTTGTATGTTTTGCTAAATTATACATATAAACATATATGAGCAAAGCGAATTTAATAATTTTCCACTTTCCATTTTCCATTGTCCATTAATTAAACTTTCCTTCCAATAATCCAATTTCATCGCCTCCGCGTTCAACCGTCGCGATAACTTTAACTCCTGTTAAATATTCAACCTGTTTTAAATTATCTTGATGCATGAAGTTATCCTTTTCAAAATTATTTAGAATAATTCCTGCAATTTTGATTTCGTTTGCGCGGGCGTATTCAACAGTCAAAAGTATTGAATTTATTGTTCCCAAACCGCCGTCTGCTACAATTATAATTGGGGCTTCCAGTTCTTTTATCAAATCTTTAAGAATATATTTTTCACCGTTTTCTAATCTCAAAGGGCAAGTAATTCCGCCTGCACCTTCGATTAGCAAATAATCAAACTCTTTGTTTTTTTGAACAAAATCTGATTTAATTTTAGCTATATCAATTTCCATGCCGGCTCTTTTTGCTGCCAAATGAGGAGAAACAGCTTCTTTCCACCAATAAGTAACACAGTCATTCGCACTTGTAGGAATTTTCGCTGTATTAACTACGTAGTTGCAATCACTTTCTATAAGTTTACCGTCTTTTTCAACAACACCACTAAGAACAGGTTTATAATATCCGCAATTAAAACCTTCCTCACGCATTTTTTTGACGATAAGTGCTGAAACATAAGTTTTTCCTATATCAGTACCTGTCGCAGTAATAAATATATTCTTTGACATAAATTATTCTCCCTTAAGCTCAAGATTAGCACTTGAAAGTTAAAAGTAAAGAGATTTAAATAGGTAATTGTATATAAAATATTGTTTAGGCCTGAAAAATCTCCTCCAAACAGTTGATAACAAATTAAAAAAAATGTATGATAATGTAAGAAAATAATTGGGGAGATTGGGGCAGTATGTTCAACAATATTAATGACAATAATAACGGTTTGTTTTATAACTCTCAATTAAGCAATGCGAGTAATGTTATTAACCTTGCTTCCGTTAGAGCCAATCTTCAAAAAGCAGGGTATAATTCAAACCCTTATGTTGATAAAACAGAGATTTCTTCTAACGCAATGGAACTTTTCCAAAAAGATCTTGATATCAACAAGTTTACAAAAATTGCAACCAGTGACAAAGACGATACTTCTTATTTAGAAAAGATGCAAGAGTTATTTAAAGATGGTGTTGTTGATCCATTTGAAGACGATGTATTAAAAGAGCTTGTAACAAATTCTAAATTATTAGGTGATTTAGAGCTGTAAATGTGATAGAATACAGCTATGGTATCGTCTGATTATTATATTGTCGACAATTCAGATTTAGAAAACAAAAGACTTGAAGCTGCAAAAAACCACTATGTTAAAGGTGATTACTCTTCAGCATTGAGGCTTTATTTGGATATGCTTAATATGAGCACATCGTTCAAACTCTATTATGAAATTGGACGCTGTTACTATAAACTCAACGATTTATTACCTGCAGAAGAGTATTTTAAAAAGTCTATCGGATTAGAAAGTTTTAAAAATCCTTCATATCTTTATTTAGGCAATATTTTTTATAAGCGTGAAGATTTAAAAAATGCGATTGAGAATTGGGTTTCAGCTTATGCTTACAAACCTGATGACGAAGCAGTTTGTTTAAATCTTGCGACCTCGTATTTTTCTAAAAATATGAAATTCCAATCAGTTTTTTATTATGAAAAATACCTCAAATACGCTAAAGACAGAGGTCAATCATATTCGACAATCAAAAACAGCATTAATCGCTGTAACGAAATCGGTAAAGAATTCATGCAAAAAGCTCAACGCGCAATTTCTTTAAGGAATTACTCAGAAGCCATTGAATATTTGACTTTTGCTGTAAAAAATATGCCTGTTAGTTTTGATATAAATTTGGCATTGGGTAAGGCGTATTTGGAAGAAAATGATAATATGCACGCAATGATTTTCTTGAAACAAGCTTTATGCTTGGATAACAAGTCTTTGGATGTTTTGCAGAAACTTGCGTCAGTATTCATAAATCTTGGCGATTATACGGCGGCATATTGTACAATGAGAAGGCTTTTACCGCTTGTAATTCACAATCAATCAGAATATTTAAGAACTTTGCAGGTTATAAAAGATTTAAATGCTTCGTTTGATGATTTGAGTTATCAAGGTCACAAAGAGTGGGCAGATAGGTATTATGATGATAACAATTATCACATGGCACTTATCGAATACGAAAATTGTGTGATTTTGAAGGAAGAATTGCAAAGCGAATTAGGTGATAAAATTGATAGAATTAAATCGTTTATTAATCCTGAAACTCGTATAATTAAAACGTGTTTAGAAAAAGGCGAAGCTTTGTATAATGAAGGCGATTTTAAAACTTCTAACAAGTATTATTCAAAAGCAATGCTTCTTGCCAATGAAAACTCCTCAGAATACAGACTTGCAAAATCAAGAGTTGTAAATGTTTAAGAAATTAAAAAAGTTTTTTTATTTATATATCTTAAAAAGAAAATATTATCGCATAGGCTCTTGTAACGCTTGCGGTCGCTGTTGCCAGAAGATTTATGTCAAGCATAAAGAGGTTATTCAAACAGAAGAGGAATTTCACCGTTTACAAAAACTGCATCCTTTTTATACTTATCTAAGAATTATTGATAAAGACGAAACCGGACTCGTTTTTGAGTGCATGAATTTGGATAAAGAAACTCACAAATGTAAAATTCACAAAAATCGTCCCGGAATTTGTCGAAGATATCCTCAAGAGGAGTTATTTAAAATGGGCGGAACACTTGCAGAACACTGTGGTTATAGATTGGAGCCGGTCGAAAGTTTCGAAGAGGTGTTTAAAAAGGTTCGTAATAAGAAATAAACAAAAAGGCAGGGGAACCTCAACCTTTTGTTAGACTAAAGTCTACCCTATATTTCTCTATAAAATGGTTTATGTCATCCTACTGTTTGTTTAATTGAATACGTACAACGTTATTCATTTTCGACAAATTCAACGATTCCGTTTGCAATACCTTCTGCGACATTAGAAGCAAATTTTTCGGAATTATAAAGCACCGAATCGTACGGATTGGTCATATAGGCAGTTTCGACTAGAATTCCTACATAGTTGTAAGGTCGAATCACTGCGAAACTTGCAGTTCTTACTCCATCTTTTTTTGTTCCTACTGATTTAGTAACGGTTTTTTCTACTTTTTCTGCGAGTTTTCTTGAATTAGGATTAAAATAATAAACGCTTGTACCTCTGTTTTTGTGAATATTCATAGGAATATCGCCAATCGAATTTAGGTGAATACTTACAAAAATATTTGCGTCATTCTGTTCCGCAATTTCGACTCTATCATTTAAAGAAACAAATCCGTCACATTCTCGCGTCATAATAACATTTGCACCGAGTTGTTTTAATTTTTTGGCTAATTCTAAAGCGATTTTTAGATTAAAGTCTTTTTCTTCTTGACCCAAACACCCGATTGCACCTTTTTCAGAACCTCCATGTCCGGCATCGACAATAATCGTTATATCTTCTAAAGCTTGCGGAAGCTCACTGACTTTAAAAGTATAAACCCCATCCCTTAAATCAATGTTGTAATAATACTTTTCAGGTTTTGGGATATTTACGGTATAAACAGAATTTTCTGAAAGTTCAGGATTATAAACTTTGAACAAAATTTCTTTATCTTTTTCTTCGATAGTGTAAGGTAAATTTTTGCTAAAAGAAATAGTCTGAATTGTTGCATTTTTGAACTTTTTGCTGTCCATATTAATGAAATTTGCCGTATTTGAGCATTTAACACAACTTACGTCTTTTTTCGCAATCCAGGCTGTTTGATTTTTTGATAAGAAAACTCTATAGAATTCACCTTTCGAACCATTAATTAGAAGTGTAGTATCTTTAAAAAGATGAGCAATTCTGTTTAAACCACCGTCAACAGGCGTGTTTCTTAGAGGGACGTTATCACGAATCACAGCCATTGGTTGTGTATCAAATTCTGTTATAGGAATTTCAACAGCTTTTGTCGGAACGTTTTTATAAAATTTGTAGATTTGTGTATTGTAGTTTGAACGTACAACAATCCTATTTTCTCCGACTTTTAATTTTACTGAATGTGCAAAAGCTCCATTTGAAGCAACATAAATCGGGCAACCATTTATTGAAATCATTTCTGCGTTGTTGGCTTTGCCGACAAAAAATGCATAATCAGAATTGGAAATCGTATTTTTTTCATGTGGCAAAACCAACTCATAGCCGAAACTTTGAGTCATGCCAAATAATAACAACAAAGATAACAATAGCCCTTTCTTCATAGTTTGTATTTTAGTATAAAATTGAGTTGTGTGCAATTTTGTGTTAAGTTAATTGTATGAGTGGAAATTATGTACCGTTATACAGAAAATATCGTCCGCAAACTTTGGATAAACTTGTAGGTCAGGAGCATATTAAAAAGACTCTTACAAGTGCAATTGAGCTTGGAAAAATTGCGCACGCATTTCTGTTTACAGGTCCGCGTGGTACAGGAAAAACTTCCACTGCAAGAATTTTAGCAAAATCTTTGAACTGCAAAAACGGTCCTACAATTCATCCTTGCGGAGAATGTGAAAGCTGTTTGGATATTATGAATTCTGTCCCTATGGATGTTATTGAAATTGACGCCGCAAGTAACAGAAAAGTTGAAGATACTCAGAGCATTTTGGAAAAAATTCAATATGTTCCGGTGCATGGCAAGTATAAAATCTATATTATTGACGAAGTTCACATGCTGACTAACCACGCGTTCAATGCGTTGTTGAAAACGTTAGAAGAACCGCCTGAAAATGTTATTTTTATTCTTGCCACAACTGAAGTACATAAAGTTCTTGATACAATCAAGAGCCGTTGTCAAAGATTTGATTTCAGAAGAATTACAACAGATGATATTGTTAAACATTTGAGATATATTTCTGACACCGAAAAAATTAATATCACAGATGATGCCCTCTACACGATTGCGAAGAACTCCGCAGGCGGAATGCGTGACAGTATTGCACTTTTAGACCAGTTGAGCATTTTAGACGGCGAAGAAGCAATCTCGACGGACGACATTAACAACTTACTGGGAAGACTTTCGTTTGATACATTGCACACCCTTGCGTGTGACATAACCTCGTCAAACCCACAAAATGCAATCGAAAACCTTGAAAAAATATATAATTCCGGCAACGAGCCTACGCAAATTTTACTAAACCTTATGGATTATTTCAAAAATCTGCTGATTGTAAAAAATTGTCGTGCAGAAATCGTTTTTGAACTGACTCAACTCAATGAAGCTCAAGTTAAGGAATTACAAGTTCAATCAAAAGAATTGGAAACACATCAAATCACAGCATTAATTGATAAAATTGCGAATTATGTAAAAGATGTAAAGTCCACAAACAATCCGAGATTATGGCTTGAAGTCGGAATCATTGACCTTGCAAATTTAACAGAAAACACAACGTTAGCAGACTTGCAAAACAGACTTGCAAGACTTGAAGGAGGCATGCCGGCACCAATGCAGGCGACAGCGGCTTACAAAACACCTCCGACACCTGTATACGGCGGGGCAAAGATTAAAGAAATGACCGAGCAAAAGCCGTCTGCACCAAAGGTTTCCACACAACAAGAACCTACAACAACATCCGCAGGGCAAAAAACTTCTGGACAAACACCGACACCGGCTCCTCAAAGACCTCAAGAAGAAGATTTTGCACCAATGCCTAAGGCAAAATCTGTTGCTAGTGACGATATTAGTGTACTTTGGGGACAATTATTGGAAAATATTTCAAGCCCGCCTGCTCGAGCTCTCTTGAAACAATGGGCAAACCCTGTAAAAATAACCCCTGAAGAAACTATTCTTTCAATGAAGAATGAGATTTTCTTAACACAAATTCAATCAGGCTCTAAAAAAGCTGCGGTTGAAGCTGCCGTTGATGCCCTATTTTCACAACAAAACTCTACGGTTGTTGTGAGATTACCTTTACCGGAGGATGTTCAGATAAAAGCGGTACGCCCCAGGCAATTAAGCCAATCTCAACCAAAACCGATGCCAAAAGCTCATGAGCCAGAGCC
>OIYY01000272.1_pt1 | contig 38976 bp, 26 predicted proteins | sample 1588341 | NCBI WGS metagenome assembly OIYY01 (sample SAMN03283287) | human gut metagenome | biome: human-associated habitat; material: feces | host: Homo sapiens | place: Peru | collected 2012 | reverse complement strand
AAGGCGGCTACATGGAATGAAAGTTATCGTTCTTACCTGGGGAGGTCTCACAGACGTAAAGTAGGAAATCCGAAATACGGAGTAAAGCTTGCTGTGAGAAGTCAGCAGAGGTCATAGTACCGTTTTTTTACGGGAAGGACTGAACAAATACCAGTCTTGAGTAACTGGAGAAAGGAGTCCAACACAATGAAAGCAGAATACCGAAAGGACTGCCTGCAAAGGGATAGCGTGGAACGCGAAGGGTATGCAGGAGTGCCGAGTGTTGGAACTCGGGATAACAGAGAAAGAGACAATGTAACGCATGATTTAATGCGAGAAATTCTTCGGGGCAGAAATTTACTCGAAGCAATGAAAAGAGTCAAAGGCAACAAGGGAGCTGCGGGAATCGATGGAATGACTGTCGATGAACTGGAACCTTGGTGTACTGAACATGGTCGAGAACTTGTGTCTGACATATGGTTCGGAAGATATAAACCAAACCCAGTAAGACGTAAGGAAATTCCCAAAGCAGACGGAGGAGTGCGAAAGCTTGGCATACCAACTGTTATAGATAGAATGGTACAGCAGGCAATAGCACAGGTACTGCAACCAATGTATGAAGAAACTTTCTACAAAGGAAGCTACGGCTACCGAGTAGGAAGAAGTGCGCAACAGGCAATGGAAAGCGTGAAAGAATATGCGGAGAAGGGCTACCAATACGCAGTAGAAGTAGATTTATCCAAGTATTTCGACACGCTGAACCATGACTTACTGCTCAACATACTGCGTAGGAGGATAAAAGATAAGAGGCTGATAGAGCTAATCAAGAAATTTCTCAAAAGCGGAGTCATGGACAACGGAGTAATAGTAAAGACAGAAGAAGGTTCGCCGCAAGGCGGGCCATTGTCGCCACTATTGGCCAATATTTACCTGAATGAGTTTGACCAGGAAATGTCAAGACGAGGAGTAAATATTGTAAGGTATGCAGATGACATTATTGTCGAAGCAAAGAGCAAAAGAGCAGCGGAAAGATTACTGGAATCGAGTAGAAAATATCTTGAAGATAAGCTCAAGCTAAAGTTGAACATGGAGAAGAGCAGAGTAGTAAGTGTATACTCACAAAAGTTCAAGTTCTTAGGATTTACGCTAGGCAAGAACAAAACAGGAGTAATGATAAGAGTACACAAACAATCCTTGAAGAAAGCCAAGGCAAAATTAAAAGAGCTGACAGCTAGAAGTCAAGGAAGAAATGTACGTGTAGTGATGAACAAGGTAAAAGTATATGTAAGCGGTTGGCTGAACTATTACTGCATAGCAAGTATAAGACGCAAAATGCAGGAATGGGATGAATGGTTGCGAAGAAGATTCCGTCAATATATATGGAAACAATGGAAGAAACCTAAAACAAGGGTTGCAAACCTAAAGAAGTTAGGAATACCAGAGGAGTACACACATATGTGGGGAACCACACGACTAGGTTATTGGAGAGTAGCTGGAAGTCCGATACTTAGCAGAGCAATAACAAAAGAAAAACTCGTAAAGGCAGGCTACTATGTGTTAGCCGTCAATTACGAGTTTAAAAGACTCAAGCATTATGGTATTTGAACCGCCGTGTACCGAACGGTACGCACGGTGGTGTGAGAGGTCGGTAGGTAAACTAATTACCTACCTCCTACTCGATTATTGATACCGGAAGAAATATCAGAGGTTTTGTTGTGTTTTACCGCATGAGCTTCAATTTAAAATAAAAAATAAGGTGTATAATAGTTATACACTTTAATCAGTATATTCTACTCTTAAGCAGAGTTTAACAAGTTCTTCCTCAGGCTTAGAAGTAGACCAGAAGTTGCGCAGCGGGAAAAGATATATGCCTCCATGCATATGCAAATTATTTTGTTCGACAAATTTTAATATGCGTTCTTTTATTTTTGAATCAATTACTCCATAATGAGCATTGCAGTAAACGCACAGATATAAGCCTTTTTCTTTCGTTTTCTTTATTGGATTATTATAATGTAATTTGCTATTTGCGCTAATAAATACGTTGTATTGCGTTATAAGATCTTCGTAGAAGAATTCATTGCTGTCATAATGAAAGCCCATCAGATATTCCTGAAAGGACGGATGAGAAAATACTGGCAGCATATGCTTAGCTAAAATATTCATTCGATGTTTAATAGGTGTTTGGAAACTTATATCCTCACTAAAATAAAGATGTTCTTCCTCTTGAAGTTCCAGCAGAATCTGGTTAAGAGGCAGATTCTGAATATCGTTTAAAAAGGCGATTTTCTGCTGCATAGTTTTTTCTAAATACAGCAATTCCTCAATCTGCTTTTTATATTCCTGCTGCTTGTTGCGATATATTTCTTTAAGCAGGTTTATATCCTTGCTTTTCAAGTATGCTTTAATCTCTTTTAAAGAAACATCAAGTTTTCTTAATGAGATAATAATCTGCAGAGTAAAATACTGCGATAAAACATAAAATCTATAGCCGTTTTCATCGACAAATTCCGGTGAAAAAATATCGTTTTTATCATAATATAGCAGCAATTGTTTAGAGATGCCGAGCAGCTTTGCCAATTCAGCGGGAGTAAAATAACGTGAATCTTTCATAAAAAACCTCTTGACTGTATAAGCGTTGTATATTGTAAGATAATACTGATAACGTGGTATAAGTTATCAAAAGCCAATATTATTATTTTACGCCATATTATTAAAATTTTCAAGGAGTGTATGAGTGATGAGTTCGATGAGTAAGAAAATGGTAAACGGCGCTGTAGCTTTAGGCTGCCTGCTGTTTGCTGCGCCGGTAATGGCACATGAAGCATTAAATGAGTATGTACTGGATCCCATAATGGTTACTGCCGCCCGTTATGAGAAAAGAGATGTAGATATTCCTGCTGCAACAGAAATTTATGATCAGGAGAAGATTGAAAAGCTAGGCGCTAACAACGTTATGGAAGTAGTAAAAAATATTCCCGGCTTTACCTTAACTGCTTCTCCGACCGGTAATACTTACATCGGCTTCAGAGGCATTTCTAAGGATAACGTTGCTATCTTAGTAAACGGAATTCCCCTGAACCAAGACGGAAACTATGACTTGGAATCCATTTCTGCCGATATTATCGACCGCATTGAAGTTGTTAAGGGCGGCGCTACTGTTCTTTACGGCTCTAATGCCAGCGCCGGTGTTATCAATATTATTACTAACAAAAAGGCAGCCAAGAATAAAGTATTGATTGGCTTTGGCGATAAAAACAAATTTAAAGGTGCTGTTAATGTAGCTACCGATAAGCTGCAATTAAGCTATTCCAGACAGCAGTCTAAGGACAGAGGTTTTGTATATAAAAACTCCGGTGTAAGCAATTACTATACCGGTGACAAGCTGGAAAAGGACAGCCTGAATCTTCAATATGCTATCAGCGATAACCTGTCCTTGCAATATATGTACAGCAAGAAGGTTTCCGACTGCTCCAAATCCGTTAATGGTGTTTACAAGCCCGGCTTCCATAGTGACATTAAATATAATTTCGGCCAGCTCAGATATGTAAATGATGATTTACAGGCTACCGTGTTCTTCAGAAACAGAGATTGGAAATTTAATACCTCTACACACCAAAAGGGCCATAACTATGGTGCCGATTTGCAGGATAAATTCAAATTAGGCAATACCATGCTGACTGTCGGTGCCAACTATGAAAATGAAAATACCAAAAACAGTAACAATATAGAGGCAGCAAAGCGCGATAGTGCTGCAGTATTCTTTATGACGGAAACCGAGGTATCCGATAAAACTAAGATTTTCCTCGGTGCACGTGAAGCATATGTTGAGGAATCCGGCAGCAAGTTCTGCCCTCAATTCCAGGTAATGCATTCCTTAGGTACCGATGATAATATTTACCTGAATGTGAACCGCTCTATGCGCGCACCGCATGTCAACGAGCAATGGGGTACTTCTACTCAGCTGATGAACCCTAATCTGAAGGCAGAAAATGGCTGGAACTATGAATTCGGCTGGAAAAAGAAACTGGCTGCCGATGAGCTCTTCAAGGTAAACCTGTACCATATGGATATCAATGACCGTATCTATAGAAAGAGCAATTATAATGGAAGCGGCAAGAGCATGTTCCTGAATGCCAACAAGTACAGAAATACCGGCGTTGAGGTAAGCTACGAAAAAGCTGCTTCTGAAAAGTTCAGCTACAATGTAGGCGTTTCCTATGGCAATCCCGAGCAAAAGCTTGCTAAGGGCGATTGGCAGAGAGTTGACTTTAAATTAGGTCTGCATGCAGGAGTAGGTTATAACTTAGGCAAGACCAATGCCAACATTTATGCTAACTATATGGCAGAAAGAATTAACGGCGTTAAACCTATGTTAGACCTGACTTTGAATGTAAAACAGCAGATTACCAAAAATGATGCTTTAAGATTTGCTGTGTATAATCTGCTGGACCGTGATGATATCAGAACCGGTTCTTCCAGCGGCACCGGTGCTATGCTGGAGGAACGCAACTGGATGCTGTCTTATGAGCACAGCTTCTGATGAAAGGCTTGGCTGATTATGCGTAGATTATTTTTCCTTGTTCTTACCGTGCTGGCTGTTGTCTATTGCTCCGGCTGTGCCGGTACTGTTGACAAGCAGAATGATGCTGCTAAAAAGCAAAGCTATGTTGTGCAGGATGTACGCGGCAAGAAGCTGTCCTTTGAGTCTAAGCCTCAAAAAATAATCAGTCTGTATGTTTATGGCGATGAGGTGCTTTTAGGCCTTGTTGACCATAAGCGCATAGCAGGTCTGTCCAAATGGGTGCATGATGAGGATTTGGCCATGGGTGCCAAGGAGGCTAAGGATGTTACCAAAATTGCGGAAAGCAATCCGGAGGCTATTCTTGCACTGAAGCCTGATCTGGTGCTGCTGCCGGACAGCAGTAAGCCGGAGCAGATTTCCAGCTTGGAGGATGTGGGAATTAAGGTTTTTGTTTATCCCGCCGCATCCAGACTGAGCAATATTCCCAAGACGATTAAGGCTATCGGCGGTGCTGTAGGCGAGCCGGAGCAGGCCGACAAGCTGATTACCGAGATGCAGAAAAAAATCAGCGCGGTTGAAGCCAAGGTTAAGAAAATGCAACCTGAGGACAGGAAAAAAGGATTGCTCTTTCTGCGCTTTGGTGCTATCGGTGGCAAGGGAATTATTTTTAATGATATTATGACCGCTGCCGGTGTAGAGGATTGCTATGAAGCAGCACGTCATACAATTGCGGATAAGCCGGGAACGAGCCGTATTTTGAGTAAAGAAGAAGTAGTACAGGCAAATCCCGACTACATAATTATCGGCACCTGGTCTCAGGGCGGTGCTTATAAATCGGGTAATGCACAGCTAGAAGAATTGTATTCCGATCCTGCTCTGGCTACAGTAACTGCTGTAAAGAAAAAACAGGCGATTGTCATTCCGCAGGGTTATGTAAATTGTCTGTCGCAACATGCCGCTGACAGTGTAGAGCTTCTGCATGAGGCAGTTTACGGCAAATAGACACAAAGGTCTTTGTGTGATATTAAATAACATTTTATGGGGGTGGCGGTTTTATCTGCTGCCCCTTGTTTTTTGAGGAGAAGAAATATGCTGCAAAAGAAAAACTATGGCGCCGATATTTTACATAATATCAGACGCTTGAGCGAAGTAAATGAGCAAAGGGATATTAAACCGCTGATGGCAACATCCTTCCCGGGAACTCATTGCCCGCTGATGGGTGTTCTGATGACCGTAAGACAGATGCCGGAGGTTGTTACGGTTATCATCGGTACAGATGAATGCACCTATTATTCCAAGCTGTTGGCGAATATGAAAATATTCGGCAGTCTTAAGGAAAGCTGTGTTTCCGTAGTAATAGATGATTATGATGTGACCTTCGGTACAATTAAGAAAACGAAAAAGGCCGTTGCTGAAATTTTTGAGACAGGTACGCCTAAGTGCATATTTTTGGTAACAACCTGCGTTCTGGAAATCATCGGTGATGATTATGATGCACTCGTTGATGAGCTGGAGGAAAAGTACCATGTGCCGATTCTGCTTGTGCGTACGGAGCATTTTCAGTGCAGGGATCATCTGCCGGGTATTGAAAGAACATTGACTGCCACTGTAAAGCTGATGCGGAAAATGCCGACGGAAAATGTTGTCAATATTCTTGGCAATAGCGCTCCTTTGCAAAAAAATTCTGCTTTGCTGCAGCTGCTGGAGCAGGCCGGCGTACAGTTAGGACTGCAGCTTCCCGGTAAATGCAGTCTGCAGGATTTGGCGCTTGCCGGCAGAGCGAAGCTGAATATTGTTGTTGATGAGCTGGGGCTGGAACTGGCGAAGCAGATGCAGGCAAGGCTGGCTGTGCCTTATGTTTACTTTCCGCCGATGTGTAATCCGCAAAATATATTGCAGGCCTATAAGGAGCTTGCTGCGGCCTTGGCTGTGGAATTGCCTTCTGCTGTTACAGAGACTTGGGAGAAATGTCTTGCTTTGCAGCAGCAGGTGCGGGAGAAGCTGCAGGGTGCAGGCTATATCTACGGCAACAGTCCGTATAACTGTTGGGAACTGAATACTTATCTGGCAGCTTTGGGATTGAAGCCGCTGATGATACAGATGAGCACTCTGAAAAACAAGGAAGCAAAAAAAGAGCTGCTGCAATATGCGGATCCTTATATCTGCAAGAGTGCCAATCTGGCAGCGATGGAATTTGTCTATGATAAATTAAAGCCTCAGCTGTATATAGGCAGAAGCTTTACCGACAGCCTGGAAAGAAAAGGGATTTTCGGTATAGACAGTATGCCGGGACAGGATGTATTGGGCTTTGCAGGCTGTTTCGGCTTGCTTAAGCGTTTGCTGGATTTTACGCAGACTCAAATAGAGGAGAAGTGATTATGGCTTTGATAAGAAATTTTCCGGTGCCGTCTGACAGGATGGCAATAATCAGCACGCTGCTGAATATTGAGGATGCTGTTGTGCTGGAGTATGGTCCCGAAGGAACAACACATTTCAGCATGAATTTTTTCAATAAGCTGGGGGAGGATTACCCCAACAGACTTTTTACTACCGGTGTAGATGACAGTGATATCGTTATGGGCAGCACTGAAAATCTTGAAAGAGGTATTTTTGAGCTAGATGCGTTATATTCGCCTAAGGCTATTTTTGTGCTTACTTCTTCTGTAACCTCTATTATTGGTACGGATATCGTGGGAATTTGTGACAGTCTGCAGGGCAAGGTTCAAAGCAGGCTGATTCCTGTAAATACCTCCGGTTTGGGCGCAGACTACAGCGCAGGCTTGCGAAAAATATACCTGCAGCTGGCCGAGCTGTTTGCCAAGCCGGCCAATGCGAAGCAAAGCAAACGCTATAATATTTTGGGTGCTTCGCCGTTGCATTACAGAGCAGAATCCGATATCTGCGAAATAGAAAGCCTATTGCGTGAAGCATTTGGCTATGATCTGCTGCATTGCTTTGCAATGAATACGACTACGGAGGCGATTGCCGAGCTTGGCAACGCCGAGCTGAATATTGTTTTGGCTGCCGAAGCGCTTCCGTGTGCGGAATATCTGCAAAGCGTTACCGGTACGCCTTATGTTTATCTGCCGCCTTACGGCTATAGTCAGACGACAGAGTTTTTAAATAGCGTTGCAGCGGTTATAGGCCAGCCGGTTAAGGAAGCTATGCTGCAGCGTTTGGAGGAAAAAAACCGCAGACTGAAAATGCTTTTAAATTCTCCGCTGCTGAGCAGAACTCCGGGTACAGTATTTTTGAAGGGCGATTATGATACAGTCAAAGGCTTGGGCGACTTTTTCAAGGAGTTGAAATTTAATGTAGCCCACAGTGTATGCACACATAAAATCACCGGTACTGTTGCGGAAGGCATAGAGTACTTTAAGGAAGAGAAGGAATATCTGCAGCTGCTGAAGGATATTCGTCATTGTCTTGTTATGGCTGATGAGGATACTGTTGCGCAAGCTGACATGACAAACTTTAAAGTTTGCGTAAGCCATCCCTGTTACAGTCACAGGACAATTGCCAAGCATTTGCCGTTCATGGGCGAAAGAGGTGCGGATATGCTTTTTGAGTATATTCAGCAGTACGTGAATATGTAACTTCAATTCCGGTTGATTATTGGCAGACAAAAATCCCCTTGTGCTTTCAAGCTCAAGGGGATTAATAATATTCAGGTCAAATGTAATTTAAGCCTTGGCAGCTTCTGCTTCTACAGCTTCTTCCTTAGCGTAATCCGGATCAAATTTCGGATTCAGGTAGTTTTGGTAAGCCCACGCAAGGAGTGCACCGGAAATATTGTGCCATGCGGAGAAGACTGCACCGGGAACGGTTGCGGCAGGCAGAGCAGCGAAATGTGCTTTTGCCAGGCCGGTTGCCAGACCGGAGTTTTGCATACCAACTTCGATGGACAGGGCAACAGCCTTTTTCCAGCTGAGGCCGGTGAAGCGGGCGATGGCAAAGCCGAGAGCGTAACCGCAGCAGTTATGCAGAATAACTACCAGCAAAATCAGGCCGGGAGCCTTCAGAATCAGGTCACGGCTGGCGCCGATAACACCTGCGATAATCAGAGAAATTGCAATGGAGGATACAGCCGGCAGATAGTCGGTTGCTGCTTCGGCCAGCTTGGGCAGGAAGGATTTAACAGCCAGACCTAAGCAGATAGGCAGAATAACGATTTGAACGATGCTCCAGAACATGCCTACCGGATCGAAGTTAATCTTTTCACCGATAATCATGTAGGTGATGAACGGAGTCAGAATCGGAGAAAGTACAGTGGAAACACTGGTCATGGTTACGGAAAGTGCAACGTCACCCTTGGACATAAAGGTGATTACGTTGGAGGAGGTACCGCCGGGGCAGGTGCCTACCAGTACAACACCGGTGGTCAGTGCCGGGTCCAGATTGAAGGCAACGGACAGCAGGTATGCCAGGAAGGGCATTACGAAATACTGAGCGCAGCAGCCGATGAGAATATCGAGCGGGCGTTTCAGTACCAGCGCGAAGTCCTTCAGGTTCAGTGTGGTGCCCATGCCGAACATTACGATACCGAGCATGCAGCTCAGAACGCTGATGCCGTGCACCTTGCCTAATACCCACAAAAAGTTATGCGGCATTGTGAGGCCGAGAACCAGAAAAACGATGGCGATGATGCCAAAGAATTTGCCGATTAAAGCACAAAATTGTTTCATTATGAAATTACCTCTTTCCCTTAATAAAAAAATAATGATTTTAGAGAGTAGCGGAAATGCTCTCTCCTTTGTCTGTAATGTCCACTATTATAACAAAGACAGAAGAGGAAATAAAGAGTTTGCTGTAAAAAACAGTAAAAAATTTTAAAAACAGTAGAATTGTGTTATAATGTTAATATAAATTGCGAAAAATACGGACGGAGGTACGCTACTTGTATACTATAAGCAGAGATTACCGCAAAGAAATTGTGATTGAAAAATCACGCTTTATCTGTTCGCTGAAAAAGGTTCACAGCGAAGCAGAGGCCCAGGAGTTCATTAAGGCCGTAAAAAAAGAGTTCTGGGATGCAACGCACAACTGCTCCGCCTATATCGTGGATGACCTGGCACAGCGCTCCAGTGACGATGGCGAGCCGAGCGGTACTGCCGGTATTCCTATGCTGGAGGTGCTGCGTAAAAACGGGCTGACGGAAACGGCAGCAGTGGTGACACGTTACTTTGGCGGCATTAAGCTGGGCGCAGGCGGACTTGTGCGCGCTTACAGCGGCAGCGTGGCAGGCGCAGTGAAGGAAGCTGGCCTGGCGCAGAAAATTTTGCTGGGCTATTACAGCTTTTTATATGATGTGAACAGTGTCGGACGCATTCTGAACGTGCTTTATCAGCAGCAGCTGTTTGAGATTGCCGATGTGCAGTATGACCTGCGCGCCAAGGTTATCCTTAAAATGCGCACTGAACAAAAGGCGGAAGCCGAGGCCTGGCTGACGGAAAACCTGAATCAGCAGATAGAGCTGGAGCAGGAGGGTACAGAGTTCGCTGAGGTGGCGCTGTAACCTTAGCTGCAACAGGCATAATGCATAAAATGCTTGCAACATATGAAAACCGATCTCCTAAATTTAGCGGTGCAGACTGCTTGCGGGAGGTCGTTTTTTATGCTTCCAATAAAAAGATTCAGCTTTTATAGAAAAAATGTCCGCAGTAATGTATAATAATATGAATGAAAAGATTACTGACAGGAGGTAGAAGCGAGTGATTGAAGAAAGAGTGCCACCGCAAAATATAGAAGCGGAGCAGGCTGTGCTTGGCGCAATGCTGATTGATAAAGAAGCTATTGCCAAGGCGACCGAAGTGCTGTCGGCGGATGATTTTTACCGCGAAGCGCATCGCGTTATCTTTAGTGCGATGCTGGAGCTTTATAATAAAAATGAAGCAGTAGATATGGTTACTGTTACGGAAATCCTCAAGCGTGACAATAAGCTGGAGGACATCGGCGGCATTGCCTACATCACCAGTCTGGCGAATGTGGTGCTGACGGCGGCCAACGTTAAATATCATGCGGATATTGTTGCCGAAAAATCGGTTCTGCGTCAGCTTGTGCGCGTTTCTACCGAAATTGCGGCCATGGGCTATGAGGCCAATGAGGATGTCGGTACGCTGCTGGATACAGCGGAAAGCCGCATTCTGGAAATTTCCAACCGCAAGAAAAAGACGGATTTTACAGCGATTAACGATGTATTGATGGACAGCGTGCAGAGCATCGAAAGTCTGCTGCAGAACAAGGGCGGTCTTACAGGTCTGCCTGCAGGCTTTGCGGATCTGGATAAGCTGACGAGCGGTCTGCATCCTTCCGATTTTATTATTCTGGCAGCGCGTCCTTCCATGGGTAAAACTGCGCTGGCGCTGAACATTGTGCAGAACGTAGCGCTGCGTGCGCACAAAGTCATCGGCGGTGAACCGCGCAGTGTAGCCTTCTTCAGCCTGGAAATGAGCAAGGAGCAGCTGGTTAACCGTATGCTTTGCGCCGAAGCAGGCATCGACAGCCAGCGCCTGCGTGTAGGCGAGATGCATGACGAGGACTGGACGCACCTTTGGGATGCCTGCGATACGATGAGCCGTGCGAAAATCTATATTGATGATACGGCGGGCATTACGGCGATGGATATGCGTAGCCGTGCGCGCCGCCTGAAGGCAGAGCATGGTCTGGATTTGATTGTAGTCGATTACCTGCAGCTGATGCAGGGCAGCGGCAAGCGCAATTATTCCGGCGACCGTCAGCAGGAGGTTTCGGAAATTTCCCGCTCACTGAAGGCTTTGGCGCGTGAGCTGGATGTGCCGGTGCTGGCACTGTCACAGCTGAGCCGTAGTGTTGAATCGCGTCAGGTTAAGCGTCCCATGCTCAGTGACCTGCGTGAATCCGGTTCTCTGGAGCAGGATGCGGATATCGTAGCATTCCTGTACCGCGAGGATTACTACAATCCGGAAACGGAAAACAAGCATACCGAGCTGATTATTGCTAAGCATCGTAATGGTCCGGTAGATACCGTTAATCTGTTCTTCCAGAAGCAGTTCACCAAGTTTGTCGGCTTTACGAAGCGCGAAAGCTGAGCATAAAATACAGCGACATAATAAAAGTCCCGGGATTTTAACATCTCGGGACTTTTTGAGTATTGCATGGAGCATTGCCTGATGGGGGTTAAAAGCGTGAAAATTATTCTCTTGGCAAAAGATTTTTTCTGATAAGTGTAAAAAAGCTTACAAGGAAGCTGCGAAGAAAAACCGAATATTTTACCTAAAATCAACAAAAAATGTTCATAAAGCTTGCGATAAGACGCGGAAAATGATATGATATTTATGCAACAAAGTGTAGTGAAGAATCTGAAGGTAATATCTGTGGCTTTCAGATGTTTTTTCATGAATAAAATTGTCTTGGGAGGCATACAAAAATGATTGATCGTTATACTCATCCTGAAATGGGTAATATCTGGACACTCGAAAATGAATTCCGTACCATGCTGAAGGTAGAAATTCTGGCTTGCGAGGCTATGAACAAACTGGGCATTGTGCCTGACGAAGCGCTGAAGGATATTCAGACGAAGGCTGACTTCCGTCTGGACCGCATTAAGGAAATTGAAGCAGTTACCAACCATGATGTTATTGCTTTCCTGACCAATGTGGCTGAGTATGTAGGCGATGCGTCCAAATACATTCACAAAGGCCTGACATCCAGCGACGTAAAGGATACTGCACTGTGCTATATGACTGTACAATCCGCAGACCTGATTATGCGTCATCTGGTAAACTTCCATGAAATTCTGCGCCGTCGTGCTGCTGAATTCAAATATACCGTTATGATCGGCCGTACTCACGGCATCCACGCAGAACCGATGACCTTCGGTATGAAATTCCTGCTGTGGTCCGCTGAAATCGAGCGTGACATTGAACGTCTGAAACAAGCGCGTGAAATGATGGCAGTCGGCAAGCTGTCCGGTGCTGTAGGCACTTACTCCAACATCGATCCGTTTGTTGAAAAATATGTCTGCGAAAAGCTGGAGCTCACTCCGGTACGCTTGGCAACTCAGGTTATCCAACGTGACCGTCATGCACATTTCATGACTACTCTGGCAATCATCGGTTCCTCTTTGGATAAGATGGCAACCGAAATCCGTAACCTGCAACGTACCGATATCCGTGAAGCTGAAGAATATTTTGCACCCGGCCAAAAGGGTTCTTCCGCTATGCCGCATAAACGTAATCCTATCACCTGCGAAAAGGTTTCCGGTATGGCTCGCCTGCTGCGCGGTTATGCAGTAGCAGCTCTGGAGGATGTAACCCTGTGGCATGAACGCGATATCTCCCATTCTTCCGTAGAACGCGTTATTCTGCCGGACGCAACTATTGCTCTGGACCATATGCTGCGTAAATTCTCCAACATCATCGACAAACTGCTGGTATATCCTGATGCAATGATTGCCAACATGAACAAAACCGGCGGTCTGATTTTCAGCCAAAACCTGCTGATTGCTCTGGTTACCAAAGGTGTACTGCGTGAGGACGCTTACAAATGGGTACAACGTAACGCTATGGCACGTTGGCTGCAAGGCGCTGACTTCAAGACCAACGTTGAAGCTGACCCGGATATCAAGAAATATCTGACCGACGAAGAGGTTGAGCATTGCTTCGATCCGAAACCGATGCTGCGCCACGTTGACGAGATTTTTGCTAGATTTGGTTTATAATTTTGATAAGGAGTGACTGCTAATGTCATCTGTTGTAGTTTTAGGCGCCCAATGGGGCGATGAGGGTAAAGGTAAAATTGTTGACTATTTGGCACAAAAGGCTGACGCTGTAGTTCGTTACAGCGGCGGTTCCAATGCAGGCCATACCGTTGTAGTTAACAACATTAATTATAAGCTGCGTCTGCTGCCCTCCGGCGTACTGTTTAATGATAAGACTAACGTTCTGGGCAACGGCGTTGTAATCAACCCCGGCGTTGTGCTGGCTGAAATCGCCGGCATGAAGGAAAAGGGCATTGATTGCAGCAATCTGGTTATCTCTGACCGTGCACACGTTGTTCTGCCGTATCATCAACGTCTTGATGAGCTGCAGGAGGAAGCACTGGGCAATCACAAAATCGGCACCACCAAAGGCGGCATCGGCCCCTGCTACATGGATAAGGTTGCTCGCGTAGGCATCCGTATCTGCGATTTGATGGAGCCCGAAACCTTTGCTGATAAGCTGAAGGTTAATCTGGAAGCAAAAAATGCTATTATCACCAAAATTTACGGTGCAGAACCGTTTGACTATGATACCGTACTGAAGGAATATCTGGCTTATGCAGAAGAGCTGCGTCCGTACGTTGCCGATACCGGCGTTGTTATGGATGAGCTGTTCAGCGCCGGCAAAAACGTTCTGTTTGAAGGCGCACAGGCTACCTTCCTCGATATCGACCATGGTACCTATCCGTATGTTACCAGCTCCAACCCGACTGCAGGTAATGCCTGCACCGGCAGTGGCGTAGGTCCCCGCTTCATCGACCATGTTGTCGGCGTAGTTAAGGCTTATACCACCCGCGTTGGCGAAGGCCCCTTCATCACCGAGCTGCTGGATACCGACGGCCCCGGCAACCAAATCCGTGAAACCGGCCATGAATACGGCACCGTAACCGGTCGTCCGCGTCGATGCGGCTGGCTGGATGCTTTCATGCTGCGTTACAGCGCACGCCTGAACAGCCTGGATTATCTGGCAATTACCCGTCTGGATATCCTCGACCAAATGCCGAAGATTAAAATGTGCGTTGGCTACAAGATTGGCGATGAGGTTCTCAAACGCATTCCTGCAAGCCTGAACGTTCTGGCTAAGGTTGAGCCGATTTTCGAAGAGTTCGACGGTTGGATGACCGATATTAGCGGCATCCGCAACTATGACGAGCTGCCGGAAAATGCTAAGAAATATCTGGCTAAAATCAGCGAGGTATCCGGTGTTGAACTGGGCATTATCTCCGTTGGTCCTAACCGCGAGCAGACTATCGTTCTGAAAGAGCTGCTGTAAGCTTAGGCTGCTGAAAAAACAGCAAAAATATTTTAAAAAGTACTTGACTTTCCTTGCGTTAGTCTGTATAATATTAATGTTGCTAATTTATGGTGACAAATGATTCACTAGCTCAGTTGGTAGAGCACCTGACTTTTAATCAGGGTGTCCCGAGTTCGAGTCTCGGGTGGATCACCAACGAAAATATGCCGTTCTTCGAAAGAAGAACGGCTTTTTTGTATTTGCGGATACAAATTCCGGCAAAACAGAATATAGTCCTGAAAATTTCTTCCTTGCTAATCAATTCCTACAGTAGTAATATGTAAGTGATAAGCAAAAAATTTACAGACTTTTTCGGAGGTGCTTTGATGAAAATAGTAGTTATGGAGCCGTTAGGCGTAAAGATGGAGCAGATTAATGCCTTGGCAGCGCCGTTGCAGGCTGCAGGCCATGATTTCGTTTATTACACCGCAAAGGAAACAGACCAGACGAAGCTGCTGGCGCGTGTGCAGCAGGCCGATATTATCATGCTGGCCAACCAGCCGCTGAGTGCGGAGATTATCAACGCCTGCCCTAATTTGAAAATGCTGTCTGTAGCCTTTACCGGCGTAGACCATATTGCGCTGGTTGCCTGCCGTGAGCGCGGAATTTTAGTGTGCAATGCCGCAGGCTATTCCACCAATGCGGTAGCAGAGCTGACCTTCGGCCTGGCTATCAGCGTTATCCGCAACATCGTTCCCTGTGATGCACGCTGCCGTCAGGCAGGAACGAAGGATGGCCTGGTAGGCTTTGAGCTTTTTGGCAAGACCTTCGGCGTAGTGGGCACCGGTGCGATTGGCAGCAGAGTGGCGAAGATTGCCGCTGCCTTTGGCTGCAGGGTGCTGGCCTACAGCCGTACTCCGAAGGCAGAGCTGCAGGCTGACGGTGTAAGCTATGTAAGTCTGGATGAGCTTTTGGCTGCCAGCGATTTTGTCAGCCTGCATGTGCCGCTGACGGACGCAACCCGCGGACTGATTAATGCCGAGGCTATTGCCAAGATGAAGCCGACTGCCGTACTACTGAATACTGCGCGCGGTCCTGTTGTGGACAGCGAGGCGCTGGCACAGGCGCTGAACGAAGGAAGATTGGCGGGCGCAGGCATTGATGTGTTTGAGGGCGAGCCGCCGATTGCGCCGGAGCATCCTCTGTGCCATGCGAAGAACACCGTGCTGACACCGCACGTGGCCTTCGCCAGCGCCGAAGCACTGGCTGCACGTGCTGACATCGTCTTTGCCAACATCGAAAAATGGCTGGCAGGAGCACCGCAGAACGTAATTAAGTAAAAACACTATGAAAAGGCTCAATAATTTATATTATTCCAAGAGAATAAAAGAGCTTTTGGCAGAGTTGCAGACAGCGGGAACAACGCTGGTTGTTGCTCCCATGGGCTACGGCAAAACACTGGCAGTGCAGTACTTTTTGCAGGAGCAGGAGCGCTGCGGCAAAAAGGTACTGCGCCAGAGTATTTACGGCGCCGGTGCCGAGGCCTTCTGGCAGGGAGTGTGCCACAGCTGGCAAAATACGGAGCTGGGCGCTGCGCTGCTGCAGCAGTCTTTACCTGCCGATGCCAACGCCAAAACGCTGGTACTGGAGCTGTTCCGTCAGTTGCTGCCGCAGGAGCCTGTCTATTGGTTTATAGATGATTTGCATCTGTTGGAGAGCAGCGAGGCGATTGATTTTCTCTTTGCTCTGAGCAAAGCAGGCTTTGCTGATTTGCACCTGCTGCTGGTAAGCAGAGGGCAGATTTTTGACGGCAGCCGTCTGCTGGAGCTGGGACGTAAGGTCTTTTGCCTTGATAAGCATGACCTGGCGTTGCAGCGTGACGAGCTGGCAGAATACAGCAGCAGATGCGGCCTGCAGCTTACAACGCAGCAGCTGGATGCTTTGCATGAGGCCTGCGAGGGCTGGTTTTCCGTTACCTATCTTAATTTTTTGAACTACGACAGGTATCAGCGCTTTTGCCTTGATACAGGCAGCGTTTATGAGATGATAGCCAATGTACTGCTGCGGCCGCTGCCGTCGGAGCAGCAGCGCTTGCTGCTGCTTATGGGGCAGCCGGAGGAATTTACGCCGGAGCAGGTGGCCTATGCCTACGGCGCAAGCTGCAGAGAGTCTGTAAGCAGACTGCTGGAATGCAATGCCTTTATTATCAGGCTGGCCAACGGCAGACTGCGGTGTCACCATATGCTGAAGCAGGCAACGCGCCATGCCTTCGGCCTGCTGCCGGAGGCTGAGCAGCAAATGTACTTCCGTCGCTTGGGACAATGGTACGCGCAGCAGAGGGAGTGCGAGGAAGCACTGGACTGGCTGTACCGCGGCCGTGATTTTGACGGTCTGCTGGCTGCAGTGCAGCAGCTGCGCGACTGGTCGATGCGCCCGCAGCACAGGCAGCATCTTTTCGACTGGCTGCGCGAGTGTCCGCCGGAAATCTTGTGGCAGTATCCGCAGGCGGTGCTGATTATTATGCGCCGCATGTTTTCGCTGAACATGGTGCCGGAAATGCTGCAGGTCAAGGAATGGTACGTAACGGCGCTGGAGCGCAACACTGCCCTCAGCCAGCGCGAGCGTGATAATTATTACGGCGAGCTGGAGGTTATTCTGAGCTTTTTGGCCTTCAACAGCATTACCGGTATGAGCGAGCATCACAGGCGTGCCTACAAGTTGCTGAGCGGTGCGCCGCAGACGCTCAGCAAGCAGGGCATCTGGACCTTCGGCGCGCCCAGTGTTCTGGGGCTGTATTTGCGCACGGGCTGCAGTCTGTGGCAGACGGTGGAGGATATGCAGGAGTGTATGCCACCGTACTATCTGCTGAGCGGCTGGCACGGTGCCGGAGCCGCCGAGCTGACGGAGGCGGAAGCATTTTTGCTGCAGGGACGCATTGACGAAGTGGATATGCCTCTGCAGAAGGCGTATTATCAGGCGGAAAAGCATGGGCAGGAGTGTATTACTATCTGCTGTGATTTTTTGGAGATGCAGCGCGATCTTTTCCGCGGCGTTTACAGCAGTAAGGCAGAGGCGTATAGCCGCCATCAGTGGCAGCTGCAGCCTTGGAAGCAGAGCATGCTGCTGAATACTGCCGATATGTGCGCTGGCTTTTACTATGCATTGCTGGGCAAGCCGGAATATATCCCAAGCTGGCTGACGGACGGAAACGGACAGCAGCCTTCGGTGCTTTATCCTGCGCGTCCCTGCCGCAACTATATCAGCGCCCAGTGCCTGCTGGCACAAGGGCAGTATACGGAGCTTTTGGTGCGCTGGTCCGATTGGGAGCAGGAATGCCGTCCCTACAGTAATTTTTTGTGCCTGCTGTATTTGCAGGTGCAAAGGGCGGCGGCCTTTGCCGGCAGAGGCGATGTAACGAGCTGCCGCGCTTCGCTGAAGCAGGCGCTGGCAATGGCTGAGGCGGATAAGCTTGTGCTGCCGTTGGCACAGAACATAGCGCTGCTGCGTCCTTGTCTGGAGCAGGAGCTGCAGATAGCGCAGCTGGCGGCGGCACGCCATACGAACAGGGAGATTGCGCAAAGATTGTCGCTGTCGGAGGGGACGATTAAGCAATATCTCAACAAAATTTTTGCCAAGCTGCAGATTGATGCGGCGGCCAAAAATAAAAGACATCAGCTGGAGCGCTTTTTCCCCAACTCTTAACTAAAGGTTACTTATAGTTAATATTGACCCGGTATATACTGTAAATGAAGAAGTATATGCCGGGTCTTTTTATATCCGGCGGTTAGGAGGCGGAACAATGAAACGGCTGAAGGTTGTGCTCGGGGCGTGCCTAGCGATGCTCGTGGCTTTTACGGCATTGGCGTGGGCGGCGACGCAGTACAAAACAACTATTAAGGTAAACGGTACCAAGCTGAATGTGCAGCGCTATGTAGAGGGCAAGGGGCCTATGAAGGATAAGGCGGTGCTGCTCAACAAGGATAATAAGGTTGTTGTGCGCTGGAAGCAGCGCGAGCTGAAAAAATGGTACTATGACGGTGATAAATATTTCCGCTTTGTACCATACAGCTATGATATGAAAAACCTGAAGCCGGGCAGATATCGCTTGGTAACGACCAGCAGCTTCGGCAAGGGCGGTGCGGTTAAAAAGACAGTCAACATCAGCTACAAGCCGCAGAGCAAGATGCAGTTCCGTGCGTCCAAGATTATCCGCAAGGGCAACGGCGATGTTTACCAGCGCCTGTATTTCAAAAAGAATAATTCCACAGGCAAGACCTGCTATGCCCAGATTTTCAATAAAAACAACAAGCTGGTCTACAGCACGAAATATAAGGCTAAAAACGCCAATCAGGATTTTGCCTTCAGCTGGAACGGCTGGGCGAGCGGCAAGAGCGGCAAAAAATGTGCTAAGGGCGTATATACCGTGAAATACTGGATGGATGGCGTTAATCCCAAAACTGCCAAATTCCGTCTGAGCATTTGAGGAGGGGAGCATAATGAAAGAAAAAATGATGCGTATTATCGTAACTGTTATGCTTACCCTGCTGCTGTGCAGCCTGACGCTGCTGGCAGGCGCCGCCTCCAAAAATGACTGGAAGAATACGGCAGGCTGCTATGTGTGGACAGAAAGCAGCCAGTATAATAACGGCGTGCTGAATATCAAGCCCTTGGGCGATGATAAATACCTTTATGAGCTGAAGGTTATGCGTGGCAGTGAGGAAGAGGACAGTGCGGAGGACTTCGTTACTGCCGGCGTTTTTGAAATCAACGAGGACGGCGACGGTATTGCCGAGGTGGATTACAAAAATAATGATACGGTGGAGCTGCGCTTCGTACTGAAGGACAAGAGCATTACCGCCTATCAGGACGGACCGCTGCCGCTTGATGTTCAGGGTGAATACAGATTTAACGAGGACAGCTTTGATGTATCAGAAGCTGCTGCCGCCGCGCTGCTTGCCGGCCTGCCGGAAAAGCAGACGGGTTTGCCGGAGGATACCGATGATTATAAGCTGCTTTATGCGGAGGAGCCTGTGGACGGCTGGTTCTACCAACTGACGGCGCTGGATGATGAGGGCGAGGTTATTGCCAAATTTTTGGTAGCTGCCGATTTGAGCGCTGTGTACCGCAACGATAAAGAGGATGAGGTAAGCCTTATTTACGGTGACCCGATCAATATGCTGGCTGCCAAAAGAGCACCGCTTGTAGAGGAGGATGAGCTGGAAGGCCCTGCAATCGAAAGCGGCGAGCTGGAGGGTTACGAGGATGCCCCCGACCTGCCTGCAACCGCAGCTTCCGAGCTTAGCCCGCTTGTGACGGTGGCTCCGGAGGAAGCAAGCCTGAAGGTGGGAGAGCGTACACGCATAGTTGCTTCGCTGCCGGGCTGCGTAGGCTATAATGTAACGGATCTGCGTTCCTCCGATAGTGATATAGTAAAGGTGGACGGCGATGTGCAGCTTTTGGCTGTGAAGCCGGGAACTGCAACAATTACCGGCAAGCTTTTGCTGGAAAAGGGCGAAAAGGCCTTTATGACGCAGATTACCGCCTATGAGCCGAAGCTGGAGGCACCGAATCTGCCGGCGCATCTGGGAATAGACGAGGCGCTGAAGCTGGAGGCCTACGTTGTGGGCGAGGCTGACGGCGTGACACCGGAGTGGAGCGTGAGAGATGAAAAAATTGCTGTTATTGAAGATGGCAAGCTGATCGGCAAGGCAGACGGCGTTGTTACCGTTACGGCAGTCCATGGCGAGATGAAGAGCCAATGGCCGGTGGCTGTGGGCACGGCGGAGCTGCCTGCTGCCGAGGATGAGGAAGAAAATGAGGATGACGATGATGGCTTTGGCTGGCTGACGATTATCGGCGGCGTTATTATCATCGGTGGTGCTGCCTTTTTCTTCCTGCGCAGAAAGCGCAAATGATAAGCTGATGCTGTAAAGCGTTATGCTTACCGAAAAAATAATATGAAGCATCGGAGGCTGACCTGTGTCAGCCTCCTTGGTGCGCCTGCGGCAAAGTGGAGATTTTGACCTGCAGGCGTACATTTTTTATGTGTATATAAGCGTTTTGCTGTTGTTGTTACGTCATTTTTTGCCTGCCAGAGTGCCCTTGTCGTTTCCTGTAGGCGCGGGAAATCACACTTATTTTACACTCTGACAATGTTTCACAGAATCTCTGTAAAAAAAGTAACAAAAAGTTTTCAGTTGGACGTTACAAATGGCGAAAAATCTAGTATAATAATATTAAAGTGTATTATACTTTACAAAATCTCTGAGATCTCAAACTGGCGCCAAATCAATCAAAGTAAAATGAGGTAGAATAGTAGAAATGTTTTTTGATTCTTATGACACACCAGTCTTCAGACCTCCCAGTGAGGCACGCAGCTTTATTTTGCGCGTTACGCGCGGCTGCGCACATAATAAATGCACCTACTGCAACATGTACAGAGGTGTTCCCTTTCAGATTTTAAAGGATGAAGAAATTTCCCGTCAGATAGCGCTGGCGGCCCATTACGGCAAGAACAAGGTGCGCCGTGTCTTTTTGGCGGACGGCGATGCTTTGGTGCTGCCGACGGCCAAGCTGCTGAAAATTCTGCAGGTACTGCGCGAGCAGTTTCCGCATCTGCAGCGCGTTGCCAGCTATGCTGCACCCAAGGATATCCTGCGCAAGAGCGAGGAGGAGCTGCGCCAGCTGAAGGAAGCAGGCCTGAAGCTTTTGTACTACGGCATGGAAACAGGCGACGATGCTACGCTGAAGGCTGTCAACAAGGGTGTTGACGGCGAACAGGCGGTAGAAGCGGGACGCAGAGTTACTGCCAGCGGCATGAAGCTTTCCATGATGATTATTCTGGGCCTGGCAGGTGCGGAGGGCAGCGAACGCCACGCACTGGCTACAGCTAAGGCTATAAATATTATCAAGCCGACGCATTTGAGTGCACTTTGCCTGATGCTGTACCGTGGCAGCGAGCTGCTGGACCAGTACGAAGCAGGCAAATTCAATCCGCTTTCGCCGGCAGGACTGATGCGCGAGCTGAAGCTGATAATAGAGAATATAGATTTACCTGCGGACAGGCACTGCCTCTTCCGCAGCAACCATGTATCGAACTACGTTCAGCTGGCAGCAACGCTGCCGCATGACAAGCAGCGTCTGCTGCGCGATATTGATTACAGTATTGCTCAGCTCAGCAAGCTGAAAAGCTGGGACGTATATAACTATAATTAATTATTAATTTTGTATTAATTTTACATTTGAGCGGGGCTGATGAAGATGAAAAAGAAGCTGGCTTCCGTGCTGACCGTAATTATGCTGGCCTGCAGCCTGCCGTGGCAGGCACAGGCTGCAGCGCCTATTGTCAGCAACAAACCGCATAGGGCACCGGTGGCAACGCCGCCGGCCGTAAGTGAGGTGCAGCCTGTGAAGGAGGGGCCGGAGCCTGCTGCCGTCAAAGCCGGTGCAGCCAAGCCTGCTGCCGAAGTTAAGGCCGAAAAGCAGGCGAAGCCTGAGAAAAAGGCGAAGAAAGCCGCTGCTAAAAAGTCTAAAAAAACTAAGGAAAAGCAGTCTAAGGTGCAGGTGCAGCAAAGCAACTGGCGCCTGAAGGTGGCACAGCAAAAGCTGCAGGTGCTGGGCTTCAGTGACGAACGCCCCAGCGGACGCATGACGGAGGCTACCAGCACTGCGCTGAAAAGCTTCCAGAAGCAGCACAAGCTGAAGGCGGATGGCGAGCTGAATGATGCAACCTATCAGAAGCTGACCTGGGAGGCCTTTGCCAAGGAAGGCATCCCCAAGGTTAAGGGCAAGGAAATCGTTAGCCGTGCAGCCAAATACAAGGGTGTGCCCTATGTGTTCGGCGGTACCACGCCCAAGGGCTTTGACTGCTCCGGCTATGTGCAGCATGTGTTTAAGGACTGCAAGGCTAAGCTGCCGCGCTTGGCAGACGAGCAGGCGTTACAGGGGATTTTTGTAACGCAGAAGCAGCTGCGGCCCGGCGATTTGGTATTCTTTACCACCTACGCCGCGGGTGCGTCGCATGTGGGTATTTATGCCGGTGACGGACAATTTTGGAGCGCATCCTCGTCCAAGGGTGTAATGCTTTTGTCGTTGAAGGACGATTACTGGAAACAACGCTATTATGGAGCACGCCGGGTGTTGATTACGAACGGCGAGGTTTATAAATAAAAGTTCTGCTGACGGCAGCCGACTGCCGGACAGCGGGGGAGGGTATAAAATATGATTCGTGAGAGAAGAAATAAGGACAAGCTGGCTTCTTATTACAGAAAGTTTATGGAAGAGGGTATTGTTGACCCCAACGTGCATCCGTGGGTTGCAGACAGCTGGCAGCGTTGCCGTGCTATGCATCTGCCGCACGAAACTATGCCCAAAATCAATAAGCTGAGCCACGAAGAGATTATCGCGCACCAAAAGACGCATGAATTCATCGTCAAATACGTTGACGGTCTTTATGAGCAAAGCAAGCAGCATTTCAATATCCATAACCTGAGCATGCTGCTGATTGATGAAAACGGCTATGTAATCAAAAACTACGCTATGCCGTTCTTCCAACGCATTATCGAGGATATTCAGGGCATGCGTGTTCTGGAGGAGGATGTTGGTACCTCCAGCATCAGCATTGCGCGCGAGCATAACGTGCCCTTTTTGATGTTCGGTCCGGAAATGTGGATTAAGGACAGCCATTCCGGTGATGCCTGCAGCGCGCCTATCTGCGTAAACGGCAAAATCCGCTATATTATTTCCTTCTTCTCCTTGGATCAGAACGATTTGCCCTATGACCTGCTTTTGAGCCTGCTGATGACGATGAAATATTCCATCGAGCAGCACCTGAATATGCTGGAGGCATGGAGCATCAACCGCATTATGATGGAGCAGCTGCCGGTAACCGTTTACTGGCTGGGCAAGGACGGCAGCGTGAAATACTGCAACGAAAACGGCCGCAAGCGTCTGGAAGGACACGAGCGTCTGGAGGACGTGTTCCTGAACTACGAGCATATTCCTATCAAAAAAGCGCTGCATGGCGTAGCAACGCAGCGTCGTGAAATTACCTGGATTACCCAAGACAGAACCTTTGAGGATATTACCACTGTTATGCCGATTAAGGTAGGCAGCGAGGTGGAAAGCGCTTTGGTGCTTTCCATGTCCATTGAGGATTTAAAGACAACCATCGCCCATGCAACAGGCTACAGCAGCCGTTACAGCCTGTACAGCATGGTTGGCGAAACCAGCGAATTTTTGGCGCTACAGCATAAGGCGAGCCGTGTTGCCCGCACCGACCATAACATTTTGCTGCAGGGTGAACCCGGTACCGGCAAACAGCGCCTGGCACACGGCATTCATCAGGCCAGCCCCCGCGCTGCCGCTCCGCTGATTGCGGTAAAATGCCGCAACGCATCCTTGGCAGAGCTGGAGGCCGAATTCTTTGGTACGGATGAGGACGGCCAGCAGTCCGCAGGCAAGCTGGAGCTTGCTATCGGCGGCACACTGTTCTTGGACGAGGTGGAAAAGCTGCCGCTCGAAATGGGCGATAAGCTGGCTGACGCACTTACACATGGATTGCCTGCCAAGGAAAAGGGCGGCAAGCCGCGTATGTTCGACGTGCGCGTAATCGCAGCCTGCGATTCCAACCTCAAGCGTTTGGCAGACAAGGGCTTGTTCTCCCGCAATCTGTATGAGCTGGTGCTGGATACCACTATGCGCGTGCCGCCTCTGCGCGAGCGCGTGAAAGATATCGAGGTTATCGCTTCGCATATTCTGGTGGAAATGTCCGCACAGCACAACCTGCCACAAAAACGCCTTTCTCCCGAGGCTGTTTCCCTGCTGCTGTCCTGCAGCTGGCCGGGTAACATCAAGCAGCTGCAGGGTGTTATCGAGCAGGCCTTCTTCCACACTCCCGGCAGCATCATCGAAGCGGAAAATATTAAGCTGCCTGGTGACAAAACTCTGGAGCGCTCCTGGAAGTATGACAAGGAAGCCTTTATTGCAGCCTGGAAATCTGCCGGCGGCAATATCAGCAAGCTGGCAACAATGCTTGATGTCAGCCGTGTAACCCTGTACCGTTATCTGAAGAAGTACGGCCTGGGACCGAAAGCAAAATAAAATTTAGCATGATTGCCCTCGAAGCAGGCTTGTTCTGCTTCGGGGGCTTTTGCGTTTTTGGAGGCGCTTTGGCGCTGCAAGGAGAGTTTAGAAGAGAAAAGTGCAACATGTTGCAGAAATCTCTTGTAGAAACAGTGCTGAGGGTGAATATCAGGAAGAAAAAGGCAATTTTAGAAGAGAAAAGTGCAACATGCTGCAAAAATCTCTTGCAGGAATGGTGTTGAGGGTGAATGTTGGGAAGAAAAAGGCAAGTTTAGAAGAGAAAAATGCAACATGTTGCAAAAATCTCTTGTAAAGAAGGTGAGCTAATGGAAATACGCAGAGATTTTTATAATAAAAACTAACCTCCGATATTAGATATACCAGAGGTTAGTTGAATTACAAAACTAATTATGTATTGTCTAGGTCTATTATGTTAAACTCCAAAACTTGACAAAGAACCGGGGTTTTGCTATGCCTAAGGAATGCTGTTTTGCTTTGCTTTGCTTTACGGATAAAAACCTACTGAATGCATAGTGTATAAAGTTTCGTTTATAAAAGAAATATGCATTATACATATTTATTGGGGGGTGAAGATGCATGACGAAAAATACAGTGAATAAAGTAACTAAAGAAAGCATTACACTTTTTTAAAATATCGTAAGAAAAACTGTTTCTTAAACTCTCGGTGCAAGTGCTGAGGTTGAAAAATAAAGATAAAAGTGCTAAAATAAAAGTACAGAAAAATCATCAGAAAAGTCTATATAATATTTTATTAAAGTATTATAAGTTTTGGTGTTGATGCATTAATAAAAAGTTATTATAGAGATTCATCTGCTAATATATAATTGCATATATTAAAATTATATATAAGAGTACTTTGGCTGTATGGTTGCCGCCATAAATACTTAACTTGTTTCCTTACGTGGTCTAAGCCACGCTTTAATATAGCTATTCATATTTTTGAGTATGTTAGGAGGAGTGTTTTCATGAATAAGGTATTTAAGGTTATCTGGAGTGAAGCGCGTAATGCGTATGTAGTTGTCTCCGAAATTGCGAAAAATCATGGCAGTAAAAGCTGCTCTACGAAGAAGCTGTTGGCAATGCTGATTGCAACGGGTGTGATGACCTGTGCAAACTTTGATGTGCTGGCGGCGCAGCCTAGTGGAACTGACACGGTTAAGTCTCAATATGTTGCGTTTGCTGATCCAACACATACTTTGTATAGTGGAAATAAAACGACCATTGATTGGCATGAGTATATCTATGATGCAACCAATAAATATTGGGTGCGTAAAGGCTATAAACTGGTGGTTGAAGAAAATGGCGCCATGCATACACCGCTTTCCGACCATGGCAAATCTTCTGATGTAGCGTATATTGGTAATGGTGATAAAGATGGCATTTTGCAATCAGTAGCTTCGATGGTTTCAGCAAGTGGTACAGTAACCAATATGAACGAATCATTAAACAAGATTACTGCAAGTGGTTTTGTTGGTGTAAGCCACAGTGGCGGAACTGCGGTTGATGGTACTTGGCATTATATTATTCATGATCCCACTTGGAAAGGTGCTGTTGCGCAAGAAAACTATGAAGACGGTTATGTTGATTTAGTTGGCAAAAATATGCCTAAAGGCTTTGTAACTGCCGATGATAATAAAGGGCTTATATGGGATGATGATAAGCAGGCCTACAATTATAAAGGAAAACAGGTAGATTACAGCAACGTATATGTTATTGATGGTAAGATTGGTGTGTTTACCAATAAAGATGGCAGTGATTTCTATGAAGGCACCGTCTTTGGCAAAAACAATGAAATCCTTATGACAGTAAAGGATGATAATGGCCACTTCTATAGCTACTGGGCTTCCGCGGTTACCGACCCGAGCGCTACCATGTCAACTTATCGCTTGGCTGAGTATAAGAAAGATTTGTCTGTATTAGTGGAAAATGATGAGAAGCTAAGTCGTAACGATATTAAAGAAGTTACTTTGGATACTACCCAAGCAAATTCCGCAACTATCGGCCTGCTGAGAAATGGCTATACCGAAGCAGGTACGCCTGTCGAAGGTGCTATTAAAGTTACCAGCGGCGGCGGTGCTGATGGCAGAGATACTTTCGTGAAGATTTCTAATGGTACAGCTGAGAAAACCTTTGCTACCGGTTCTAAGGTAGAGGCTATTGGTACTCCAGAAGCTGCAACAGGCATTAAAATTAATGGTCAGGAATATAATATCAAATCCGGTTCTGGGGTAGAAATTAAGCAAGATGCAGCAAAGAAAAATACAATTATTACTGTAGATGGCAAGGCAACTACCATTACAGATACCGATACCCATAATGCATTATCTAGTGCAAATTTAGATGGTAAAAAGCTGACAATAACTGGTAAAGACGGAGATACTGCAAGCGTAGACCTTTCTTCTATTGATACCGATACTAAATATGCTGCAGGCAATGGCATTGCAATTGATAAGGATAACAAAAATGCAATTTCTGTGAAGCTGAATACAGACGAAAAGAACCTTGCGGTTACTGAAGCAGGCCTGGCATTGAAGAAAGACTTGACTGGCATGCAATCTATCAAAGGCGCAGGCGAAGGCAAGATCAGCTTTGAAGGTGCTAACGTTAAGGTTAACAAAAACACCTTCAACACGGATGGCAGAATCCAGAATGTAGCTGACGGTACCGAAACAACTGACGCAGTCAACTATGGCCAACTGAAGAAAGTAAGCGATAATTCAGTTAACGTAGACTTTACCAACATCTCCAACAATGGTAAAACTAAGATAGTTAACATTGCTAAGGCTGCAGATGTGCATGTTAAGGATGGAGCATACAGCGTTCAAGCGGATGGCACCGTAACCATGAAATATGTTGACGGCAATGGCAATGACGTTACTGGCAAGGAGCTTAAGATTACCGACGTTGCCAGCGCAGCCAAATTGAATGACTTGAATACTACTGTTACCAATATTGATGGCAGAGTAACAACTAATAGCACGAATATTACAACCCTGCAAGGCGAAGTTATTACTAGCGGTTCTATTGGTGCAAATGGTAAGGTAGAACTGACCAAGAGTAATGGCAGCAAAGTTGAAGTAGGTACTGTAAAAGACTATAGCGTTACCAGCGGTACATATGACCAAATCAACAAAAAGCTGACTTTGACTACAACTGATGCTTACGGCAATGGTACTTCAGGTACAGTTGATATTGATCTCAGCGGTATTCAAAGCGGTGATAAAAATTGGACTGCACAGGCTAATGGCACTGATGTTAAGCCTAATACAGACAATAAGGTAAACTTTATCAATGGTGATAACACTAATGTTACCACTAGCGGTGATGGCGTAATTGCAGTTAACTTGAACAAAAACCTGACCGGTTTAAACAGCGTGACCACCAACAATGCATACGTAACCAACGTTGATAAAACTGACAATCATTCTGTAACCAACGTACAATACGTAAATGAGCAGATAGCAGGCGTAACTCTGACTGCAGGCGATGGTATTTCTATCTCCGAGAAGAAGATTAAAGTTAAGCTGAAAGATGGCGAACAAAACCTCGTAGTTGACAGCAACGGTCTGGCACTGAACACCGCTCTGACTGGTATTGAATCCATCACCGGTGCAGGCGCAGGCAGCATTAGCTTTGCAGATGGCGCTATCAAGCTTAACAACAAGGTTACCATTGATAATACTGGCAAGATTACTGGTGTAGCAGCAGGTACTGCCGACACCGATGCAGTAAACGTAAGCCAGCTGAATAAGGTAAGTGCAACAGCTAAGACAGAGGTAAAAGCAGGTACCAATATCGTTTCTGTAGATAAAACTACAGGAGCTAATGGACAAGATATCTACACTGTAAATGCAAAAGACACCACCTATGCAGAAGGCAATGGCATTACTATTAGCGGAGAAAACAATGCAATTGCAGTAAATCTCAAGGCAGGCGAAAATAATCTTGAGGTTACAGCAGCAGGCCTGGCATTGAAGAAAGACTTGAATGTAGACAGCGTAAAAGCAGGAGAGTTCTATATGTCTAATGCTGGCATTGGTTATGGCGACAAGGCATATATCACCAGCAGTGGTATGAATGCAAATAACCAGAAGATTACCAATGTAAAAGCAGGTGAAGCTGAAACCGACGCAGTAAACGTAAGCCAATTGAACAATGTCAAAGCAGAAGCAGGTAAACATACTACATTGGTTGCCGGTGAAAATGTAACACTGGATAAAAAGGAAACAGACAAAGGATTGGAATACACTGTCAATGCTGTTGATACTAAATATACCGCAGGTAACGGTATCACTATTGATGCAGCTGCAAACAATGCAATTTCTGTAAACCTGAAAGAAGGCGAAGTAAACCTGGCTGTCGACGAAAAAGGTCTGTCTCTGAACAAAGGCCTGAAAGGCATTGAGTCCGTAAGCAATGGCAGTGCTAAGCTGGCGCTGAGCTCTAATCCTATTTTTGGAGCAACAGCAGAATTAACTAACGGTCAAGCATCTGTAAGCCTTATGGGTGGCAGTACTAAAATTAATGGTAAAGTAGAAGTAAGACAGGATGGCACCATTGGCGGTGTAACTGACGGTCGTTCTGATAAAGACGCAGTAAACGTAAGCCAATTGAAAAAAGTAAGCGACACTGCTAATGCAGGCTGGAATTTGTCTACCAACGGTGTTACAACCGAAGCAACCAACGTTAAACCCGGCGAAACTGTTGACTTCAGCGGCGATAAGAATATTAGCGTAAGCAATGACGGCACTAAGGTTAAGGTTGAGCTGAACAAAGACATCGATGTTAACTCAGTTCAAACTAACGCTCTGAACTCCAAATACAACCTGTCCGTAGGTACTATGGCTGAAAACGGAATTATGCCGTTCTTTGTAAACAGCACCGGCGCATTCTACGCAGCAAGCAACAAATTCTCCGTAGATAAAGACGGTAATATGAATGCAAACTCCGTTCAGACCAACGCATTGAATTCCAAATACAACCTGTCTGTAGGTACTGCAAATGAAAACGGCATTGTACCGTTCTTCGTAAACAGCAACGGCGCATTCTATGCAGCAAACAATAACTTCTCCGTAGACAAAGACGGTAAAGTTATTGCAACCGCAGGTGAAATCGGCAACGTAGTTCTGAACAATGGCGTATACACCGGTCATTCCGCACTGCGTGACGGCGAGCTGTTCGTAGGCGATGCAAGCGGCAACTACAGCCAAATCACCACTAAAGGTGCTAAGCTGGGCAAAGTAACTGTTGCTGAAGACGGCAAGATCAGCGGCGTAGCTGCAGGCGAAGTAAGCAGCACCTCTACTGACGCTATCAACGGCAGCCAGCTGCATCAGACCAATGAGAATGTTGCAGCATTGGATAAACGCGTAACCCAGAACGAGGCAGATATTGCTACCAATAAAGCAAATATTGCTCAAAATGCAGCAGACATCGCTACCAATAAAGCAAATATTGCTCAAAATGCAGCAGACATCGCTCAAAACAAAGCAGACATTGCTCAGAATAAAGCAGATATTGCTCAAAATAAAGCAGACATTGCTCAAAACAAGACCGATATCAAGAACCTTGATACTCGTGTAACCAATGTTGAAGAGCTTGCTAAGAAACACACCACTGTTACCGCAGGTGACAACATTACTGTAGCCGAAACCACCAATAAAGACGGTGGCAAGGAATACAAGGTCGCTTTGGACAAAGATATTAAGCTTGACAGCGTAACTACCGGTCAAACTGTAATGAACAACGATGGTCTGAAGGTTGGTAAAGACGTAAGCGTAACCGCAACTGCTGTAACCGCAGGCAAGACCTCCATCAGCGATGAAGGCGTAAAAGTTGGCGAAAAGACCTATATCAGCGATAATGGCCTGAACGCAAACGATAAGAAGGTTACTAACGTAGCTGCAGGTGAACTCAGCGCAACCTCCAAGGACGCTGTAAATGGTAGCCAGCTCTATGCTACCAATCAAGAGGTTGCTAATAACGCCAACAATATCAACAAGCTGGGCAGCCGTGTAAACAAGGTTGGCGCAGGCGCAGCAGCTCTGGCAGCACTGCATCCGATGGACTTTGATCCGGACGATAAACTGACCTTCTCTGCAGGCTATGGCAACTATGCAGGCCAAAATGCTGCAGCAATCGGCGCTTACTACCGTCCGGACGAAAAGGTAATGTTCAGTGTTGGCGGCACTGTAGGCAACGGTGAAAACATGGTTAACGCAGGCGTATCCTTCGCTCTGGACCGCACCAACCATGTAAGCAACAGCCGTACTGCTCTGGCTCGTGAGGTTATCGACCTCCGCGGTCAACTGGCAGTAATGGGCGCTAAGATGGCTAAGATGGAAAAAGCATTCGGTATGCTGGATGAAACCAAGACCAAACTCTTCCCGGATGTTCCGGCTAACCACTGGGCATATGAATACATCGCTAAGCTGGCAGGCAACGGCTACATTGAAGGCTATCCTGACGGCAACTTCGGCGGTGACCGCCTGATGACCCGTTATGAATTTGCTGCAATGCTCTATCGTGCAATCGAAAACGGCGCAGCTCTGGAAGAAAAGATCATCAAAGAATTTGAGCCTGAATTGGGCCGCATCCGTGTAGACCGCATCAGCGGTGAAGATGGCGATCGCGATAAGATCGAACGTGTACGTGTAAACGATACTAAAGGCGAACGCGACCATTACGGCAACAAGCTGGCAAAATAAATTGTCGGCAGTGACAAGTGAATAGGGTTCTGTAAACAGTAAAGGCGTTCTCCCGCAGGGGAGAACGCCTTTTGCAGTAATGAAATATGCCATAAGTGTAATAGTACTTTTTGTTTAACGAACTATTGTTTTTAAGGGGTTTCTGTGTTATAATTACCTTAGTTGCATAGGTAGCCGCATTTTGGCGGAGCTTATGCCTGGTCGTGCGGACCAGTGGCGCCTGTCGAGCTTTCGGCAGGCGCCTTTTCCTTTATGTCAGTCGCAATTGCCGGCTTATATATTTTTACTGCAAATTATGCTATAATCAAAGGAGGAAACATATGCAAAAGCAAATCTCTAATCTCGATAAGCTGACTCTGTCTAACGATTTTCTTTTCAAGCACGTTATGCTCAGAAAACGCATCTGCAAGCATATTCTGGAAGAGCTTTTACATACCGAAATTGCAGACATTACCTATCTTGAAGCAGAGCAGACTATTGATGTTTATCCTGACAGCCATGGTATTCGTTTGGATGTTAGAATTGCAGATGCTGCCAATACTCATTACAATTTGGAAATGCAGGTAAAGAATCCTGTTAATCGTGCTACAGGAAAATTTCTGTTGCCTAAGCGTACTCGCTACTATCAGGCTATGCTTGATACGGATATGCTGCAAAAAGGTCAGGATTATGACGAATTATCTCCTACGTATATAATTTTCTTCTGTCTGTTTGATTTTTTTCAGGATTCTCAGCGTATTTATACCTTTAAGAAGCGTTGTCTGGAAAACATGAATATTGAATTGGCAGATGAAGCAGTTATTATGTTTCTCAATACCTTGGGAACCAAAGGTGATGTGTCACCGGACATTCAAAGTCTGTTTGACTACATCAACAGCAATACTATTAACAGTAATTTTACACGTGAGGTTGCTGACACGATTGTAGAAATTAAAAATGACAAGAAAGTGAGGGATGCCTATATGACTTACGAAATGCGTATGAAAGACCTGCGTGACGAAGCACATGCCGAAGGTCTGGCTGAGGGTAAGGCTCAGGGTCTCGCCGAAGGTAAGGCAGAAGGTCTAGCCGAAGGCAAGGCAAAAGAAAAGACTGCAACTGCAAAGCGTCTTTTAAGTATGGGATTATCTGTAGAGGATATTGCTAAGGCTACTTCACTTTCCATTGAGCAGGTTGAAGCAATTAATGCGGAATGAATTTGATAAAGAGTTTTTGCTTACAGTAAAGGCGTTCTCCCGCAATGGGAGAACGCCTTTTTACATTGTAACGAAAGCAGTTAAGCTGTTATGGTATACGCTTTATAGACTGCTTGCGAAGCTGACACTTACCATTTTTCCGGAATTCCGGGGAAGTCGGCAATCGTCAGCATACAGCAGCTGCCGGTAGCCAGCAGTGTATCTGTATCAGTATCATATACATGAATCTGTATAGTAATCAACCGGTCATTATGCGAAACAACCTCAGCTTGTGCCTCTACCATTGCACCGGAAGGAGCGCTCTTAATGAAATCTACGGTCATCGATACCGTAACCACGCGCTTGCCCATAGCGGCACAGGCGATGCCGGTGGCATTATCCACCAGTGTTGTAAGCAAGCCTCCGTGCAACTTGCCGTTAAGGTTTGTGTGGATAGCAGGGTCGATGCGCAGGCCGACTGCAGCTTTGCCGCAGCTGATGCTGTGAACCTTTATGCCGCAGTGCTGCATAAAAGCGTTATGCGTGTAGATATCTTTTACGCTTCGGATAATTTCTTCCGGTTGCATAAATCATTCCTCCTTTAGACAGGCGTCCAGCGCTTGGGCGACGTCGTTGCATTGCTCAAGGCTTGCTACCCAATTTTGTAAACGTAATGCTTTAGCTTCACCGTAGACAGGTACGGCAAGGCTCATAAACTTGGCGCAGAGCTCCTCCCAAGTCAGAGGATTTTCCGGATCTCCCTTAGGATAATCAACCTGCATTGTAAGAGTTTGTCCGTTTTGCAGCTGGATTTCTACTCTGGAAGCCAGCTTGGAAGCATCTGCTGCATGAAGCTGTTCCATAGCCTCATCGCGGATAACCTCGATGCGCTGCATTAAATCCGTAAGCTCTTTGTTATGGATACATTCCTCACTGAACTGCGCAATGCCTACTTCGCCGAACTTCAGCATAGCAGCGGAGCAATATTGAATACTGAATTTGCCGCCGTAGGGAGTTTGCGGCTGCGGATTGTTGATCAGATAGTTGGTAATATCGTTGACGTACAGTTTAATTTCAGCGATGTCCTCAGGCTGCAGGGAATGAGCCTTACGCAGCTCCTGAATGGCGTAAAGAGCGGCATGGGCATGCTTGCAGCAGGCGTAGGGCTTGAAGGAGTTGATGTCGATTTTCAGTTTATCAGTGCTCATGTTTTCGGTAAGTTTTTCCAAATGCGGTTCTTTGACCATGGCACGGCAGAAGCCCTTTTCGCCTTCTAAAATTTCACTGGCTGCAGTAAAACCCTTCTGCGACAGATAAGCGCTGAGGACACCGCTGTAGGAAGCCTTGCCTGTGTGCAGCGGCTTGCTCATGGCACCCTCTTTTAAAAACTCCCACAGACCTGCTGCCTGGGTACCGGCGCTGCCGTAGCACATCAGTGTCTGCTGTGCGTCAAGACCGAGAGCGTTGGCGGCAGCAGCACCGGCGGCGATGGTGCCTGCGGTACCGGTAGTATGCCAAAAGAAGTAGGATTCCGGGATAACTGCTTCGCCTACGCGGCCGCTGGCTTCGTAGCCTGCACAAATTGCTGCAATGAGCTGCTTGCCGCTTTTGTGTTCGGCCTCGCAGACAGCCAACGCTGGGGAAACAACAACGCAGGCCGGATGAATAATCGACGGGTTATGCAGGTCATCAAAGTCCAGACTGTGAGAGGCAGCACTGTTGATAAAGGTTGCGTTCAGGGCACCGGCCTTTTTGGCGGGAAGGCTGCCGAAAATATTTGCCTGCGGTGCATCTCCCTGAAGAATAACATCATGTATAATACGTACAGGTTTTTCCTGCGAACCGCGGATAGCAATTCCCAGCCAGTCCAGCAGACATTTTTTAGCCATTTCGATGCTGTGAGCAGAAAGCTTTTCGTAGCACAATTCTGCGGTAAATTTTGCTAATGCTTTAGTTGTCATTGTTAATACCTGCCTTTGCTTTAATTTTAACTATTGCCATGGTATTCGCCAAATGCAACGTAAACACCTGCCTTAGCCTTAAAACAAATTACCTCCCTGCTGGTATTCTCCGAAAACCTCGCGCAGTACGCCGCAGATTTCGCCTAAGGTTGCATAGGTTTTGACAGCATCAATAAGATAAGGCATAAGGTTAGCTTCTCCCTTGGCAGCTTCCTTCAGAGCTTTCAGGGAAGAATCTACTGCTTGCTGGTCACGGTGAGCCTTCATTTCATTTACACGGGCAATCTGACGTTCCGCAACGCTTAAATCTGCCGTAATAACATCATTTGTTTTGACAGCCTTATTGTCTGCAAATTTGTTGACGCCGATGACTGTACGCTTGCCTTTTTCAATATCTGTCTGATATTCGTAGGCATGGGCAGCCATTTCACCTTGCATATAGCCTTGTTCGATAGCAGCAACCGCACCGCCCATGGCATCAATTTTTTGGATGTATTCATAAGCTTCTTTTTCGAATTTGTCAGTGAGTGCTTCAACATAATAGGAACCGGCCATGGGGTCGATAGTGTCGGCAACACCGCTTTCGTAAGCGATGAGCTGTTGGGTACGCAGTGCAAGCGTTGCACTTTCTTCTGTCGGGAGGGCAATGGCTTCGTCATACGCGCAGCAGGCCATCGACTGAATGCCTGCAAGTACAGCGGACATAGCCTGCCAGGTAATGCGGGCAACGTTGTTCAAAGGCTGCTGTGCTGTAAGCACGCTGCCTGCGGTATGAACGTGTACGCGCAGCATCTGTGCCTTGGGAACGGTGGCTCCGTAACGCTCTTTCATGATGCGTGCCCACAAGCGGCGGGCAGCGCGGAATTTGGCTATTTCAGAGAAGAAATTAAGGCCTGCGGTAAAAATCCAGCTGATACCGGGAGCAAAATCATCAACCTTTTGGCCTGCTTTGATTGCAGCATCAATATAGGCCATGGCATTAGCGAAGGCAAAAGCGATTTCCTGTACCTCGGAAGCACCTGCTTCGCGAATGTGATAAGCGCCAACGCTGATAGTATTCCATTTGGGGATATTCTGCGAGCAATAAGCAAAGGTATCTGTAATCAGGCGCATGGAAGGACGTGGCGGGAATATATAGGTTCCACGGGCGATATATTCCTTGAGAATATCGTTTTGAATAGTGCCCTTCAGCTGCTCCAGTTTTACGCCCTGCTTTTCGGCAACAGCTACATACATTGCCAAAAGTACGGCTGCCGGACCATTGATGGTCATCGAGGTGCTGACCTTGTCCAGGGGAATCCCTTCAAAAAGCTTTTCCATGTCAGCGAGAGAATCAATAGCTACGCCAACCTTGCCGACTTCGCCTTCGGATAACGGTGCGTCGCTGTCCAGACCGATTTGTGTCGGTAAATCCATAGCTACGGAAAGACCGGTTTGGCCTGCCTGCAGCAGATATTTGTAACGGGCATTTGTTTCTTCGGCAGTGGCAAAGCCTGCATAAGCACGCATAGTCCACAGGCGGCCTCTGTACATTGTGGGCTGTACGCCACGGGTGAAGGGATACTGACCGGGAAAGCCGAGTTTACTGTTATAATCAAATTTTTTATCGATATCTAAGGGTGTATATAAGCGCTTTTCGCTTAAATGCTGGCGTTCAGGGAATTTTGCGATTGCCTTGGCAACCTTGGCATCATAGGCATCTAAGCTAAGCTGTAAATCTTCTCGTGTAGTCATAATGATTTTCCTCCTTGGATTGCTCTTTCATCGTGCCTGTTTTTTCTAACGCTATGTGCATGTCGAAGGCATGTTCCAAATCAACAGGCTCATGGCCGTTTTTTCTTTGCGCCATTTTCAGGTAATCATAAAGCTGTTCTCTGAAATCGGGGTGGGCGCATTTTTCGATAATCAGCTTGGCCCGTTTTAGAGGACTCAGACCGCGGATATCGGCTACACCTTGCTCGGTAATAAAAACCATCGTATCATGTTCGGTATGATCTGCGTGTGAAACCATGGGAACTACGCTCGAGATATTACCGCCTTTGGCAGTTGATGGGGTAGAGAATATTGTCAGGTAACCGTTGCGCATATAATCTCCGCTGCCGCCGATACCGTTCATCATACGGTTGCCCATAACATGGGTAGAATTTGCCTGACCGTAAATATCAAATTCAAGCGGTGTATTCATGGAGATAACGCCGAGGCGGCGGATGACCTCCGGATTATTGCTGATGTCGAGCGGGCGCAGAACAATGCGGTTACGGTAGAGCTTGGGATCTTCTTTATACATCTCCCAAACTGTCGGCGATGGGGTGAAGGCACAGCCGGAGGCTTGGGTGACTTTACCGCATTTTATCAGCTTAAAAACAGAATCTTGCAAAATCTCCGAGTACATAGTAAGATTATTAAATTTAGATTCTGCCAAACCCATTAATACAGCATTGGCTATGCTTCCTACGCCGGACTGCAACGGCAGCATTTGCTGCGGCAGACGGCCGTGGCGCTGCTCGTGCTCCAAAAAATCAACCAGGTTAGCGGCAATTTTTTTGCTTGCTTCATCAGGAGCGCTTAAATTGCGTACATGGTCGACAATGTCTGATTCGACGATGCAGGTTATTCTGTCAAGTCCGCAGCTTACATAAGGAGAACCGATGCGGTCACCAACATGATAAATAGGGATTTCGGTGCGCTCAGGTGGTTTGCTGCAGATGTAAATATCGTGCATTCCCTCCAGCGTCAGTGGGATAGATGTGTTGACCTCAACAATAATTTTTTTCGCATGCTTTACAAGCATAGGCGTGTTGCCGACACCAGAACCGAGAACAATGCTGCCGTCTGCATTAATAGCAGCGGCTTCAACGATTGCAACATCAACATCGCCATAAAAGCCGTAGTCGATTTGTTGGGCAAAGTGGCTTAAATGCTGATCAATATATGTTACGCTGCCGGTGTTGATCTGGCGGCTGAGTGTTTTGTTGGAGGCTGCATAATAAGGCATGCGTCCGCTGATACCGCCAACTTCGGCAAGTGCTTCTTCGATTTCCGGTCCGACGGAAGCACCGCTCCAAATATTGATACAGCATTTTTTGCCGGCCTTGATGGCTTTAGCGAGAGCAAGTGTGGTTTTCTTAGGATAGCCAGAGGGGGTGAAGCCGCTGACACCGACATTCATACCATCGGTAATCAGTGTGGCTGCTTCGTCCGCGCTGACTATTTTGTCAAATAGGCAGGGGGTGCGCAAACGTGATGCATCCAGCATTTCAAAAACCTCTTTTCTTTTTTGGAAATTTCCTTATCTGCTTACAGTTTAAATCTATCAACATATAAAGTAAAATACGGAAAATACATTTTACATATAAAAAATGCGTATATGTTAACTCGCTCTTTGATGCGGGAACAGGATAATTCATGATATATAGTTGTCTGTTTTTAGAAAAAAACGAAAAACTTATGCTTTTGTTCCTAATCACTTATAAAAATAATCTATTGGAGTTATATGTGTTTTGCATATGCTGTCATTGGTTTTATGAAAAATTTAATTTAAAAAACTAAAAAAGTACTCAGAAATATTGCTGTATAGTATAATAAAGGCAGAGAGAAGTAAAGGAGAACCCTATATGGACATAGAATATTACCGCAATTTTATTGCCATAGTTGAGGCCGGCAGTATTTCTGCCGCAGCTAAGCAGATAGCGATTGCCCAACCGGCGCTGAGTAATCAGCTTAAGGTGCTGCAGAAGCGTTTTGGTACGCAGCTGCTGCATGTGCGCCGTGGCGGTCACAGCATTGAGCTTACGGATGCAGGCTGTATTTTATATAATAAGGCTAAGTATATCTGCTCGGCAGAAAACAGTGCTCTGAAGGAGATAGTTGACTGTCAGGCAGGCTTTAGCGGTACGCTGCGCATCAGTCTGTCGCCTTCGATGTCAATAAACTTTATTAAAAACTTTTTGAGTGATTTTTACAGAGAGTTTCCGCATATTAATTATGAGCTGTATGAGGTGCCGATTGACGAACAAACCCAGCAGCTTTTGGAGGGGAAAACGGAAATAGGCATTGCCAATGCACCCCTAAAGCAATCTAAACGCTTTGAAACGCTGTTCAGCCGTAAAGAGCGTCTGGTTGCGCTTTTTCATAAGGATAGCCCGTATCTGAAAAATGATAAGCCTAATATCCTGCTGGATGATTTGGAGGACATTCCTTTATGTCTTTCGCGTGGCTGTTCTGAGCTGTTTTTTTCTGTGTGCTCGGATTCACACATTTTCCCGCAGGTTATGAGTATTAATACTACTAAGCTTTCGGCCATAGCATGGGCAGAAAAAAATACCGGTGTGGCAATTGTACCGGCACCGGCTGTAGAATTGTTTCCAGCGAATCTGGTCCGCAAGGAAATCAAGGATGAGCGCTTGTTTCTGGAGATGACGCTGTCTATAGTTAAGGGCAGAGAGCTGTCGCAGGTTGCGCAGACCTTTATTAATTATTATATGCAGAATAAATAAAAATGGCTCATTGTATAATGAAATTGCACACCTGAAAAATCGAATAAAAAATAGTCCA